>Ga0222647_1000043_pt1 | contig 63152 bp, 47 predicted proteins | sample AntAcemetagen333_FD_179864 | JGI IMG/M metagenome (GOLD analysis project Ga0222647, IMG submission 179864) | Saline water microbial communities from Ace Lake, Antarctica - #333 | ecosystem: Environmental > Aquatic > Non-marine Saline and Alkaline > Saline | place: Antarctica: Ace Lake...
AGCAGATGCTGCTGAACCAGACCGCCGTCAATTGGCTTTCGTTTATTCAGAAGACGAATTATTGTCAAATACTTACCGTATCAATAGAGTTGATTTGTCAGAATCACACCGTTTCTTTACGGATATGGATGATAATGATGCAAGTGTAAAGGGTCAATATAAATACTTATTTACAAACGAATCAGAGAAAAATTTCATTTCAGGTGGAATTGATGGTCGTTACAAAATGCGTGATTTCGGATTACGTCAGTATAACTTAGGTTTGGATAATTTAGGTGGAGCAAGTGACCGTTATGATATTTACGCCATGGATGATTTGTTAAGTATTGAGGGTGTTACTGGTGGAAGTTATAATATTGACGAATCAACATTGCCACAAGACGCTTACAATGCGACTTTGATGATAATTGCTCCTTACGTTATGGGTAATTATTCAACAGGAAACTTAGGATTGACCGCAGGTGTACGTGCAGAATATGCCGAACAACACATTGATTATACGTTAAATGGTTTTAAAGATTTACGTAATTCAATCACAGGTTTGGATTTATTCCCAAGTGTAACGGCAAATTATAACATCACAGAAGACCATATTGCTAAGTTATCCATGAGTAGAACGGTATCTCGTCCAGATTTCCGTGAGTTAGCACCGTTTGAATATCGTGAAAATTACGGTAGTTTTAGAACGACTGGTAATCCTGATTTACAAAATGGTTATAACTATAATGTTGATTTACGTTACGAATTTATTCCAAGTGCAAATACTCGTGCGGGTGAATTAATTGCGGTAACATTCTTCGGTAAATACTTACAAAATCCTATCGTTCCTACGATTGAATTGGGTTCAAACCCTGTAAAATCTTACGTCAACGCTATCAGCGGTTATGCAGCAGGAGCGGAATTAGAATTTCGTAAGAATTTAGGATTTATCGCATCGGCTTTTGATAATTTATATTTTAATTTCAATTCAACTATTTTACAAACTTCTGTAGAAGTTGACCCAAGTGTAAGCAATCAAACAAGCAATGTTCGTAACTTAATCGGTGCGTCACCTTATTTGATTAACGCAGACTTAACATACAAGTATCAAGCGGGTAATTTTAACACGTTATTGTTGTCAATTTCTTACAATACTTACGGTCGTCGTTTGGCAGGTTTGGGTGCTTTAGGCTCAGGTGATATTTTTGAAATGCCTGTAAATACATTAAACGCAACTGCAAATTATGCGTTCGGAAAAGCAAATGCTTGGGGCGTCAAATTAACGGCTCGTAACATTTTGAATGCAAAATTCACGACACAACAAGAATTGTTGGACGGTGGAAATATAGTTGACAATGTTACATTGAATGAATACACAACAGGTGTAAACCTTGCATTAGGTTTGACTTACAAAATACGTTAATAGTTTTAGCAGTTGTTGAAACTACTGAAACTACTGAAACTACTGAAACTAAAAAAAAGCTATTTCGGGCGAAAACCTGAAATAGCTTTTTTTATTCGCTCTTTGACGATTTTTTAATCGTCATACCTATTTATAACAAAGAAAAAATCCCCTGTCGGTAAATTTACCAACAGGGGATTTTAAGTATATAAAAAACTTATTTTAAAAAAAATCCGCACAGATACAGATTGGTTCTCAGAACCTTTAAAAGCAAGATTAGGTTCGCTCTCCGCATTCAGTAATCTTCTCGTCTTTAAGTCGCAAGGATTTAAAGAACCCGACAAGTCGAAGGTTGAAGCCCGCCCTACTGGTTTGATACTCCCCTTATATTAAAAATGTTAGATTCGGAAACATTGATACCTGCACGGTTTGTCTTTTAACAAGGATGTTTTTAATTTGTTCAATCGTCTTTACGATAGGGCAAAACTATTAAGTATTTTGATGAAATCAAATAATTTTGAGGATTTATAAAAATTAAATTCCCGAAGTCAAAATCGCAATACCTAAACCGACCAAAACCGCAATTAATTTATTAACAGGAATTTTATGGTTCGTATCCGTTTCAAATAAAATCGTGGTGGCAATATGCAAAAATGAACCAATAACGACCGCCATAATTGCCGACCGAACATCAGGAGAGAGCAAGCCTTGACTATCTAAATATCTACCAATACCAGAGGCTAAAGGCGACATTGCACCAAAAATAACTAAATATAAAATGACAATTTTATCCTTAAAACCCGATAGTAAAAGTAAAATACCAAGTGCAAAAGCCGCAGGAATTTTATGAATAATAATCCCAAACAACAAGTGATTCGTTTCTGAACTTTCGTGAATATGCCCAATATGTTCGTGTCCCTCATGAGCGTGTCCCAAAATATCCAACGGTAAACCCTCGATAAAAGCGTGTAAACACAAACCCAACATTATCGCAAAAGCGGCAGAGGGTTTTGCATCGTGTAAAGCGTGAATATGTCCATGTTCTACGCCTCTCGATAGTTGCTCTAACATCAATTGAATGAAAAAACCTATGAGAATGAACAGACCAGTGTGTTTTCCTTCTGCGTAAGTTTCGGGAACGAGGTGCAAAAATGTAATTCCTAAAATGTACGCACCACTAAATGAAAGTAATAATTGTACTAAATTTTTATCGTTTCGGCGAAGATAAAACGCTAAACCTCCACCAATTAAAACAGAAGAAAATAATAGTAAATATTGTATAAATCCCATTTAACTGAAATTAAAATTTTAAATTAAAAAATATATGAAATACCACTCCAAAGAATAGTCGTCAAAAGTATTATTATTTTATTTTGAAAAATGACCCTACCCAAATGATAACTCCACATATTTTCGACAAATTTTCGCCATAGAAATTCCGATAAATGACCCCAGCATTCCGCCACACAAGACATCTAATGGATAATGTACGCCAACGTAAACTTGTGCGTAACTAATAATACCAGCCCAAAAAATGGCTGATATCCAAATCCATCGTCGTTTTTTGCCAAAAAGAATGGCTAAAAAAATGGCAATGCTAAAGTGATTTGTTGCATGAGAAGAGGTAAAACTTTTGCCCGAACCACAATTAATTAGCGTCCGAACAGAAGCGTTGATATGTTCATTTTGACACGGTCTATCTCGTTTTACCAACGGTTTCAAGATACTACTACTTGTAAAATCACTGATTCCGACCGTTACCAGAAGACAAAGAACTATCCAGAGTCCTTTGCGTTTGAAATTGATTAAAAGAAAAGAAAGTAAGAATAAATACAGTGGTGCCCAAAATACTTTATTGCGAAAAAGAGGTAATAAAATATCCAAAATTGGATGTGTCCAAACTCGATTTATTTGAAAAAATAATTCTATATCGAAGCTAATTAAATTCATTATATCACTTTAAAAAAAACTACGAGACTTTAAATAAACCTCATTTTTTGTATAAATTATTGACTCCTTTTTAGCGATGCTATTTCCAGACCTAAAATTCATATTAATAAGTATGTCATAGTGTAACCGCTTAAAAAGTTTTGATAGTATTTCGAATAAAAAAAGTGGCTCTTTGACAATTTCTGCAAACCTTATAAATTCATATATAAATAATACGTTGAAAGTATTAAAACAGTGCGTTAGTGGGCAGGTGACTTGAAGTCACCTGCTCACTTTTATATAAATTATCAAAAAACCAAAAAAATATTGATTGTCAATTTTTTGTGTCTTATTTTATTAATCATCCAGAAAGCGGAAATTCTATAATTCCTATCTCCTAATTCCCAATTAAATCAGCAATCACAAAAAAAAGCCAAGCGTTTGCTTGGCTTTTTTTACAATCTGAAATTTTAATTAGATGACTAATCATCTAATTTCAAAACTGCCATGAATGCCGTCTGCGGAATCTGAACAGAACCGATTTGACGCATTTTCTTTTTACCTTTTTTCTGTTTTTCTAACAATTTTCGTTTACGAGAAATATCACCACCATAACATTTTGCGGTAACATCTTTTCGCAATGCGGAAATGGTTTCCCGAGCGATAACTTTCGCACCGATAGCCGCTTGAATCGCAATAACGAACTGCTGACGAGGTAACAAATCTTTCAATTTTTTACACAATCTTCTACCAAAATATTCCGCTTTCGTGCGGTGAATTAAAGAAGAAAACGCATCGACGGGCTCACCATTTAATTTAATATCCAAACGAACCAAATCTGATTTTTGAAAACCAATCACGTAATAATCGAAAGAAGCATAACCCTTAGAAATTGATTTTAATCGATCATAAAAATCAAAAACAATTTCTGCTAAAGGCATTTCAAAAGTCAATTCTACACGAGTTTCAGAAAGATAAACCTGATTTTTAATCATACCCCGTTTATCCAAACAAAGATTGATGATACCACCAGTGTACTCTGGTTTTGAAATCACTTGAGCCTTAATAAACGGTTCTTCGATAGACGCTAACAAAATTGGGTCAGGCATATCCGAAGGAGTCCGAATCGAAATTCGCTCGTCATCTCTGGTCAACGTCGCAAAATAACTAACATTCGGAACGGTTGTAATCAAGTTTTGGTCAAATTCACGAGTCAAACGCTCTTGAATAATTTCCATGTGCAACATTCCTAAGAATCCACAACGGAAGCCAAAACCCAATGCTTCAGACGTTTCCGCCTCGAAAACCAAAGACGCATCGTTGAGCTGTAATTTTTCCAAACTATCTCTTAATGATTCATAATCATCACTTTCCATCGGAAAAATACCAGCATAAACCATCGGCTTCACTTCCTCAAAACCATTAATGTTTTCCGTCGCAGGATTATCCACCAAAGTCATCGTATCACCGACTTTAATCTCTTTGGATTCCTTAATTCCTGTAACAATATAACCTACATTCCCAGCCTGAATTTCTTTTTTCGGCACTTGCGTCATCTTCAAAACGCCAATCTCATTCGCTTGATACTCCCCTTTTGTATTCATAAAAAGAATATTATCATTCTTCCTAATCGTACCATTCATAATCCTGAAATAAGCAACAACTCCACGGAACTGATTGAAATGCGAATCAAAAATTAAGGCTTGAAGCGGAGCATTAGGGTCGCCCTTCGGAGCAGGAACACGATCAATAATCGCATTCATTACATCTTCAACACCAAAACCCGTTTTCGCACTACACAAGACCATATCTTTAGGATCCGTCCCAATCAAATCCTCAATTTGATCTTGCACCTCCTCAACCATTGCGCTCGGCATATCAATTTTATTGATAATCGGGATGATTTCCAAATCGTGTTCCATCGCCAAATAGAGGTTAGAAATCGTTTGAGCCTGAATCCCCTGTGCCGCATCGACAATCAATAAAGCCCCTTCACAAGCCGCAATCGAACGAGAAACCTCATACGAGAAATCTACGTGACCAGGTGTGTCAATCAAATTCAAAGTATAGTGTTCACCATCTCGGACGTAATCCATTTGAATCGCATGACTTTTAATCGTGATACCACGTTCACGCTCCAAATCCATATCGTCCAACGCCTGATTTTGCATATCTCGTTCAGAAACCGTTTGTGTCATTTCTAACAAACGGTCAGCAAGTGTACTTTTGCCGTGATCAATGTGTGCAATGATGCAAAAATTTCTAATGTTCTTCATACGGCGCAAAAATAAGGTTTACAATTGAAATTATGATGAAAATAATTTTATCAATTTTAATTTTTGGTAATTTCTACCTTTAAATGTTTTTATCTTTGAATTGTTCAGTAAAATCAAGCGCTATCTTGGATAAAAAAATGACAATCAAGCGGCAGTTTCGTACTACTTAAAAAAACCAATGAAATCAACACCTTTACGCAATATTTTTTACGGTTTAATCCTCCTGTTGTACCTCTTTTTTTGTTGGCAAATGACCACAATTATGTTACAATACATTCCAATAAATACCGATGCTGCTTTTTTACGAATCAAACAAGAATATATTAATTTGCCACATTATCCGATTGCATTTTTTATCCACGTATTTAGTTCGATTTTCGTATTGTTTGCGGGCTTTACGCAATTTTCAAAAATAATCCGCCAAAAACACTTTTGGCTGCACAAATATTCGGGTTGGATTTACGTCACCGCTACGGTTTTCCTTGCCGCACCGTCAGGTTTTATTATTGGCATTTACGCCAATGGCGGAATTTTATCACAAGTCGCATTTTGTTTATTAGCCATTCTCTGGTTTGGATTTACCGTAATTTCGATGCTGAAACTACGCCGAAAAGATATAATTGGACACCAACAATGGATGTTACGAAGTTTTGCCTTAGCTTTATCAGCCATAACTTTACGAGCTTGGAAATACGCATTAGTCGCCATTTTTCATCCTCGACCAATGGACGTTTATCAACTTGTCGCTTGGTTAGGTTGGGTTTTAAATTTGGTCATTATTGAGGTTTATATTTATAAACGGTGGACTGGACGACAAACGGAATCATCTAATATTAAAAATACATTTTTGAAATAATTAGAAATATGAAAAAGATAATTTTTTACATTTTTGTTGTAATTTTTTTTATTGCCTGTAATAATAAAAAGAATAATACAGAAACTGAAAACCAGCAAGAAATTGATGCTGAAATAACAACAAATACCATCAATCAGGACGGAGTTTACGGTTATTATTTTGCAGATAATACAATCCGCATACCTTCACAATCGGAAGATGAAGATTTAGATTCTAAAAATTTGACGATTGCCATTTATGAAATAAATGATAAAATGGTTGCAGGGCAAAGAATTATCAACGGAAGTGCATCTGATTTTGTGGGAACGGTAACAAAAGAGAACGGTATTTATCTTGTCGAAGCAGACGAACCCAAAAGCGATAATAAAAATGGTCGTTTTTTATTTTATCTAAATGAAAAAGAAAGAACTATAAAAGGAGAATGGGTTGCTTATGATGCAAATTCAAATGTAAAAAAAATATTATTTGAATTGAAAAAAGAAAAGTTTACTTATAATAAAGATATAAATTTAGATGAATATTTTGGTTTCACTACGTTGGGTTATAGCTCAGATGGCACAGCTGAAATGGCGACGGAAAGTGTTATATATATTAATGCTTCTAACGTTTTATTAGAAGCTAATGACGTTTCAAACTTATACAAAGGTGATTTAGAGTTGATTCGGAATACAATTTTTGCTCGACACGGTTTTGCATTTCAAAGTCGTAAAATGAGATTTTTGCTTGAAGGGGTGAACTGGTATGTGCCTATTTCGACTGATGTTTATGCAAAATTAACAGCAATTGAAAAGAAAAATATTGATTTAATAAAACGATATGAAGAATACGCAGAACGGAATTACCAATTTTTTGCACGATAATACTTCACTACAGGTACAAAGCGAAATACAACAGCGAACTACACAATAAACGGTGCAACAGCGGACTTCAACAATAATATTTATTTGATAATATCGATTGGTTTATTCCCGTTTCGACTAATATCACGGCAGAATTAGCGGATATTGAAAAGAAGAATATTGATTTAATAAAGCGATACGAAAAACATGCTACGAAATATTGTGATTCGTATGGACGATGAAACCAATTAGAAATTAGAAATGTAGAATTAGGAATAAATCGTTTGGACGGTCATCATTCCTAATTTCACATTCCTAATTCCACATCAATTTAATTATGAAAAACTTACTATTACTACTTACTTTATTTTTGTGTATCAATCTTCAAGCACGAGAAATTACGATTTTGGCAAAGGTCAAAAATCCCACTTCGAGGGAGATGAATTTTGCTTTTACGGTTGATGCGTTGAATGAAGAAAATAAATTGACGATTGCAAATTTGAATGCACAAAATGAGGTATATTTTATTTTAGATTTTCAAGGTTCAGATATCGTTACGGCGAATTATAACGGTTATTATTTTGATATTTTTATTGAAAATGAAAACCGAATTGAATTTAGTTTTGATGCAAACGATGTCGTTAATAGTTTGAATTTTTCGGGCGAAAGTGAAGCTAATAATAATGCTTTTGCGAAATATCGAAAGCAATTTGAGCCAAATGGAAAAACGGAAAAATACAGTAAAGGTTATTTGAGTTGCGATTTATTAGCAAGAGATATCGCTGATGCAAAATCGAAAGAAATGCGTATGTACGAAGAAACAATTACGGTTTCTTTTAGAGAAAAAATGAATTATGCCCAATCGTTGAGCGATATTTCAAGTGGTTTTAAAACGTATTTAAACCGAAAAATTAGCTACGGAACTGGTGTTTCTCGTTTGACGTATTTTATTGTAAATGAAGAAAAAATGACTCCTTACGATATTGAAAAAGCCGAAATTAGATATGAATTTAAAACAAAAAATGTTCAAGAAAATGTAGCTTTGACACAATCGGATTATACCAATTTTTGGATTACATATATTTATTTTAATTATTTAAGAAAAGAATATAAAGACCCGAACCCTGGTTTTGGTTTTTATGAAATTGGTAATAAAGAATTGAAAGACGAAACCCGTGATTGGACGTTGGCAAAGTTATTAATCAATGCAAAAAAAGAAAATTACGTCGCTATTGCTGACCAAAAATTCGCATCATTTAAAGAAAGTGTAAGTAATAGGAAATACGTGGATAAGGTCGCAAAATATTATGATGGCATCATCGAATCAACAACTGAAGGTGCTGCTCCAGAGTTTTTATTAAAAGATTCAGACGGTAAAGTCCGTTCCTTGAGCGAGTTTCAAGGAAAAGTCGTGTATATTAGTTATTGGGCGACTTGGTGCAAACCGTGTCTGATGGGTTTTCGAAAAACGATTGCCGTGCGAGAGCAAATGGAAGATTTGGGCATTGTATTATTGAATATTTGCTTAGACGAAAACGAGGAAACTTGGTACAGCACAATGGGAAGAGTGCCGATGCCAGGCACCAATCTTTACGCAGGAAATGACGAAGAATTGAAATTAAATTATGATTTGAGTAAATTACCATCTTATTATATTATTGATAAAAATGGTAACTTTGCTTATCTTCCCGAAGGTTCTCGTGATATTTTGGCAGAATTTCGGAAATTAGCAAATGAATAGTTCTAATTAAGAATCAAAAATTATAAAAAAGGAAAATTTGTAGCAAATAATAAAATGAATAAAAAAGAAAAAACAAGGCAGTTTATTATCGAACAAGCCGCTCCTTTATTCAATCAAAAAGGTTTTGCAGGGACATCGCTGCACGATATTATGGAGATTACAGGATTGAAAAAAGGAGGGATTTATGGTAATTTTGGTAGCAAGGAAGAAATAGCCGTTGCGTCTTTTGAGTATGCCGTCGAAACGGTGACAGAAAAGGTAAAACTTCATGCTGACCAAAAATTCACATCTTACGAAAAGTTACAAGTCGTGATTCGTTTTTATAGAAATTACTTGACCAATCCCCCGATTGATGGCGGTTGCCCGATTATGAATACGTCAATCGAAGCCGATGATACGAATCCAGAATTGAGAAATCGAGTGATTCAAGCCCTTGACAATTGGCGGGGTTCGATGTCGGGAACAATTAAAAAAGGAATCAAAAAAGGTGAAATTAAACCAACCGTGAACGCTGAAGAGTTTGCAACCATTTTTATCGCAACCCTCGAAGGCGGCATTATGATGTCGAAAGTTTATAATAAAATCACGCCTTTAAATACCGTTCTGAATCATTTAGAAATGATGATTGAAAAAGAATTAATTTTAGAAACAGAAACGGATACTTGATACGTATTTTAAATAAAGTACCACCACTCTCCAGAGTGGTGTAAAAAAATATTATAACGGTATTTTGTAAAAGTACCACCACTCTCCAGAGTGGTGTAAAAGATATTATAACGGTATTTTGTGAAAGTTCTACACCACTCTGGAGAGTGGTGCTACGTTAGATTTAGGAATATTACAAAAGTACCACCACTCTCCAGAGTGGTGTAAAAGAGTAGTAGTATCTTGTGAAAGTTCTACACCACTCTGGAGAGTGGTGCTACGTTAGATTTAACCCTTCGTAAAAACCTAAATCCTTATTTTTTAGTAGTTTTGTCCAAAACGCAATTTGTCCCGTGTGGTAAGAATAATGCTCAACAGCGTGGATAATTGCACCGATTCCTGAAAAATGAAAACCTTGTACCATTCTTTTTTTTGTTAATTGTTCTACCGTGGCCGTCGAGATTATATTTTTTGCGGCGGCGACCGTTTCCGTTAGTTTTTCTAATAATTCTAATTTTGAAAAACCGCCTGCTGTGGCAAACTCTTCATCTCTCATTCGATTATCGGGTTTTTCGCCCAGAGAAGCAATCGCATATTGTTGAATATTGCCGCAAAGGTGTAAAACCAAATTACCAATTGAATTGGACGAATCATTCGGCTTTTGCCAAATCTCTTCTTCCGAAAGTTCCACAAATGATTTTCGTATCATCCGAGTATTTTCATCTAACCGATAAATTGAATTTTTTGTAAATTCCGCTTGAAAAGCTTCCATAATTTTAAATTTTATTCATTTTTTTACAAAAAATGAGTTTGATATCGCTGTGGTTCAAATTCCGTTTTTAAGGAATCCAATTTCGATATAAGGAATCGTAAAATCTAAATATAGGTTTTACAGCATTATAAAATCGTTTTAACTCGAAATTATCTAAAAGATAAATCCCGCTAAACATTTTTGGAAAAAACCTGAAATCGAGGAATAAGAAACAGATAATCCACCATTTTCTTTTTTTTTGTACAAAAAAAATTATCTAAACATTGCAAAATGAAATTCTAATCAATAAACCTTACTTTTGCGATTTAGAATATTTAGGAACGTAAAATTTTGCTGATTAAAAATCAACCAATTAATAGACAATGAATAAAAGACCTTTGATTTTAGTGACGAATGATGACGGTATAACCGCAAAAGGAATTAGAGCTTTAGTAGAAGTGGCGAGTGAATTTGGAGAAGTTGTGGTCGTTGCACCAGATAGCCCGCAGTCGGGAAAAGGTCACGCCATTACGCTACATAGCCCATTATGGTTACACCAATCCAAAATTTTTGATGGAATTGAGGCTTACGAATGTTCCGGAACGCCTGTAGATTGCGTTAAATTGGCAAAACACGAGGTGTTGAAAGGTCGGAAACCAGATTTATGCGTTTCGGGAATCAATCACGGCTCCAATGCAAGTTTAAATATTTTATATTCAGGAACGATGTCCGCAGCGATGGAAGCATCTTTGGAAGGTATTGATTCTATTGGTTTTTCGTTGTTGGATTTTAGTTATGATGCCAATTTTGAACCAGCTAAAAAATTCGTTCGACACCTTATAAAGGAGGTTTTAGCGAATGGTTTGCAGAATACAAAATTGATAAACGTCAATATTCCGAACTTACCAGAAGATGAAATCAAAGGCATTAAAGTTTGCAAACAAGCCAACGGACAATGGATTGAAGATTTTAAAACGAATACTGACCCGTTCGGACGCAAATATTATTGGATGACTGGTATATTTATCAATCATGACCAAAGTAAAGATGCGGATATTTTGGCACTATCGAAAGGTTATGTTTCCGTTGTACCTTCTGCTCATGATTTGACGGATTATCCTGCCTTGGAAACGTTGAAAGGATTGGAAATGTAATTAATTCGTGTTGAATGATTCGTCTGAAACATATCAAATATCGAATATTGCAATATTGAAAAGGCATTTTTTAATAAAGTTTTCCAATATTCAACCTTAGCAATCAATCACCAATTACACCCTTAAATAAGAAATAATGATACCATTACAATTTAGACAAAACACCCTACTTTCGGGCATTATTTGGGGTTTTGTCATTCCTTTAGTAGGCGTTGCCGTATTAATGATGATTGACGAAACGATTGTAGATGCAGATATTTTATTACCAAATAACAACGTCTATTTAGGGCAAAAACCAAGAACACTTTACCTGATAGGAATTTGTTTAAATTTAATTCCTTTCCAACTTTATACCAACCGAAAAATGGATACGGCTTTGCGAGGGATTGGTATTTCTACAATGATTTACGCTGCTGCATGGTTTGCTTATTTTGCATCGGATATTATGTGATTGGTAATTAGTAAAAAATTACTACACAATTTTTTTGTCGTTTTAAACACATTATTGCACATCTACCGATTACCGAATCACGAATACCAAAGTAATAGAACAATGAAATACTTTATAATAGCTGGGGAAGCATCTGGCGATTTACATGGGTCGAATTTAATTAAGGCATTAAAAAAGCAAGATTCGGAAGCAGAAATCGTCTGCTGGGGTGGTGATTTGATGGAAAGTGCGGGTGGACGATTATTGCAGCATTATCGGGAAATTTCGTTTATGGGATTTTTGGAAGTGGTGCTAAATCTTAGGACGATTCTTAGGGCGATGGCAAATTGCAAACGTCAAATTGAATTGGAAAAGCCGGATAAATTAATTTTAATTGACTACCCTGGTTTTAATTTTCGTATTGCAGAATGGGCAAAAAAGAAAGAGCTTGAGGTGAATTATTATATTTCGCCACAGCTTTGGGCTTGGAAAGAAAATCGCATTAAAAAGGTAAAAAGGGATATTGATAAAATGTTTGTCATTTTACCTTTCGAAAAGGATTTTTATAAAAAACATGATTATCAAGTTGAATTTGTCGGGCATCCGCTTTTGGATGTCACGGAAAATTATATCGAAAATCCAGTTTTCAAGCAGGAATATCAACTGGACGAACGCCCAATTATTGCGTTATTGCCTGGAAGTCGGAAGCAGGAAATTCAAAATATGCTGGCGGTTATGCTGGCGATGGTCAAAAAATTTCCTGATTATCAATTCATTATCGCAGCCGCTCCTGCTCAATCTTTGGATTTTTATCAAGATATTATTCAAACGATTCCAAATGAATCCGTCACAATAATTCAAAATCAAACCTATGATATTTTAAATCATGCGTTTGCGGCTTTGGTGACTTCTGGAACGGCAACGTTGGAAACGGCTTTGTTTAATGTGCCGCAAGTTGTTTGTTATAAAGGTGGTGCGATTTCTTTCGCTATTGCGAAACGTTTGGTAAAAATTAAATATATTTCGCTGGTTAATCTGATTATGGATAAACCTTTGGTCAAAGAGTTGATTCAGAATGAATTGACAATCAATAATTTAGAACTGGAATTAAATAAGATTTTAGATAAAAAAAATCGTGAAATTTTATTTTCAGAATATGAATTGTTAAAGCAAAAATTAGGCGGCGAGGGTGCGTCAGAGCGAACGGCAAAATTCATAGTTACTTAGTTTCACTGCTGCATTATTCACACCTAAACGGTTTAATAATGAAACAATAAAATAATGAAACGGTGAAACAACGAAAAAAACATGGCAGATTTAAGAGAATTTGAGTTTATAGAGTTGAATTGGCATCAGCCGAGTAGTTGGAAAAAATCTTATGTTCTGAAGTTTGATGAGGAAATCGTTGCTACTTTAGACCATGAAAGTCTTTGGAAAAATCAAGCGGTCGGCGAAACGGCTGTCGGAAAATGGTCGATGAAAATATCGGGAATTTTCAAACCTGAATTTACACTACGCAAGGAGGGAAATGATAAAAACCTTATCCAAATACCGATTAGTCTTAACAAAGGAAAAAGTATAATTACTTTTCCTTCCGGTAAGATTTACGAATGGAAAAGGTTGGGTCTGATGAGTAATGAGTTCGGTTGGCATAAAGATGGTAAGCTTATCTATAGTTTTGGTTATGCAATTTCTTTGACAGATAAAAGACGTTTTAAAGCCACTTTTACAAAATTGAATTTTTGTGATGAGGATTTATCGCTTTTGTCATTAATCGGCATTTATTTTATAGCGAATCTTCATCAAGGTTCAATAGGAGGATAATTGACGACCAACATAAATTTTGCATAAAAAAAATCATATTTCGTGACCTCACAATATAAAAAAGTTAGGTTACATTAGGCTTTTTTAAAAGATTCGGTTGTTTAGCATTTTATCAAGTGTTCTAAAAAAAAATCAATGTTTATTGATCAATATAAAAAATATACTTTTTTACTACTTCTTTCGATTTGTTTTTTTAGTTGCGAAACTTACGACCCTCTTTTTCGGCATGATGTGGCTCAAAATATTGATGGTTTTGAAAATGATGCGTCAATCCAGCCAATAATTAGAAAAGGGGATAAAATAACGATGAGTATTTGGGGACACGATGAATTAAGTATTGGGTCATTAAATAGTGCATTTAGTGCGAATGAAGCAACGGGAAGATGGGTGATTGTGGACGAAACTGGGGAGGTGAATTTACCAAGAATTGGTCGGGTAAAAATAGACGGCTACAACATTAAAGAAGTCAATTATTTTTTGGAAAACATTTATGAAAAAAACGGTATAAAAGACCCTGTGGTCAATATCCGAATCTTGAGTCATCATATTACACTTTTGGGTGAAGTGACTTCGCCTGGGCGTTATCAAATTGATAATGAAACGATTACGTTAATCGAATTGATTGGAAAAGCCCAAGGCGTTACGAAATATGCGAAAGCAGATGAAGTACGAATTATGCGGAAAAATACACAGGGAATTGTGGAAGAAGTACGTATTGATCTGACGAATATTAATAGTATTGCTCAAAATAATTATGTTTTAAAACCTGACGATATTATTTATATTCCACCTTCAAAGATGAAAAACTTTGATGCAACATTAGAAAAATTAACCCCAATTGCAGGTATTTTCACCAGTATCGCTATTATTTTTTCTGTATTTTTTCAATAGCTTTAATACCTAAAATCTATTCATCTCAGTACTTTTGTATTTATAAAACAGCAATAAAAACACCTAATAATAAATAAATGAATCTTAATAAAGAATTTAGAACGCTGGTCGTACCTATTATAAAGGGTTCACCGATACTCATCGGTATTCTGATTATTGCTATTTTCATAGCGAGGCGAGTCGTTAACTATTCTGTTCCTATCTATCAAACCGATGCTTCTGTAAAAATTGATAATCGAGATTATGGGGTCGGAAATTTCTTTTTATTTAATGAAGAAGGTGGCCCAAAACAAAGTTTATCAAGTGCTTTTTTGACCGAAGTTGAATTATTCAAAACTCGAAGTATAAAAGAAAATACCTTTGCAAAATTAGATTTTGATGTCAGTTATTTTAGGGTTGGAAAGATCGTTACCTCCGAAATTTACGTAGATAGACCGTTTTCAATTGATTATCAAATACTTGACGAAGATATTTATGAAAAAGATATTTTTGTAGAATACCTTGGAAACGAAAAATTTGTAATTAATAAAACAGAAACAAATAAAGGCAAAAAACTGTCTTTTGGAGCGCCTTACCAAGACAAAAGATTCAAGTTTTCTTTAAAGAGAAATGAAGAATTTTGGCTGAATAAATCTGAGGCAATCAAAGAAGGAGATCGATTTTCTTTTAAAATTCATAGCTTAGATTATTTGGTAAAGTCGGCTAATAGTGAAAACTTATTTATCAAACCGATTGATAAAGAAATTACCATTATTAAGGTTTATTGTAAACATGAAGTACCTGAAAAAGCTGCACTTTTTTGTAATACTTTTATAGATACGTACATTGACGAAGCTAAAAATTTAAAAAATACTGAAACAGCTAAAACGCTTGATTTTATTGATGCAGAAATTAATCGAATTGAAAATAAATTAAAAGATGCGGAAGGAAATTTAACGCTTTATAAACAAAGTCAAAACCTGGTAAATATGAATCAGGAAACAGACGCAACGCTAAAGGAATTAACCGCTTTAGATTTGCGTTTAGTCGATTTTGAATTACAAGAAGTGGAGTTAAATGATGTTTCCCAAGTATTATTACGAAAGAATGATATTTCCTCATTTTCACCTAACTTCAAAACGGTTAATGATAAAGTTTTTGAAGATGCTTTTATTAAATTAAAATCATTTGAATTAGAGCGAAGCGATTTGCTGCAAGAATATACTGCTACAAGTGCCGAGGTTCAAAACGTCCAATTAAAAATCCTGAATTTGCGTAGATTCTTATTAGAATCGATTCAAAAAAAGTTGGATAATATCATTAAACAGAAAAATGAAGTTCAAAATAATATTGATCAAGTCAATGAACGTTTACGTCAATATCCTGATAAGCAGCAAAAAATAGCAGAATTGGAACGTAATGTTGCTTTATCATCACAGACTTTTACTTATTTAACCGAAAAAAGGACTGAATTAGCCATCGCTCAAACTTCAAGTTTTGTGTTTCATCGAGTACTTGATTATGCACAAGTGCCGAAAGCGCCTGTTTCACCAAATGTGCCGTTAATTTATGGTTTCTTTATTTTTCTTGCCTTATTATTTTCCCTGTTGCTAATTTATGCTTGGCACTTTTTTGCTAATACAATCCAGTCGAAAGAAGAACTTAAAGATTTTGTTCACGTACCGATTCTATCGAGTATCAGTGACGTTGATAAGGAACACCTTCGAAATATTGAACCTTATCTGAATCTTTATACGAATATTAATATTCTACAAAAAGATGCCGCAACGGATAATGGCGAAAAACCATGGACAATTATCGTTAGTTCGATAATGCCGAATGAGGGTAGAACCTTTGTGAGTGCGGGTTTGGGACGAACGATGGCATATTTTGATAAAAAGGTTTTGTTGATTGATTTAGATAATCGTAAACCTGAATTACATAAAGAGTTTGATTTAGAAAATAAGATTGGGGTTGCTGATTTTTTACGAGATAAAGCCATCGCAGAAAATTGTATCTTGCCTACAGGAATTGAAAATTTAGATATTTTAACCGGTGGAAATTTACCGGATATTCCAGAGGAATTGGTTTTTTCACCAAGGATTACACAATTGATTCAAGACATGAAAAAATATTATGATGTAATTATTTTGGATACGCCACCAACGGCAGTTCATATTGAGTCTGTTGCAATTATGCACGAGGCGGATTTAAATTTATATATGATTCAGTCACATAAATCAAAAGCACGATTTGTCAAACACATTAATACATTTTTAGAAGAATATAAAATTCCAAACTTCTATCTTGTTTTAAACGGCATACATCAATCAAGTGGATTTTATGCCAAATCTTATCGTTTAGGTTTACGCCACAAGATTATTCGATTATTACAAGGCAATAAATTGAATCGCTAATAAATTATTTGTAAATAATCAAACTTACGATGCTCAACTATTTTAATATGAAAAAACAGACCTTACTGATTATCAATGTTTTAATATTCATCTTCATAACCAGTTGTGTTTCTAAGAAAAAGTATTTTCAAATGGAAAAAACTTACGTTTCTACCGAAAATACACTTCAAAATGCCAGAGAAAGCATCAAAACTTTAGGAGCAGATACCGCTTATTTAGGAAGTATCGTTATTCGGAGAAATCAAAAAATCAAGGAGCTCGAAGCGTATAGTCAATATTCTCAAAGTACTTTGACAAAAAAGTTGAACGATATGGAAAAGACATTGGCACGAAAAGAATTTGCTTTAGCAGGACGTGATAAATATTTGAGCACTCAAGCGGATTCTTTAGCAGCAAAAGCGAAACTACTTGATCAACGCACGGAACAGTTGAATAAATTACAAAGTCTTATTCAGCAGCAGAATTCAGTTTTGGATACGTTACAAAGCATCGTTGCCAATTCATTGGGTAATTCTGATGAAAATGAAGATTTCACAGTTTTAACAAAAGGTGGCAAAGTCTATATTTCTTTCTCAGAAAGTTTATTATTTGCGAGAGGAAGAATTGATATCAGTAAAAATGGCGAAGCTACTTTAAGGAAATTAGCGAAAGTCATTAATAATCAACCGAATATAATCGTCACCATAGAAGGACACACGGACGATAAACCGATAAAAAGTGGTCTTATTCGTAATAATTGGGATTTGAGTGCATTGAGAGCCTCATCTGTTGCGACGATTTTAGTAGAAAATGGTGTTTATCCGTGGCGAGTCATTCCTACAGGTAGAAGTCAATATTCGCCTTTAGTTGAAAATGTTACAGAAGAAGATAGAAGAATCAATAGAAGAACAGAGATTATCCTTTCTCCAAATATGCGTCCCTTATTGAAACTATTGGAAACTCAATAATACGTTATGTATTAAATACTTTGCCGTAATATATTGGTAATCAAATGATTAATTTATTAAAACCGAATTTAGACTTGCGTCTTGGCGTAGTAGATTCTGGCTATTTCCAGTAAGCAGTTTACTATTTACAACAAAGAAATTCCCACGGAAACCGCGTAAGATAATCTGTGATAAAAATCTTGGTAAATAATAAAAATCCAACCAAGCGGCGGCGATTATTTATTTGGATTAGCCGTGGTTGTTTTTGTTTGTTGTGCCATTGTTTTATGGTTTCGTAAATCAGATATTAAAACCTTATTGAGAAAATTAAGCAGATGAAAAAATTTCTTTTTTTTGCGTTTTTAATTACTTTTTTTGCTTGTAAAAAAGAGGTTGCCGAAACGGTTGAACAACCGGTAATCCAACCAATTTTGAAAGTTGCTATCATTGGCGACCAGATGGCACTTGGCGAAAAGATGAAACATGCCGAAACAGACGCTTATCCAATTCAGTTGCAGTCTTTATTAGGCGAAAACTATATTATAAAGACCTTTGCGGTAAATAATACGACCGTTTTACGAAAAGGCAATCAACCAATTTGGGAAGATACGCTTTTTCAAGATGCACAGGATTTTCAGCCCAATATTGTGATTATCCACCTGGGTTGGAACGATACGAAAATTAGAAATTGGTGGAGATATGGTGACGAATTCATCATCGATTATGGCGAAATGATTGATACTTTTGCGGCTTTGGGAAGTAAGCCAAAAGTAATGCTATGTCGTCCTTCTCGAATTTTCGATACCGTAAATAGCATGAATGATTCAACTTTAATCGTCGGTGTTTTGCCAAACATTGATTCCCTTGGTGTTCGTAGAAATTTAGAAACCATTGATTTATATCAAATTTTAGAGCAAAGAGGCGATTTATTCAAATATGGTATTTATCCGAATAAGTTGGCCTGTCGAATTATGGCAGAAACGATTTATGATGCCATTATTAGTACGTTTTAAATGTAAAAAGGAGCACGGATTTGACGGATAAAAAAATGGATTTGACGGATTTTTAAAAACCCCGATTCGTCCGTTTTCATCCGTCAAATCCGTCTTCCCTTTCTTAATTTAACACCAAAGTAAACACTTGCAACACACCAGCCAATCCACCAAGAAACGCACCGACCAAAATTAATTTCGTTTCATCTTCTTGAAAAACAGGGCGCAAAAATCCTTGAAACTCAACGGGTGACAATCCCGCCATTTTTTTGTGCATCGTTGCTTCAATATCCAAAGCCTCTTCTGCATAATTAAAAACGAGCTTCACTTGACTCGGTAAACTTTCCATAAACCGCTCCGTGGTGTGCTTTTTTAAGGCATCGTAGCGTTTCGTTCCAGACGTTAATTGTATTAGAGAACGAGAAAAGCCAGCCGTTTTATCGACGGCTTCTTGAATGTGTTTTTCTACGATTCGAATTAATTGTTCCGAACCTTGACCGTTCATAATGGTCTTAAAAATATTTTGGGTCGTCAAAATTTCAGAAGCGACTATTTCTGAATAGGCTTTCGCAACTTCGTTTTGCCGTTTTAAAAATAAACCTTGGAAGGTAATAAAAAAGAATTTTCGAGGATTGACTGGCTCAAAAATTAAGGTCAACGCCAACCAATTCGTCGCATAACCAATCACAATACCGCCAATCGGCAATAACGTCCACGCCCATTGATAATCCGAAATAAAAAACCAAATCACCATTTGAATCACACCGAAGAGGAACCCGAAGTAGATTCCTGACCGTTCAATGAATTTAAACTCGCTCGCTCCTACGGTCAAAAAAATATCGTTTAGCAGTTGTTTATCTTTTGTTAATTCATTGATAACCATTGCTTTAACATCTAACAGCTCATCAATATTTTCTTTAATATCTTCCATAATTTCCTCAACCACACGAGGAAATTCCTTTGCCGCAGATTCAAAAATTTGCTCTTTCCGTTTATCGGATAAATTGTTCCAAATCAGCGGAAACTCTTCTTGCAGCGTTTCACTCAAAATATCATGAGCTAAAATCTCTAATTCAGATTCCATTTCTTTTACCACTATTTCGGGACGAATTTTTGAAAACTGCTCCTTGATATCAATCAACTTTCCCGTCATCAAATCCACCGCACGACCAGCCATGACTTCCGCCTTAGAAGGAATAATCCCCTGCCAACCTATCGCTCCTATCCCACTCCACCCCATTGGTTTAATACCAAACCACTCATTTTTATCGGCTCTAATACCAATAAAATCCAGCGGATAGAACGTCATTTTCAATGCGATAACATTAGTTGCCCAACCCATAAAAGCCGCAGAGAAAGGGATAATCAAATACAACCAAATATCTGGTTCATTCTTGATAAATTCTAAAATTGCAGTCCAAATATCGTTTAGATAATTCACAGTTTTGGTTTATTCGTGATTTTTAAGATTAATCAATCGCCTATTTTTTTACAAAAAAAGAATCTTAAATCGTGTTAAACACGCACTCCTACAAAACTATAAAAAGAAAGAGGTTTTTGTATCAATTAGAAGATAAATATTTTTAATAAATTGACGCCTCAACTTATCATTCCTACCCGTACTTTGAATCAAGGTCGAAATTTGCTAAGAATTTTATCCAAGTCGCTTGAACAGTCGAATGATTAAACGCAGCACTCGATTGCACGTCGGTAAACACAATTTAGCTAAAATATATTTTTTATTGAAAAAATAATAAGTAATTTTAGTCATTATTCCAGTAAGGAAACTTTTGATTTTTTCAATAAAAAAAATAATAAAAAAATGTGTGTACGGTTTACCAATAAACAGCTTCACGTCACTAATCAACAATTGGCGAATAACAATATCAATCGCTCGAATATGCTTTTAATACTGATTTTAACATTCACAATTTTAACCGCTTCCGCTTGTCATTCTACCAAAAATTTAGGAGAAACCATTTGCGAAAAACCGATTTCAAATATTAAAATTGTTGCCTATAATATTAATCCAGATTCGCTTTCTACCACAAAAATTATGGGAAAGATACTTGACGAACAAAACGAGCCAGTCATTTCAGCAATTATTTATATCGAAAATTCTAAAATTGGAACAAGAACGGATTTTGATGGTGAATTTGAGTTAATTGTGGCAAAAGAACCGAATGAAACTGGAAATATTAAAATTGAATATCTTGGTTATCAAGAAGTTACAATATCTATAAAAAAAATAAAAAATAAGGAAATTAAAGTCGTTTTAAGTAAAAGAGAAAGTAATTGACTCGATGAAGTTGTAATTATTCAAACTCTTCCCGCTCCATGGCACAAACGATTATGGTGAAAATTTTTCATTAATAATCAGTAAAAAATTATCAAAAAGATGATTGATAATGAATACCGAATATTCATAATTCGATATTCATTATTTGTTTTTCTAAACTGTTTCGAATTGTAATTTTGCCAAAGCACGGTACGCTCCATTTTCTCGGTTTGAGAGTTCCTCATGCGTTCCTTTTTCTACAATTTCGCCTTGTTCCAAAACATAAATACAATCGGCTTCTCGAATCGTTGCCAAACGGTGAGCGATAACAATTGACGTTCTGCCGACCATTAATTTGTTCAACGCATCTTGCACAACTCGTTCAGATTCAGCATCTAATGAAGACGTTGCTTCATCTAATAAAAGGATAGACGGATTTCTCAAAATCGCTCTTGCGATAGCAATTCGTTGGCGTTGTCCACCCGATAGTTTGATGCCTCTATCACCGACAATCGTTTCCAAACCTTCAGGAAATCTATCAATAAATTCAAGTGCATTCGCCTGATTTGCGGCTTCCAGAATCTCTTCTCTGGTTGCACCAGGTCGTCCATATTCGATATTTTCACCAATCGTTCCACCAAATAAAATGACCTCTTGCGGCACAACCGCTATATTTTTACGAAATTCTGTAATATTATAATCATAAATACTTTTGCCGTTTACCGTAATCTCTCCCGAATCAACGTCATAAAAACGCATCAATAATTGCACAATCGTTGATTTTCCAGAACCAGAAGAACCAACCAAAGCCACCGTTTGACCACCTTTTATTTCTAAATTAATACCTTTCAAAACATCTAAATCAGAACGTGACGGGTAGCGAAATTGGACATTTCTATATGTAATATCGTCGGTCAAATGTGACAAAATAGCTTTCGCACCATCTGCAATTACTAATTCAGACTCTTCATCTAAGATTTCAACAATACGCTCCGTTGAGCCAACTGCACGAACCAATTGTGTGTATAAATTACTCAAACCTGCAATCGAACCACCGATAAATGCCGTGATAGAAATGAACGTGACCAAATCACCAGCAGGCATATCGCCAGCTTGAACCATTTTTGCACCTTGCCACAAAATAAAAAACATAACGCCAAAAAGTACCGAAATAATGAATACAAAAAATAAGCCTCTGACCTTTGCAAATTTCAATGAAATATCAACGACCTTATCAATAGATTTTCCGTATCGTCTTGCCTCAAACCATTCATTTGTATAAGATTTTACGGCATAAATCGCTTGTAACGTTTCCTCAATTACTGTATTTGTTTTTGCTAATTCGTCCTGTCGTTCTTTGGAAAGTGTTCGGATATAGCGACCAAAATAATAGGCGGCAATCACTACAAATGGGAGCGTCGAAATCATCAAAAGCGTCAATTTCCCTGTTTTGACCACCAAAATTATAATCCCAACAATCAGCACCACAATTTGTCGGACAAACTCTGCCAACGTAATCGAAATCGCATCTTGCAATTGTTGTACATCGGAAGCACTTCGGCTCGTCAACTCCCCTACTCTATTTTCTTCGAAAAATGGAATTGGTAAAGAAATTAATTTGCTATAAAAGCTTTTCCGAATATTCGCCATTCCTTTCTCGCTAATGATTGCAAATAGCCAGACTCGTGTATAAGAAAAAATACCTTGCAATATCAAAATACCGATAATCAACATACCAATTTGGTCAACGGTCAAGCCATAAGTTCCTTTTCCAACTGCCTCATTCAATAACTCTCCTGCCAAGACAGGAAACGCCATAAAAAAAGAACTCGACAATACTAACAGTATCATTCCAAAAATAAAATGATACTTATAGTCTTTCAAATAAACGATAATCCGTTTTGCTTTTTCGTAACCTTCCCGAGAGAATTTGACCTTTTCTTCTCCCTCTACTTGCTGTTTTCGTCGTGCCATTATAATAATTCGTAATTAGTGATTGATGATTAATATATTCACCAAAAGCATATATTTTTTTCTAAAAATTTTGCTGCAAAAGTACGCTTTTTTTACTTGATTCTTAATTCTTGTTGAGCGAAAGCGAAATCCCAGTTTATTCCGATTCTTTTCGGAGTAAATTGAGGAGTGTTTAATGCTTGACGCTAAAAACTAAAATTCCGCAAACTCATAGAGTTTGCGGAATTCGAAAAGTAAAATGTTTATTAAAACGAAAAGTTTAAAATTATCTACTAATATTCGGTTTGTTCGACTAAACCTATCCCATCATTTCCCTTTTCCTTGAATCAATACCACAACCGTATAAAACATGATTTTTATATCCAAAACCAACGAACGATTTTCGATATAAAGAATATCAAATTTTAGGCGTTGCACCATTTCGTCCACATTACTGGCATAGCCATATTTCACTTGTCCCCAAGAAGTAATACCTGGGCGAACTTTTAACAACTGCTTGTAATGTGGTGCTTTTTCGGTGATTTGGTCAATATAAAATTGTCTTTCCGGACGAGGCCCAACGAGTGACATTTCGCCTTTTAGTACATTCCAAAATTGCGGCAATTCGTCAAAACGCCATTTTCGCATAATCAAACCCCAAGGCGTACAACGGTTATCGCTGTCTTTTGCCAATTGTGGGCCCGTTACTTCAGCATCGGTGTGCATCGAGCGAAATTTATAAATTTGAAACGGTTTGCTATTCAAACCAACCCGTTCTTGTTTATAAAAAATTGGCCCGTCGGACGAAGAGCGGACTCGAAGGGCAATATATAAATACAAGGGTGAAAAAATAATTAAGACCGAAATCGAAGCAACAACATCAATTCCACGCTTGACCATTCGCTGCCAGCGAGGCATAATTTCGGGCTGAATTTCAATCAAAACAGCACCGTATAATTGATTCATTTTGACTGAACCTAAAATAATATCATACATATTCGGAATGATTTTAATAAAAATATCATAGTCGAATAATTGATTCAAAATACTTTTTAATTGATTGTGTTCTGAGGTTTCGATTGCCACGATGACTTCCTCGATTTTATGTTCCTTAATCACTTCACCCAAGTTATCCAACCGCCCTAATTTTGGAATATACGTTTCGATTTCCTTCAGCGAATTCCCATTTGTATCAATAAAACCTTTGAATTTATAACCAATCGCTTTAGGTCGGCTAACAATATCCGTGTACAATTCCATCGCCCGTTTATTACCGCCAATAATCAACGTATTGAAGCCAATTTCACCCGATTTCAGTCGCCAAGTTGCCCTTGTAATAATAATGACTCGAACAATTGACGTTATGATATAATGCAATAAAAAAAGTACCAATAACGACTTATTTCGAGTCGCATTATTGGGCACAATATCATCTTGTATTAATACAAAAAATAGAAAAGCCGTACCGATAAGGGTATGGATAAAAGTCGTCATAATCGTGTGAATACGGGACATTCGGTAAATGTCGGTATAGGTATCGAAGATAGAATATAACATGACCCAGCCTATCGGGATGATTAATATTCCAGAAATAAAGTTCGTGTCTTCAAAGATAGATTCGTGAAAGTTATAATGTTCGATATAAACTTTACGATACAGATAAAAGCAAGCCCAAGCGATTAAAGCTGTTAAGAAATCGGCAATGCTGTATATAAATATTCCTACTCGGCGTTGTTTAGTCATCACTTTTATTTCAATAAAATTAGGTAATAAAATAGACTATTTGATTGTTAATATTATTTTAATTATCCGATACCGAATGATTAAAATAATATTAACAATCAAACAATCTGTCTGATAATTAACACCCAACTTTTCACTTTTACCAATACCTACTGCGTCAAAATTTTCATTCCAATACAAACCGTGAGGAGGTTTTCGCAATTAAATATTGATTTTTTCCTTATAATGAATCAGTAGTCGGCAGTTTTTAGTTGCCAGTTTGCAATCACAATACTTTGTTAATATTGTGATGAATTATGAACTACTTACTGCGAAATTACATCAAAAATGTAATAATTTTATATTATCCAAGTATATTTCGCCAGTTTCTACCTCCGCTCCTTTTGTCGAACGAATCACGATTTTGAATCTATCCGCATCCATTAAGCCAGTTTGCGTAGTCAAATTGATATAAATTTTATTCCAATCCCCTTTTACATTCATACCCGTAACATAGACTTTATTGACGTAAGCATTATTTTTAAAGCCCATTATACCGACCTCAAAAGGTATATTATTTTTATAATTTAATTCTAAATAAATCGGCGAAGTAGGATTATCAGCATTAATAAGCGAATATTCTATAAGCGTTGCCACCTCAAAAATTGAATTTGCGGCCGTCAGCGTTATTTTACCCGATTTCAGCCCTTCAAATTTTCCTGCCGAAACTCGTTCTACTGTCGTTGCATCATTACCATCTAAATCACTTCCGAACAAATTACCTCCTTCAAAATCCTCAATAAACGCAAAAACCGTCTTATCAATATACGTCACGGTCGGTTCTACAATCATCGTTTCGCCAGGCACGAAATTTCTCGTAGTTACATAGCGATTATAAAAAGGATAAACCTCTGGATAGGAAATAATTCCGTTATCCGCCATCCCTGCAAAAACCTCAATCATGTGTTCTCCCTCATGCAAAACGGGAGCACTCATCGGCAATTCATAAGGTCCAATCAATTGATTATCAACGAATAACCACGCATCTTTTATTTTATGTGAATTTGTTCCTTCATCATTTTGCTGCGTTTCCAATCTTATGGTATCAATATAAACATAAGCAGGAATCGGCTCTGGCTCGTCAATTAACTCACAACTCCAGAACTGTACGGACGCACCAGCCAAAATTATTAAAATAAAAATATTTCTCATGCAGTATTTTTTTAATAAAAATATAAACGGTATTACAAACCTATGAGCTTTTTAAAAACCCATAGATTTCTCGTGTGTTTATAAAAAATTCGCTTCTCTCATTTCGATTTGTTCCGATATTTCGTAAGCCAATTTCAAGGCTCGATAACCATCTTCTAAAGTTACTTTTGGCGTTGTATTATTCAAAATACTTTCCGTAAAAGTCGCCAATTCCATCTCAATAGCATTTACAGGTTTTATTTCCGGCATTTCCATTTGAATTAATTTTCGCCCTTTTGCAGTTTCCAGTTCCATCACTGGCGTATCACCCAAATTATCCCTTTCCTCGATATCATACAAGCGGACGATTTCCGCTTTTTTTGTCAAAAAATCCAAACTTACGTAACCATCTTTTTGAAACAAACGCACTTTCCGCATTTGTTTTAAAGACAACCGACTTGCCGTCACATTCGCAATACAACCATTTTCAAACTCAATCCGTGCATTACTCAAATCCGCAGTATTGCTCACCACCGAAACGCCAGTCGCATGAACAGATTTCACCGGACTTTTGACCAGATTCAAAATAATATCTAAATCATGTATCATTAAATCCAAAACTACCGAAACATCCGTTCCCCTCGGATTAAACGTTGCCAAGCGATGCACTTCAATAAACATCGGATTCAAAGTCGCCTCGTCCAACGCCAACATCGCAGGATTAAACCGCTCAACATGACCAACTTGCACCTTAACTTGATACTTTTCCATCAATTCCAACAGCTCTTTTGCCTGTTCGGGCGTTTCCGTAATTGGCTTTTCGATAAAAACGTGTTTCCCCTTTTCAATCGCTTTTTTTGCCAATTCAAAATGCGTTACGGTAGGCGTAACAATGTCCACAGCATCAACCGCATCAAATAAATCATCTATATTTTCAAAACGATGTAAGCCGAGTGCCATTGCAGTCTTCGCATTTTCTTCATTCGGATCAAAAAAACCAACTAACGCCAAATCGTTTACCAAATTAATACATTTGATATGAACTCTTCCCAAATGACCTACTCCCAAAACGCCAATTTTTAACATATTGCTGCTTTTATGAACTATGAATTATCAACTTATTATTTAGAAATTTTCGCAAAACTAAGGATTAAATGATTGATTCTGCAAATGTAGTACAGACATTTCCGCCTACAAAATTGTTCAAAACGGCACAAAAAAAATGGTTGTACTACTTCCAAACCAATTTTTCATTTTCCATTCCAACCACTTCCTGCTCCGCCAACATTCTCAAAACTCGATGCACCTTATTATGTTGATGCGAAGGAAATTTCACCAGTAACTGTTTGACATTTAAAGGCTCATCGGTAATGAATTCTTGGATATTTTTTTGGTAAGCATCGAATTGTTCGTTAGAAATTTCGTCTGAATTTCGATTGGTGCAAACGTCACATTTGCCGCAAGTTTCTACTTGCATTTCACCAAAATATTGTAACAATAATTGGCTGCGGCACTGCGGTTTGGTAGCATATTCAATGGCAGAATTGATGCGGAATTGTTGGCGTTTTTTTAGAAATTCGTAGCGTTTATTATCAATTGTGAGATTGCGAACATCGGCACGAGGTTGTGTGAAAATAATTTGTGGCGTTTCTTTGAACGGGCGATATTCGATAATCTCATCACGCTCCAAAATCATCAAAGCATTGCGCAAACGTTCGCTCGAAAGTTTTAAGAAATTCGCTAATTGTCCTTCATTAATATTCACAAAATCGTTGAACGCACCTTGATATGTCCGCAAAATTGTGGTAATTAATTTTTCAAAATCTTTATTTTTTAATTGAAAATCATATAAATCTTCTTTCGTTGCTTTTACCTTCAAACTCGACGGAATATAAACCGATTCAGTCATAAATAACCAACCCTCTTGCATCAAAATTTTCAACGCACTGAACGTCGGAACGACTTTTAGTTGGTAATATTTGCAAAATTCAATCAAATCAAAATCAAAACTTTCGCCCAGACCGCTACCTGTTGCCAGCTGAAAATAACTACCCAAGGCTTGATAAATTCGCTTGATTTCCGAAAATTCGGGATACGATTGGTCGAACTGTTTTTCTAATTCTAATTTATCTGTTTCATTATATAATAAAATCGAAAACGCTCTATTACCGTCTCTTCCAGCTCGTCCTGCTTCTTGAAAATAGGCTTCCAAACTATCGGGCAAACTCAAATGAATCACCGTCCGAACGTCTGGTTTATCAATCCCCATTCCGAAAGCATTAGTCGAAACGATGACCCGAGTTCGGTTATTTATCCAGTTTTCTTGCTTTTGCGAACGAATATCATTCGACAAACCAGCGTGATAATAATCCGCTGCAATGCCTTTTTTTTGCAAAAAAATAGCCGCTTCTTTTGTTTTTCTTCTGTTGCGAACATAAACCACCGAGGAACCAGGTACTTTTCGCAAAATATCTGACATTTTTTCCAATTTACCCTGCTCTTCCAAAACTGAATACGACAAATTATCCCGACTAAAACTTTTTTGAAACGTATTTTTTTCTCGAAATTCTAACCGCTCCTGAATGTCATTAACAACCTCTGGCGTCGCCGTTGCGGTGAGTGCTAAAAAAGGAATTTTGGGGTGAATTTCACGGATTTTCGCAATCTCCAAATAAGGCGGACGGAAATCATAACCCCATTGCGAAATACAATGTGCTTCGTCAATCGCAATCAAATTGACGTTCATTTTTTTGATCCGTTCTTGTGCCAAATCCGTCAGCAATCGCTCTGGTGACAAGTATAAAAACTTAATATTACCATAAATGCAATTGTCAAAAACACGGTCAATTTCCATATAATGCATACCAGAATAGATAGCGACCGCAGGAATTTTCCGCTTATTCAAGTTGTAAACTTGATCTTTCATCAAAGCAATCAAAGGCGAAACCACGATACAAATCCCCTCTTGACACAAGGCAGGCACTTGAAAACAAATCGACTTTCCACCACCAGTCGGCAATAATGCCAACGTATCTTTTCCTTCTAATACGGAATTGATAACCTCCAACTGCATTGAGCGAAAATTATCAAAACCCCAGAATTTTTTAAGGACTTGTTGTGGTGTCATTTTTAATTAAAATTAAAATAAAAGAATTAAAAAAAGACCGTCATTCCGACCTTCGTCGAAATGACGGTCTTTTTTTTTAGCACAATGCTAAAAACTGAAAATTATTTCTTCTTTTTCTCCGAAATAACCCACTGATTTTTAACCATTTCCACACTCAACGGACTTCTATTTTTTAACCAGCTTAATAAATCATCGCCCAATAATTCTCTTCGCCAACCTTCTTCAAAATAATCGGGAAAATAATTTGGTTCGAGTTTCATTTGGTTTAAATCGGCACGATTGACAATCAAATTCGAGGAAACTTCATATTCCATCGCTTTATATTTCAACAAACCTAACAACAAATCCATCGTCAAAGCACGCTGCATATTCGAGCGAATCGGACTGGCATATTTTTTAATAATTGCCACTTCTTCGGGCGTTTCGGGAGCATCATACAAATCCGAAAATGTTTCCCAATGTTTAGTTGTCACCCAATTTGGAATAATGCGGTGACTTTCCAATGCTGATTTGCCAACCGCAATATTTTTAGCAATTTCGTACATGATTTTTGTATCTAAAACCATTTTTTTAGATACATTTTTTTTACTTGCCTCAGCTTTTCGCCAATCCATTAATCGAACAAGAAAAATCTGAGATTGTCTTTTTAAACTGTTGAAAGTACGGCTTTGAGCCAAGTCTTTGTACGGATCACTTTGATAAGCACTTTGCTTACAAAGCATCTGACATTCGTGCATGACCCATTCAAAACGACCTCTTTTTTCTAATGCCGCTTTTAACTTTTCATATAAACCGTATAAATAAATTACGTCATCTAAAGCATAACTAATTTGCTTGTCGTCAATCGGTCGTTTACTCCAATTCGATACCTTGAAGCCTTTTTGTAAATGAACGCCCAAGTATTTTTGAACTAAATCTTTGAACGACAAAGGATATTGATAATTCAAAAATCCATCGGCAATTTGCGTATCAAAAACATTGACTGGCAACACGCCAAACAGCTTGAAAAAAATACGATAATCGTTTTCTCCAGCATGTGTCATTTTCAAAATATCTGGATTTTTCATCATATCCATTAGTCCACCCAAATCCTCGATTTTCAAAGAATCTATCAAATAAACGCCGTTTGCCGTTGCAACTTGTATCAAACACAATTGCGGCAAAAACCGCTTTTCTGTGATAAACTCTGTATCAAAAGCTAACCAATCAATCGACTGATTATCCGCCACGAATTGTCCAAAATCCGTCTCTGTTTCTAATAATAAATATGGTACGTTGCTCAAAATTTAGTACTTAGTAATTGGTGATTCGTGATTCGTGACTGGAAATTGATGACTGTCGATTGGAAATTAGAAATTGGTATTTTTCAACACCAAATCACGAATCACACGAATCACGAATCACCAATTAGCAGTCACCAATCCACCAATCACCAATCACGAATTAAGAATCTCTAACTTCTATATTTGGTTGCATCATTTTCAGCCGCACGATTTGTTTTTTCAAATTCGGAGCGAAACCGATGCGTAAAACTGCTAATTTTTCTAACTTATCCAATACCGACAGTGACACCAAATTGGCGTTATCAGAAATATCCAAAAATTCTAAATTTTCAAATATTTCCAAACCCTCTAAATTTGCCAATAAATTATCTCGAACAATGAGGGAAGTCACTGATTTAAAAGCAGCGGAGTAACCAATTTGAGTTAAATTATTACCGGTTAGATTTAAAACTTTCAAATGATTCAAATGATTTAAACCATTGGTATTACTAATATTATGCCCTGAAAGATTAACAGATTCGATAAATTGCAGCTCCGTCAATCCTGAAAAATCAGATAATTTAAACGTTAACCTCTTGAAACCACCGAACAAAATTCGTTCTCCGATAATTTCGATTTTTTCCGTTGCCAAAAGGCTTTTTAATTCTTCGGGCGAAGGCAAATTAGTCACTTCTCCACGAGCAAAAAACACCTGATTAAAAGCCATTTGCCATTCATTCGTCAGACCTCTCCACCAGTTTTTTAAATCGTCATTCGTTAAATCCGTAACTTTTTTATTTAATTTTTTATTTTTATTTTCATTCTTATTTTTATTTTTATTTTCAATAATAACATTCAACTGCAGCTGCAATTCCGTATTTACTCGTTCTAAAGACTCAATTTTATACCGTAATTGTTGTACTTCCTTAACAGAATCCATACTTTCCAAATGGTCCAATTCATGATGCAACATTTGAATATTATTCCTCAAAAAGATAATTCGAGCTTCTTTTTGCTTCACCGAATCTTGCAAAACCGTATAATTCGTTTTCATCTTTTCGTACATCACCAAATCCGTCGCATCAATATTATTATCTTTAAACAACTTCAAAGTTTCCTGTAAATCCTCATCTAAATTCTGAATTTTCTGCTCCTGAAAACCGACTGCAATCGCTAACTCATTACGTTCCAAACGCATCGCTTCCCCTTCTTTTTGATGCGTTTCTGCTTGCCGCTTTTGTTCCACTTTCAAGCGTTTTATTTCTGCTTCTAACGCCTCAATTTTATCACTTTTTTCTTCAATAAATTGGTTTTTCAATTCAACATCTGCTTCCAAATTGTGAAGATTGTCATTCAAATCTCGGTTGCGTTCTTTCAAACCACCGATTAATTCTTTCAGCTGAATATTTTCCTCTTGATATTGCTTTAATTGCTCTGCATCCGTAACCGTTTCCGCTTCAATTTCCGTTTTAGACTCTTCAATATCCGCCGCACAAAAGTCAAACTTTTTTTTGCCTTTATTAAATCGAAAATCAATTAAAAACGTCACCGTTTGCCCCGAAATAGTATAATCTAAACCCTTGTCAATCACTTGATTGCGATGAAATAATAAGGTTGGACCACCTTTTGCCCGTTGAATCAAACCGAACCTTCTCGACGTATCATATTTTTTAATAATACCCAAAAGATTACCTCTTTCTACTTCCAGACGATTAATCATTTCCAAACACATTTCCTTCGTTTGCTTCTCCAACATTTCCGTTTTAATGCCCAACTTATCTACTCGCAAATTATTTTGAATCACATCAGCTGAAATCAAACGAAAATCACCATCACGCTCAATCCATGAAAATTCCTCATAAAACTGCGTAAACGTATCCATCGAAATCACTCGGCTATCCGTTGCGTCGGCTTGTTGCAAAATCAACTTATCCGCTTGTACACCGCCTTTCACTTGCTCGAAATAATCAAAAATTCGCAAACCAATCAAAATATCATACATCTGTCGATCAATGCTATCTTCTTCAAACATAAACCGAGTACTCGCATCAAAATAGCAAAAAAACGATTCATTTCTATCCAAAATAGCTAACAACAATTGCAACAAAGGCCCGAATTTTCTCTGCTCAGGTTCGGTATCAATACTTAAAACGTTAATTAAATTCGTCCCATCTATAACATATAACTCTTTCATATATAATTCACTGTTTACCGTTGGTAGTTTATAGACTTAACTATAACCAACCGCAACATATCTATTTATTTTCAAAAAATTCAAAGATAAGATTTTGAAATTGAATTATTGATGGTAATATCGTAAATTGAAATTTTTAAAATTTGAGGTAAGCATTATAGGTTTAGAAGGTTCTGAGATTAATTTTTTGCTACAAATTTTCACGAATTATACGGTTTTTTATTATGATAAATTCGTGAAAATCATGAAAATTCGTGGCAAAAGAATCTATTTTTCCAATAAAATCACGTCATCTTTATCATCAACAAACAGAACCGAAACTGCACCCAGAATCATAATAAATCCTGCCGCAACAAGCGCATAAATCGCCTTATCGTTATATAAATATTTCACCATTGGCCCACCGAAAATCGCACTTGTAATTTGCGGAAGCGTAATGAAAAAGTTGAAAATTCCCATATAAATCCCCATCTTTTTTAATGGAATTGAACCAGCCAAAATCGCATACGGCATCGCCAAAATACTGCCCCACGCCATGCCAACACCAATCATAGAAAGGTGTAAATAATTTTTCATTTCGGGTGAAGTAATCAGAAATATCGACATTAAACCCAAGCCACCGCAAACTAATGAAAGGGCATGTGTACTTTTTCGTCCGATTTTTGACGCAATAAAAGGTAAAAAAAAGGCATAAAACATGGCGACTAAATTGTACGTCCCGAAAATTGGCCCAACGAAGTCACCTGCTATATTGTAGGCTTCTGAATGTGAATCATTTGAAGCCAAACCCCAAACGTGTTGAGCTAAAGCTGGAGTCGTAAAAACCCACATCGAAAACAAGGAAAACCACGAAAAAAACTGCACCAAACCCAACTGTTTCATCGTTTTGGGCATTGCCATAAAATCTGCAACGATTGAAGATAGACCACCGCCCTTAGGTAATTCTTCTACCTCTTCTCCTGCAAATTCCGCTTGTTCTTCTGGCGAATATTCAGAAGTCGTCGAAACCGTCCAGATAATCGCTCCCAACAAAATCACCGCACCAACTACAAATGACAAAATCAAATTTAGCGGCACGCCACCATCAGCTGAAACATTTGACACGCCAAACCAATTCGCCAACACGTAGGGCAACCACGAACCAATCACCGCACCAACGCCGATTAAAATCGTTTGCACCGAAAAACCAAGCGTTCTTTGTTCGGTCGGTAATTTATCCGCTACCAATGCACGAAACGGCTCCATTGCAATATTTATGGACGCATCCATGATCATTAACATTCCTGCACCTATCCAAAGAATCGGGACAAAAGCCGCAAAAAGTGCTGCGTTTGGCAACAAAACTAAGCCTATCGAAGCCAAAACTGCTCCAACCAAAAAGTAAGGACGGCGACGACCAAACCTTGTCCAAGTTTTATCGCTATAGTGTCCAATCAGCGGCTGTACCAACATTCCCGTCAAGGGTGCGACCAACCAAAACCAAGATAATTGATGCACATCTGCCCCGAAAGTTTGTAGAATCCGAGAAGCATTCGAGTTTTGTAAACCAAAACCACATTGAATCCCCATGAATCCAACACTCATATTTATAATAGAAGCCATACTCAACCGAGGTTTCGGTTTGCCTTTGCTTTCTGCTTGAAAATTTGCAGTTTCTGCCATTATTTTGATTTTTAATTTGGTTAAAAAAACCGATGAGATTTTAAAAACCTCATCGGTTTGGTATCGGTTTTCTAAATTATTTCATCGAATAAGCACGATATTCCCACGGTTTCATTTCCAATAATTCATCCGCTTCAAAAGTCGTTGCTTCACCTGAAAATAACGCCGTATAAGTTCCTGCATAAGCATTCCCTGGCAAAGTCGTTTTGATTGCTTTATTTGATAAATTCAAAATAACAAAAACCTTATTCCCATCTTTTTCACGAATGTAAGCATAAACCTCGTCATTGGCGTCAGCCGTAGGCACATAGACAGGTTCAGCACCATACGTGCCATTCCAAAGAGCAGGATTATCTTTTTTAAATTTGATTAATTTCGTATAAAAATCTTGAAATTTGTACGTTCCCCAATTGATTTCATCTTTCGTAAAGAATTTCAACCGTTTGTCCAAACCAGCTTCTTGACCATTATAAATCAAAGGCATACCGTCAAACGTAAAAACCATTACCGCAAAGGTAAAATGACCATCACCCAAACGGTCAAAAACAGTTCCGTCCCAAGTATTTTCATCATGATTCGTTGTGAAATACATGTGATACCCTTTTTGAAAACGCTCCCGATCTTTTTTCAAATATTCATTAAAATCACTCGCTTTTACTTCCGTTACCGTTTCGCCAGTGTGCCCAGTTTGACTTTTATCCTTTACTACAATTTCTTTTTCTTGAGCCGCTTCACCAATCGCATTCATATAATTTTTGAAACTCCAAGCGTAATCCGATACAAAACCACCTTCGTTACGTTGTGACGGCACTTCACCTTCTGACAACATATAAGTACCCGGATTCACTTTGTACAATTCTTGAATACAAGTCGCCCAAAAGTCAGTCGGTACTTGATGTGCCACGTCACAACGGAAACCGTCCACGCCTTTCTCGACCCAAAACTTGAACATATTAATCATCGAATCTCGCATATCTTGATTATCATAGTTCAAATCTGCAACATCCGTCCAATCCCACGGCTCTTCATCTTTATTCGGATTTTGAGGAATAATGACATTTCCTGCTTCATCTTTCGTGTAATATTCCGGATGTTCGGTAAGCCAAGGATGATTCCAACCAGTATGATTCGGTACCCAATCCAAAATAACTTTCATTCCTAAATCATGGGCTTTCGCCAATAATTCGTCAAAATCAGCCATTGTTCCGAACTCTGGATTAATCGCTCTGTAATCGCTAACTGCATACGGGCTTCCCAAACCCTCTTTTCTATTCGTTTCTGAAATTGGAAAAATCGGCATTAGCCAAACAATATCAATTCCCATTTCTTGCAAACGAGGCAAATCTGCCGTTACCGCATCAAGATTGCCGTCTTTAGAATATTGACGGGTGTTTACTTCATAAATTACCGCATTTTTTGACCATTCGTAATGTGTCGGTTGTACCTCTTCTACAACGGTTTGCTGTTGTTCCATAATTTCTTTGGTTGTGTTTTTACAGGCAGTTATGCCTACTATTATAGCCATTAATAATATTGGTGTGTACTTCATAATTCTCACAATTTGGTTAGTAATTTCTTTAGTGTGTAAAAATAACACTTTCATTATCAAGTACAAATTTTAACGTTGCTAAATCAATATTGAGTCATAAAGCTAAATCATTCAAGAAAAATTGATTTTTAAAAATAATAATATAGTTATGTATAATTAACTACTTGCCAATTATTTACATAAAAAATATAACCCTTTTTATAATTATAGAAATTATATTTATATAAATTCGTTTAAATTATGCTTAAGAAAATTCGTTTACGGGAGAAAAACAGATTATGTTTAATTTAATTTATACACCTATAACATGATATTGATTATTCAGAGAGAACGAAGCAAAACAAATTAACAAGCAAAACAAATTAGAATGACGTGTTTAATGTTATCTTGTTATTTTACAGTTATAATATTTAGGTATAAATTAGGAAACGATATTCAATTATATTTCTGTCACAGATGATTAAAAATCAAATTATTATGATTATTTTTTATTGCAACAAAAGCTAATACAAACGGCGCTTCCAAACTTTTTTAACATAAGATTTAATACCGAATATTTTTCCCTAACAGTCAGAATGGATAGTTCAACAATATCATTAAAATAAGTTTAGGTAATACATTTCACTTTTTGTTTTAAACAAAAAATGAAAGTATGTAAAATTTTAAAGCGTTTAACTTTAATAACATAATCACGAAACCACAATGCCTACATCCCAACATAAAGTTACGATTCCAGGGAATCAAGTAACTACAGATAATTCACCTGCTAATTACGATGAAATAGATAAGCAGAACGAAATTCAGGTTAGCTATAACGCAGAGTCTTGGAGTAGTGATAAAGCCTTCTTTAAAGGAAATAATGCACCTATTTTTGAGGAGCGTTATGCCACTGATTTAAAGGTGAGGGGCAAACTTCCGAATTGGCTCAATGGCATTTATATACGTAATGGTCCAAATCCACATTTTCATTGTGAAGATTTGACCTTTCCGTATGATGGTGATGGCATGGTTCACGCTGTTTATTTTGAAAATTCTACTGTAAAATATCGAAACCGATGGGTAAAAACAGAGGAATTAGAAGCCGAAAAACGGGCAGATAAATCTTTATGGAATAGTTTGACCAAGCCAAAATTTCCATCTAAAAAAGATAGAAAAGCCTTTGATGCTCCTTTTACGCCAGTAAAAAATACGGCAAATACGAATATTATTAATCACGCCGGACATCTGTTAGCGGTTTATGAAGGTGGCGTACCTTACGAAATCACGAAAGATTTGGAGACCGTCGGTGCATTCACTTTCGATGGGAATATTAAAGGAATGATGCCGCACCCGAAACTCGATCCGCTTACGGGCGAGTTACATTTTTTGCAATATTCTGCCATTCAGTTTCCCTATTTACGATATTATGTTATTAATAAACGAGGTCACGTAACGAAAAATGTTCCTATTCATATCAAATCGCCAACGATTATTCATGATATGATTTTGACACCAAATTATGTCGTTTTCTTTTTATCCCCATTAGAAATATCTTTGAGTAAAATGTTTTTATGCAAAAATCCGTTAAAATGGAATCCCAGTAAACCGACTAAAGTTGGCATCATTCCTCGACACGGCAAAAATCAAAAAGTAATTTGGTTCAAAACTGATCCCTTTTTCGTGTGGCACACGATGAATGGTTTTGAAGAAAATGGGAATATTATCTTGGATTATGTCCATCACAATCACGGTTTACCGAGCGAACAAAATACACCTGAACTACACCAAATTGTCGTCAATCCAAAAAAAGGAATCATCAGTCACAATGCTTTAGATAATCAATTTATTGAATTTCCAGTAATTGATAATCGAAAAATAGGGCAGAAATATAGATACGGCTATGCTGCTCGACGAGACATGACTTTGGATAATGTTATTGAAAAAGCCTATTTTACAGAACTAATTCAATATGATTTTGAACAAAAAACGAATTGTTTACACAAACTCCCGAAAGGACAATTTATAGGCGAACCGACTTTTGTCCCACATCCTACCAAAAATAGCGAAACAGATGGGGTAATTCTCGCTTTTGTTTATGATGAAAATACACAGAAAAGCAAACTTATCGTCATCGAACCACTACATTTTGATAAAGCACCTTTGGCAGTAGTGGAATTACCGTTCAGAGTACCGAATGGTTTTCATGGGAATTGGATTGGGTTTTAGAATATAAACCGTGTTGGTTTTAAAAACCGATACGGTTTATATTTTTACTTTTACAACGAAATCGAAAAAAAAACCAACCGTTCTCGATATTCATTTACCCTTGTTTCGTCTTCGCTAACTTAGACTATCGTTTCTTGTGCGTAATTGCCAAACCCCTTTTTTCCTGTTAGATAATCCCAATCACTTTTCTCACCCAAATTCCTTACTAATGACTATTTTCCTTATATTTCGCATAGTTTTTGACAATTAGAAAAAATAATAATGGGTTAATTTAGAAAATGACCCATCATTAATTGAATTTTATATGTATAAAATACTATCAATAAATAATTTACATTAATAAAAGTTAATATCCTGCTTTGATAGATTAAATAATCAAGCATTCTAAATATTCAAATAAAATGGCATTATTCAATCCTAATTTTTCAAAATTCAAGTTTAAGGATTTAAAAGTTTACGCTTCTACGGAATGGTTGGCAGATAATTGTAAAAAATATCGTCAGGTATTTGATAGGTATAATACGACTTATGTTTACGCAGAATTATCTTTCTATAATAAATTATTCGATATAGAAGATTGGGATGTAAAAATAAATTTAAAATGTTATTCTTTAAAAAAAGGAAGAAAAGAGGTTTGTAATCTTAATTTAGATAGAAAAATAAGTCAATACGATAGTGTTGTTTATATTCGGGAAGGTTGGGGCAATAAAAAAATTGGGACGTTCTGGAAAAAAGGAGCGTACTATTGGGAGGCTTCGGTTGAGGGGCAAAAGGTCGCAACAAAGTATTTTTATGTGGAAGATCCTGGAAAAGATGAATTAGACGAACCGAATGATTATTTGGAAATTAAATCCTTAAAACTCTACGAGGGTTCGTATGACGATGTGCCGACTGATGACCGCACGTATTACCAAACCTTCGCACAGGAAGAGACCCGTTATATTTATTTAGAAATGTTTTTTGAAAATTATAACTTTGGTAAGAGTTGGCAATGTGAGGTTTTTGTGAAGTTTTTTAATGGTGCAAAGGATTTGAAAGGTCAAGTCGTTCGATTGCATCGAGTCGAAAAAAACGACAAAATCATCAAGTTGACTGCGGGTTGGGGTTCAAATGTCAAGGGCTGCTGGCGAGAAGATGATTATACGGCGGAGATTGTTTTTATGGATAGACAAATGGCACTCATTCCTTTCCGAGTTGGTGAACGATTTGAAGAAGGGATTTCTGGCGTGTTGTTGCCGAATCAACAGACACCGATGTTGCTCAATCCGATCAATGCGGATTCTAATGAAACGTTTGAGGAAGTGATGAAAGAGTTGGACGCTTTGGTTGGACTGAAAGCGATTAAAAAAAGAGTAAGAGAACACGCTCAATATATTCAATTTTTGCAATTAAGAAAAAATAAAGGTTTTACAGAAGAAGAAAAAATAAACGTTCATTCGGTTTTTATTGGCAATCCTGGCACCGGAAAAACGACGGTGGCGAGTATGATGGGCAAATTATATAAAAAAATGGGTTTGCTTTCTAAAGGTCACGTTCACGAAGTCGATAGGGTTGATTTGATTGGTGAATATATCGGGCAAACTGCTCCGAAAGTGAAAGATGCAATTGAGAAAGCGCGAGGTGGCGTTTTGTTTATTGATGAGGCTTACGCTTTGGCTCGGTCGAATGATGATAGCAAGGATTTTGGTCGGGAAGTAATTGAAATTTTAGTCAAAGAAATGTCGAATGGTGAGGGCGATATGGCGGTGATTGTGGCTGGTTATCCGAAGGAAATGGAGCATTTTTTGGAGTCGAATCCTGGTCTAAAATCTCGTTTTAAATTGCATTTTGAATTTGATGATTATTTGCCGCAAGAATTATCCGAAATCACAGAAATTGCGTCTAAAAAGAAAAATGTTCAATTGACCGAAACGGCTAAATCTAAAATAGACGAATACATCACGGAAGCCTACCGAAATCGAGATAAAACCTTTGGTAATGCTCGATTTGTTTACGATGTTGTCGAACAGGCAAAAGTGCATTTAGGCCTGCGGGTGATGGCTTCTGAAAACCCGAGTGCGTTGAGTGATGAGGATCTTTCGGTGATTAGTTTGGACGATGTGAATAATATTGATATTAAGGCTAAAAAACAGACACCAAAAATCCCTGTGGATGACCGTTTACTTGCGGAAGCCTTGACGGAATTGAACGCATTGATTGGTATGCAAGCGGTGAAAGACCAAATTGTGGAACTGGTAAAATTGGTTCGTTTTTATAGAGAAACAAAAAAAGAAGTTCTTAAAAAATTCTTTTTACATACCGTTTTTGTCGGTAATCCTGGAACGGGAAAAACGACAGTTGCACGGATTTTAACTAAGATTTACAAGGCTTTGGGCGTTTTGGAACGGGGTCACATGGTCGAAACAGACAGACAAGGTTTGGTCGCTGGTTTTATTGGTCAAACGGCAATTAAAACGGCTGAAAAAATTGATGAAGCAATGGGCGGCGTTTTGTTTATTGATGAGGCTTACGCTTTGACGCAAGGCAGCGGTGGCTCTGGTGATTACGGAAACGAAGCGATACAAACGCTTTTGAAGCGAATGGAAGATCATCGAGGCGAGTTTTTCGTCTTCGTAGCTGGTTATCCGCAAAACATGGATAATTTTATGAAAGCCAATCCTGGTCTGCGTTCTCGCTTTGATAAAATTTTGAAATTCGAGGATTATGAGCCAGCTCAGTTGTTTGAAATTGCAACGTTAATGCTCAAAGACGAAAATATAGAAGCAGCGCCAGAAGCTGCGGAACATTTGAGTAATTATTTGACATTCCAATACAAATATCGAGATAAATATTTCGGTAATGCACGTATGGTTCGTAACGTTATTTCAGAAGCTGTTAAGAATCAAAACCTACGTTTGGCAACGCTTTTGGCGGAAGAACGCACGGCAGAAAAAGTCAATGAATTGACCTTAGCCGATGTCGAAATGTTTAAATTAAATACGGAAGACGGAGCGATTTTCATTCCAAAACAAATTCGATTTAGAAGTAATTAAATTGTATCGCTGTGCTGTTTTATTGTTCTTGTCGTTGAAACGTGCAGTTATTCTCGGTTTAAAGTGAATTTAATATATTTAGTTAAAACTTTGATTATCAACTGATTGGTGAATTTCGTGCCGACGCGCTGCACCTTAATTTTACTGAAATTGAGCCTTTTTTGTAGCGACTTTAGCTTATCAAATCAGTTGGTTTAACAAATAACGATATTCGACAGACGGCTTTAAATCGCCTGTCGAATATCGTTATTTATAGCGGAATATCTTGCGAATTATTTCAAACCGAAAACTGCTGATAAATTAAAAAATAGTGATGAAAATAAAATTTACCTACCTTTTTCTCTTTTTTTGTGCCTTTGCTTACGGACAAATTGAAGGATTTAATTATCAGCGAAGCATTGAAAAACCAACAGATGATTGGCATGAAATTCTTTTGCCGAACGATTTTTTTGGTAAAATATCACCTAATTTTTCGGACATTAGAATTATCGGAATTACCGCAAATAATGACACGATTGAAGCACCGTATTTAGTACGATTCAAAGAAGAAAGTATTAAAAAGCAAAATATTAGTTTTGTAGCTTTGAATGTTTCACATAACGAAAAAGGATATTATTACACCTTTGAAATTCCGACAAACGAAGCGATTAATGAATTAAATTTTGAGTTTAATCAATCTAATTTTGATTGGCAAATTGACTTGGAAGCCAGTCAGAATCAACAGGAATGGTTCGTACTTTCAGAGAATCACCGCCTTGTTTCGATTCAAAATGAATGGACAAATTACCAATTCACAAAAATTATTTTTCCAGATGCAAAATATCGTTATTTACGATTATTAATAAAAAGTAAAATCGATCCAAAACTTGCAACGACGGAAATCGCACTCAAAAACGTTACAGAAGGAAACTACCAAAATTATCCACTTAAAAAATTAAAAATAAAAGAAGATAAAAAAATAAAACGAACAGAGTTTTTTGTGGATTTGGGTTTAGCAGTTCCTGTAAGTTCTTTAGATTTTGAGTTTAAAAACAGAGTCGATTATTACCGAAATATAAGCATTCAGTACGTTGCAGATAGTTTTAAAACTGATAACGGTTGGCAATATTCGTATAATACCCTGACTTCAGGAACATTGAGTTCGATTGAAAAAAACGAATTTCGCTTTACGAATACCGTTTTGCAAAAGCTAAAAATAACGATTGAAAATAACGACAACGCTCCTTTAATTTTGGAAAAAATGACGGTAAAAGGTGCTGTTTATCAATTAGTTAGTCGTTTTTCAGAACCTGCCAATTATCATTTATATTATGGTAAACCGACCAGTCAAACGCCAAATTATGACATCAATCGTTTCGCTAATTCCATTCCTTCAAATTTAAAAAACCTAACGTTGGGTAATGAAATTACTTTTGAAAAAGTAATTGGAGAAACAACCAAACCTTTATTTGAAAATAAACTTTGGCTTTGGGCAATTATGGCTTTAATTATCGGAATTTTAGGTTGGTTTTCTTTGAAAATGATGAAATAAAAAATAAAATATTAAGATTTGGATAAAATTGAAATAAATACCAGAAACCTATGGAGTTTTTAAAAACCCCATAGGTTTCTCTATCCGCTTTTAAACCACTATCAAAATAGGCTTAGATTTCCACTTTTTCCCAGACACCGTTCACCAATCCTTCAATTGTTGTATCATTTATCCAACGGATTTTTTCGTAACGAAAACGAATCACCGTTTCACCATCTTGATTGAGTATTCCGTAACGCCCGTCTTTTTGAGCGTCAATAAAATCACCTCTGAAACGAATGCCTAAATCCGAGTATTCGCAGGGGATAACAAGCTTGCCGTTTGTTGAAATCATACCATAATAACTGCCTTTTTTGACTCGTGAAAGACCCCTTGAAAAGTACATGAACTCGTCATAAATCATTGGAATAATAGCCGCTCCTTCATTATTTAACAAGCCAAATTTACCATCTTTTTGAATCTTAAAACCGTACTCATCAATCGTCAAACCGTCGTAAAAAGCAGGTAAAATCATTGCACCTTTTTTAGTAAAAAGACCAATTTTATTATTTTTTTCAACTCTAAAAAAACCATTTAACGCATCTGTTCTATCATATTCAAACGGCACAACTACCTCAAAACGGCTATTCAATACGCCCCAAAAACCACCTTTACTAACATTAATAAACCCGTCAGATTCACTAATTAAATTATCATATTCAAACGATAAAATTATTGTATTATCGAGATTAATCATTCCCCAATAATTACCTTTTTTTGCCAATGCTCGACCGTCAATAAAGCTATTCAAAACTTCGTATTCAAACGGAATTGCAATCTGATTTGCAGCATTAATATACCCCCATTTTCCACTTTTTTTGACCAAAGCCAAATCATTCAAATATGAAAATACTTTTTCGTATTCAATCGGAATCACGATTTTTCCATTTTTATTAATCATACCGAATTGCCCATCTTTTTGAACCGTCCAAAACTCATAATCTGAATAAATGTACCTATCATAGATCGTTGGAATAATCACCTTACCGTCATAATTCACGATACCGTATTTTCCATTATTGCGAACACAGGCTAATTGTTTTTTGTTAAATTGAAATTTTTCTTGATAAATTGTTGGCAGAACTACGTTTCCACCTTTATAAATCATGCCCCAACGTTGGTTTTCTCGCACAATTGCCTTACCAAATTCGTCAAAAATAAAGTCATTTTCATAACGAATCGGCACAATCCATTTTCCATTTTTCTGTACTAAGCCATAATAATTATTCACTTTTATACGGCTAATTCCGTCATCAAGAACTACAATTTCATCTGCCCAACTTTCTAAAGTTACCGCAATTCGCTCTTGTCCATTTTTATCTAACCAACCGATTTTATCCTTATTTTGGAATCGAAATTCTAACTTGTTTTTATCAAAATCCTCAATAAAATCATTATTTAAAGGAATAACGACGATTTCATTTTTATTAATAAAACCCCATTTTCCTTCTTTTTTTGCTTTAATAATAAAATTATACTCGAATAATTCGTCATAAATCAATGAAATCAAAACATTTCCTTCGGCATCTAAATAACCGAATTTACCATCTTTTTTAGCCAATAAAGCTGCGGATCTAATGCGATAATCAGGCAATTCATAAACTAAATCTGTGATTTTTTTTCCGTTTTTATTCATAAAACCACACAAATTATTCTTACAAACAATCGCAATTCCATTTTTAAAACTCCCAGCTTCATCGAATTCCGCTTTAATTTCTAAATCCCCGTCATCATTAATATATCCCCATTTTTGGTTATTCGTTTTAATCGGTTTTAAGGTTTCGCTCAAGTTTTGCCAAGAAATATCCATTGGATAATTCCATAGTTTAACTTTTCCTTTACTATCGTAAATATAATTTTTATCGCCTTTTGTTAATAGGACATTTCGCCCAAACGGAATTGCTTTATCGTATTCAAACGGTAATTTTATTTCGCCATCATCTTTAATAATACTCACTTTTCCATCTTTTACGACTTGTGCAAAACCATTAGAAAAAGGTTTTAAATCGTCCACCACGGCATAAATTTTGGGCGAACCATCGGTTGCTTTAATTTCCCATTTTTCGTAATTTTTACCTGCAAAAAATTTTGTGTTTAATAAGGTAACTTCTTCATAAATTGGTTTTGCAATAATCGTAAAATGCTTATCGTACAACCCTTTTTTATTGTCTTTTTGCAATTCACCAAAACCCATTTTATTCATTGCATTAATATAATTATATTCAAAAGGTAGAATATTTTGACCATTTTCATCAAAGGCGGCATACATTTCATTATTTTTTACAATCAATCCGACAACGTCAATAAAACCCAATTCCAAATTAAAATCAGCCGTCGCTCGAACACGGTCATAAATCACGTCCAAAACCTTTTGACCGTCTTTATTAAAGTAACCAGAACGACTCGATTTTGTGACAATCGCTCCTCGATAAATAAAAACTTTGGGCTTCATGGAATTATTAATAATGCCAGTTTCTGTCAGAATAACTTTGCCAACTGGAGCGATTTTATCGTATTCTACCGGAATTAATTTATTTCCTTTTTCACTGATTAAACCAACAGAACCTCCCTGCCGAACCTCAATAATACCGGGTAGCTTTTGCTCCATTCTGTCATAAATAAAATCCGAAACTCGAATGCCATCTTTGTCAAAAATCGCCCATTTTCGTGCTTCCGATTCCACCGCAAACATACCAAAAGCGGACATTTTAATATCTTTATAAATCGGCTTCACGATAATTTCTTGACGAGCATCTTTTATTCCAAACTTTTCCTCTTGTTTATAGATTTGAAAAGGGCGTTGATATTGTGCAAAAGCAGTTGTAGCAATACTTATAAAAAAAATAGTAAAAATTATGTATTTCATATCAGTGATTATTATTAAAAAATAAATTTTTGTTATAAATATATTATGAAACAAAATTGCCGCTTTTTATTATTTCAAAAAACAACCTATTTCAATTTAAAATATTGATAATCAATATTTTATAATAAAAATATTTCAAATTATAAATATTTATAAACTGTAAAGTTACGTATCGTAAGGTATTAAGTGAAATGTGAATTATAAATTATTTTTCGGTCATCAGCAAGCGACAGGCGGTGGGCAACTTTTGCAATACCACTAAAGTTAAAGGTTTTTCAAAATATTACGCTGAAAATCCGCGACCCATATCTCGCAGTTTATCCCCCGTACCCTAAAAAACAACTTTTTCCATTTTTATCAACAAAATCAATTTGAAATCATTTAGTTTTGTGAATCGTCAAAACGAAAAGATTAATGACAAAGAAGAAAGAAGTAAAGGAGTTTATCAATCCGATTGATAAGGATAAAATAGCGGAAAATCCTGGTTTGTTACCTTATGCCCATACGGTTGGTGGTCCGGTTATTCGACCAATAGATGAAGGTCGGGTCAAAGGCAATGCGTTGGCGGCAATGGAGCAGCAAACCGATATGCAAATGGCTCAATTGTACAAACAAATGGAGCTTTTGGCAAGACAAGCAGAGGCGATAAAAAAACGGGTGGAAGTGTCGCAAATGGTTTATGAGGCAAAAATGAGTTTCGAGCCAAAAATCGGTTACACTTATTTTTTGTACCAACAAAAAGATGAAAAATGGATTGTTTCAATGGTTGCACCGCTTGAATGGGGAAGAAAAGGAATTCCTTTTGAAAGTTTTATCGCCGAAATTCGCCTACTTTCTGACCATACGTGGGAAGTCGTGGAAAGTTAAAAAATTGGGAATTGGCAGTGTATCACCAAAAAATCAGCCATAACAAAAACTAACGAAAAGCTCCGAAGTGGGCGACAGCAATATCAGGGCAACTACAAAAAAGTGTTCGTTTATAGTTCAATCTAACGAATCACAAATCACCAAAAAATGAAAAAAGGAAAACTCTATTTGATACCAACGACTTTGGGCGATGATGCTTTGCATACGATTCCGCCTTATGTCGTGAATATCATTCAAGAAATTGAAGAATATATTGCCGAACGAGCAAAAACGGCAAGGCGATTTTTGAAAGCGGCAGGCATTGATAAACCGTTGAATACGATTACCGTTCACGAATTAGATAAGCATGATGCGAAAAACAGCATTGAGGAATATTTACAAAATGCGTTGAAAGGTACCGACATTGGTTTATTGTCGGAAGCTGGTTGCCCTGGCGTTGCTGATCCTGGGGCGGAAGTCGTGGCGTTGGCACATCAATACGGAATTGAGGTCGTGCCGTTAGTTGGACCTTCCTCGATTTTGTTGGCGTTAATGGCTTCGGGTATGAATGGACAACAATTCACCTTTCACGGCTACCTGCCACCCAAAACACCTGACCGAACTCGTGCCTTAAAAAAGTTGGAGCAGGCTGCGCCTCGAGTGACTTCGATTTTCATCGAAACGCCTTACCGAAATCAGCAAATGATTGAAACGATGCTTAATACATTGCAGCCGCATACTCGACTTTGTATTGGTGCAAATATTACTTTGACATCGGAATATATCGTGACCAAAACGATAGCGGAATGGCAGAAAACAACGATTCCAAATTTACACAAACAACCAACTATTTTTTTAATTGGTTGATTTTTCGTGGTTAGTAATCGCCAAAAATCAATCAGCAATCACCAATAAATGAAAATCATATTCATGGGAACGCCAGATTTTGCTGTTCCCGCTTTAGATATTTTAGTAAAAAATGGTTACGATGTCGTTGGTGTAATTACGGCGACGGATAAATATGGCGGGCGAGGCAATAAGAAATTAATTGAATCAGCTGTGAAAAAGTATGCCGTAGCCAACAATTTGAACGTATTGCAACCGCCAAATTTGAAAAACCCAGATTTTTTGAAGACATTACAAGCACTAAACGCAGATTTACAAATTGTGGTGGCATTCCGAATGTTGCCAGTGGTGGTTTGGGATATGCCGCCTTTGGGAACGATGAATTTGCACGGTTCTTTATTGCCCAAATATCGTGGCGCTGCTCCTTTAAACTGGGCGGTGATTAATGGCGATACAGAAACGGGTGCTACGACTTTCTTTTTGAAACACGAAATTGATACTGGCGACCTTTTGATGACGACAAAAATTAATATTGGCACAGAAGAAAATGTAGGCGATATTCACGATAAATTAATGATAGAAGGTGGAGCATTGGTTTTAAAATCAGTTCAAGCGATTGAAAGCGGTGATTATCAGCCGATTCCACAAGATGAAAGTTTGGTATCTTCCGCACCAAAAATCTTTAGTGAAACGTGTGAAATTAACTTCAACCAAGCGACTCAAAAAGTACATGATTTCATTCGTGGTTTAAGTCCGTATCCGACGGCTTGGACAATGCTTGATAATTTAAAATTAAAAATTTATACCGCAGAAAAGGATATTGAAAAACATGATTTTCCTGTTGGAAAATTTGTTTCAGACAACAAAAATTATTTAAAAATAACCACCAAAGATGGTTTTATTAATTTGTTAATAATTCAGCTTCAAGGGCGAAAACGAATGGATATTAAGTCTTTTTTGAATGGTTACAAGATTGATTAAATTGGGTTTTAATTCATAAATCTGTAATTTTTTTCGGCTTGATGTATAAAAGACAAAAAAAACAATAGTCGTTTCGTTATATTTGCGATATTAAATATATTTAGAATAATATAGTGAATAGATATATATGTTAATAAATAATCAACTTTTCGGTTTTCTATTAACATTAATTAACTTTGTTTATATAGATTTATTCTAGATAGTAATTGTTAACTTTATTAAAAAAAAATCTTTCATGAAATCACTTTACAAATTATTCGCAGTTTTATTTGTGTTTGCAAGTATCAACGCAAATGCACAAATCGAATTACTTGAGTTTGAGGTAAACGCTCCAAGTAATATTTCAGGTGTTTATGTTCATGGTGACGGTTTCGGAGCAACGACAGTTCCAAACGGTATCTTAACGGCAGATGTTGTCTGGGCTTATGACGACACAAATGATTCACTTTGCTGTGCAAACGTAAGCATGGATTTAACCGGAAAAATCGCGATGATTCGTCGTGGGGCTTGCGAATTCGGAACAAAGGCTTTATCAGCTGAAAATGCAGGTGCAGTAGCCTGTATTATTGTTAATAATGCTGCTGGTGCAGGTGCTATGGGAATGGGTGCAGGTGCAGTTGGTGCACAAGTAACGATTCCACTTATTTCTCTTTCTTTTGAAGATGGGGCTATTCTTGCTTCTGAAATTGATATGGGAAATGTGGTTACCGCAAGTTTTCAAACACCTCGTTTGTCTTCTGCTTTCGGTATTTATCATGCAAAAGTTCCACAAGAGCAAATATTTGAGATGGAGGACTTTGAATTGATAATATTCAACAGAGAAGCAATTACAGAAACGAATATTATTGCAAGTCTTTCTATCACAGATCCGAGTAACGCTGTGACCGTTCTGTATGATACATTAGGTACACTTACTTCATACTCAGGTGATACCTCATTCTTTGCAGGTACTTATACACCTTCTTTAGTAGGAGTCTATACTTTGGAATATACCGTAAGTTCAGATAGTAGCTATTTCAATAATGTACTCATTACAGAATCATTCGAAATAACAGATTATACTTTCAGTAATGATAACGACGATTTAGTTGGTGGACAAACTAATGGAAGTTGGGATGTTAATCTTCGTTATGATATCGGTAGCTTCTTCTATACAGGGCCTGATACTTCAATCGTTACACATACTACGTTTAGATTAGATAATCCTCAGGACATGCACGGAGCTACTTTCGAAGTAATTCTGTATAATGCGACTTTACCTGCTGGCACAGCTACTCCACAAAATTATGACGGTTATACCGCAATTGCACTTGGTCAAATAATCATTGATAGTACAATGATTACCTCAATCAATGATGATATACTTGTAGAATTGTCGTCACTTCAAGGATTAGATAATATAGATATATTACCTAATTTAGTGTATTTAATTAGCATACAACATAATGCTTTAAGTCACGCAAATGCTTCGGCTCTATGTCCAGCGTATGCCTTTACATCACCTACAGCTTACCAATTTTTGAATTCAGCGGTCTATACTGACAGGTTCTATAATGGTGGATGGGCTTCAGGAATCAATGCTTACCTTCGTTTACATTTGGATGGATATGTGATTCCTACTAATTCAGAAGAGGTAAAAGAAAGCATCAATAATGCTGTAATCAACGTATTTCCGAACCCTACAAGCGAATTCGTTACGGTTGATTTAGCTTTAGATGTTCTTTCGGAAGCTGTCAATATCACGATTATTGATGTTAGCGGTCGTGTCGTAGCTAATGAGAATTTTAGTAACGTTCAAAATGATAAATTGACTTTTGATGTTTCTAACTATGCTGAAGGAAGTTATTTCGTTCGCATTCAAACAGATAATGGCTTCAAAACGAAACAATTTATTGTAGTTAAGTCATTCTAAGAGATAAAATATTTTAAATTTATAAAAGAGTCCTAAAGCAGGTAAACTTCATTGTTTGCCTGCTTTTTTTGTGTTCATTATTTATCCTCTCGTTCTCTTATCAAGTTTTCAATCTATAAAGCTCAGCATAATACAATCGATGTTATAGGATACAAGGGCAAACGCACCAAAATAGGGTTGTGATTTTTCGATTGATATTTTTGATTTTAGGTTAAACGTTAAACCACTATACATTTTTAATTGAACCCAAAAGTCGTATTCAATTGATTATTAGCACGTTATCTTTATTTACTTTGTGCCTTTGTGGTTCAAATTTTCATTTTGTATAGTAGTATGGTTAAAAGTATTGAAAAGCCTATACTCAACTTCTTTCAACATCTAAGATCAATTTGGTCTTGACTCTCCTACTGCTCGTCGGACAGATTCTGCTTATTTTCCGTCAAGCTGTGAATCCTGATTTCATATCGGGAGGGAATTATTTTTCTTTTCAATGACCAAATATTATCCTATTTCAATAAATTTAAATGCGAAAAAAAGATATTTATTTTATTGTATTTGTGATGTGACATGAGGTTAAAATAGTTGGCAAAAAGGTAAACAATTAAATTTTTTTATTTTACGTTAACATTAATTAACTTTTTTTGTTCCATGTTAACTTTAATTAACTTTTGTAGCATAAGTTCGTTCTGAACAGTAATTATTAACTTTATTAAAAAAAATATTTTCATGAAATTACTTTACAAATTGTTCGCAGTTTTATTTGTATTTGCTGCTGTTAATACTAACGCACAGCAATTAACAACACCAATGGATTTAAGAGTATCTGCACCCGCAAATATTGCAAGTTCATTCAATTACGGCTACCAAAGTGATTGGGGGGCCAGTTACTTTATTAGAAACGATCTCAGGATCTCTGGTTTGGGGTTTTGATGGTACGGATTCTTTAGGATGTACGCCTATCACAACAGATTTAACAGGAAAAATCGCCTTGATTCGTCGTGGAGCTTGTGGTTTTTCTTTAAAAGCGTATCACGCTCAAGAAGCCGGTGCTATAGGTGCGATTATCTTAAATCACACATACGACGCTGATGGTGGTGGAATCGTAAATATGTCAGGAGGTGATTCAGCGACTCTTGTGACAATACCTGCAGCGTTTTTAACTCGTGATGATGGTGATATTATCTTAGGAGAATTGGATAACGGTATGGCAGTAACGGCTGCATTCTTTATTCCTGTCATTGGTAATGTGAATACCATGTATCACTATTCAACACCTTCTGCTCAAATTAGAGTTTTAGATGAATTGAATATCACGGTTTATAACAACTCCAGTAATCCTGAAACAAACATTGTGGCAACGGTGGCGATTACTGATCCAGCTGGAAACATAACAACTTTGACAGAAAACGTAGCAACGATTGCTGCAAACACAGATACAATCGTCTCTTTTGCAGATTATACGCCTATTGATACAGGTCTTTATACCGCAGTATATACCGTAGTTGCGGATTCTGCAACATTCAATAATGAGTCAATTACTCAAAGTTTCAGAATTTCAGATGATACTTATGCTAACGATAACGGTGATTTAGTTGGTGGACGAACTAATGGAGGTTGGGATACTGACCTTCGTTTTGATATTGGTAATTTCTTCTATACAGGATCGGATACTTCAGTGGTTACACATGCTACGTTTAGATTAAATAATCCACAGGAAATGCACGGAGCTACTTTCGAGGTCATTCTATATGATGCAACTTTACCTGCTGGTTCAGCTACTCCACAAGATTATGACGGTTATACAGCAATTGCACTTGGTCAAGTAATCATTGATAGCACAATGATTACCTCAATCAATGATGATATCCTTGTAGAATTGTCGTCACTTCAAGGATTAAATAATGTAGAAATATTACCTAATTTATCGTATTTAATTAGCGTACAACATAATGCTTTAAGTCACGCAAATGCTTTGGCTCTATGTCCAGCATATGCCTTTACATCACCTACAGCTTACCAATTTTTGAATACAGCTGTTTATACTGATAGATTCTATAATGGTGGATTTTCTACAGGAGTCAATGCTTACCTTCGTTTATATTTAGAATTTGGTACTACCTCTTCAGAAGAGGTGAAAGAAAGCATCAGTAATGCTATAATCAACGTATTCCCAAATCCTACAAGCGAATTCGTTACAGTTGATGTCGCTTTAAATGATCTTTCGGAAGCGGTTAACATCATGATTATTGATATAAACGGTCGTGTAGTCGCTAATGAAAATTTTAGTAACATTCAAAATGATAAATTGACTTTTGATGTTTCTAACTATGCTGAAGGAAGTTATTTCGTTCGCATTCAAACAGATAATGGCTTCGAAGTAAAACAATTTATTGTGGTTAAGACATTCTAAGACATAAAGTATTTTTAATTTATAAAAGAGTCATAAAGCAGGTAAACTCCATTGTTTACCTGCTTTTTTTATATCCACTATTTCATCTTCCCGTCCCCTTATCAAGTTTTCAATCTACAAAACTTGGAGCTATCCAGACGGCTATCATAATGATGTGAACATTGATACGATTTTAGCTTTTTTACAAATCCTTCAACGATAATTGAATCCGCTTTCGCTGAATATCCACACTCATCACTCGTGCTTCCACAGTTTGATTTAATTTCAAAACCTCATTAGGATTTTTAATATACCGATTCGCCATTTGCGAAAGGTGAATTAACCCATTTTCTTTGATACCAATATCCGTAAACGCACCAAAATTAGTAATATTCGTAATAATGCCGCTGACAATCATACCTTCGTGCAAATCCGAAATAGAATTAATACCTGGCGTAAATGAGAAAGATTTTGCTTCGCCACGAGGATCAAGTCCTGGTTTATCCAATTCTTTAATAATATCTTTTAACGTAGGAATACCAACGGTTTTCGTAACGTATTTTTGTAAATCTATATTTTTTCTAAGAAAAGGATTGACAATCAAATCAGACACGGTACAACACAAATCTTTCGCCATTTCCTCCACAATATGGTAAGATTCGGGATGAACGCCCGTATTATCCAAAGGGTTTTTAGCTGCTCGAATCCGTAAAAAACCTGCTGCTTGTTCAAATGCTTTAGCACCCAATCGAGGTACTTTTTTTAAGGCTTTTCGAGTTTTAAACGCTCCATTTTCTTCCCGATATTCCACGATATTTTGTGCCAATTTATCACCCAAACCCGAAATATACGTCAGCAAATGCTTACTTGCCGTATTCAAATTCACCCCAACGGAATTCACGCAAGATTCGACTGTCGTATCTAAATTTGATTTCAAAGCCGACTGATTTACGTCATGTTGATACTGCCCAACGCCAATAGATTTTGGGTCAATTTTGACCAATTCCGCCAACGGATCCATCAATCTGCGACCAATCGAAACCGCTCCTCGCACCGTCACATCATAATCTGGAAACTCCTCACGAGCCACATCGGAGGCCGAATAAATCGAAGCCCCAGCCTCATTTACAATAAATACCTCAACTGGTTTTTCAAAATTAATCCCCCGAACTAACGCTTCCGTTTCTCGTCCTGCCGTTCCATTACCAATTGCAAACGCTTCGATTTGATAGGTTTTTACCAATTCTTGCAGCTTTGCACTTGATTCTCTCATTTGTACTTGCGGCTGATGCGGATAAATTGCGGTATTGTACAAAAGCCTTCCATTTTCATTTAAACAGACCACTTTGCAACCCGTTCTGAAACCAGGATCAATCGCCAAAACTCGTTTTTCGCCCAAAGGCGAAGTCAATAACAATTGACGCAAATTTTCAACAAAAACCTTAATTGCTTCCTCATCTGCAACATCTTTCGCGAGGTTGCGAAATTCCGTTTCAATAGAAGCAGAAAGCAAGCGAGCATAAGCATCTTGAACCGCTAACTTCACTTGTTTTGCCGATTCGTTATGCGTTTTAACGTATAATTTTTCAATATTATAAATCACTTCTTCCTCATTTTCAGGAAAAATCGAAACCCGCAAAAATCCTTCCTCCTCTCCCCTACGCATCGCCAATAAACGATGCGACGGAATATTTTTTAACACCTCTTCATATTTAAAATAATCCTTATATTTTTCTGCTTCTGCATCTTTTCCTCTCGCCACTTTTGAGCGAATTATCGCCTGACGACCAAACTGAAAACGCACTTTATTCCGCACTTCCGCGTCTTCATTCACCTGCTCTGCAATAATATCTCTCGCTCCCTGCAACGCCTCTTCTATATTTTCAACCTCATCCGTCACAAACCTTTGAGCTTCTCGACTAATCGAAATATCTTTTTGTTCCAATAAAAAAGTCGCTAAAGGCTCCAAACCTTTCTCTCTCGCAATCGAAGCACGAGTTTTACGTTTGCGTTTATACGGCAAATATAAATCCTCCAACACAGTCATATTATACGTTTCCGTAATTTGCTTACACAAATCCTCGGTCAGTTTACCCTGTTCTTCAATGGATTTTAAAATACTTTCCCGACGTTTATCAATCTCTTGTAGCTTCGCCAATTGCGTTTTAATATCACCAATTTGCACCTCGTCCAAACTCCCCGTCATTTCCTTACGGTAACGGCTAATAAACGGAACAGTTGCCCCTTCAGATAATAGTTCTATCGTATTTTTGACCGAATGTTTTGAAATATTTAACTCCTTCGCAATCAGCGAAATGTATGTATTTATCATATTTTATAAATTGATTTTAACTCAGATATTTAGACACAAAGGTATCAAGGTTTTAACCGTTTTGACGATTAAAACAGTAATCATTTCGGCTAAATTCACACCGAAAAGTGATTACCTATTTTACCTTTCAAGTTGGCAAAAATAGTAAATTTTTTGAGTCTTAGCGTATTGATTTTTTTTGAGTTTAATCGAAATAAATTTGTAAGAAACAGGATTCGTTTTTAGAGAAATAATTTTTTGCTGAATTTTTTAAAAGCAATGAATATTCATATCGAGGAAAAAAAGAACCATTTTCGATTACCATCGCTACATCACCCAGCGGCGAAATAAAATAATCATCTACCACTACCCCACTCGCCAACTCAACCGTATGGTGTTTCATCGGAAACCATTTCGATGGCAAAACGTCTTTTTCAGATAGTACTTTCCATTTTTTTGTTTGTTTTGTTTTATTTGAGGTATGAAAATAGGGATATTTTGGGGTTTGGGCAAATTTTGTAGGATACTTCAACTTTTGAAAGTTAGATTTAATTTTAATTTTGTGGCGACTTTTTAGATGTCCAAAAGATAACTTAACTAAGCACGTAGTTTTTCATGTATTGGATAAAAAACTATCAATTTGATATTATTTCAAATTGAAACAAGTATTTTTACAAAAACATCAATTTGACAAAATGAATATACTAATAGATAAAGTAAGGGTTAAAAATTTCCGCTCACTTAAAGATGTTGAAGTCAATCTTCAACCGATAACCTTATTGGTAGGAGCTAATAATTCAGGTAAAACAACATTTCTTCAGGCTTTAAACATTGCTTTAGGTGTAAATAAAAGACAATTAACTAAAGACGATTTATTTATTAATCAAAATGGAGAAACAGAACAAAATGAGATTATTATTGACCTCAGAATAATTCCTATAAATAAAAAGAGCGAACGTACTGAAAAATTTGAGAAAGAGTGGATTGGTATTTTTAATACCAATGCTCAAACAGATGAATCAGGTAGTTTTTTCGCTTTTCGAACATTAATAACTTTTAAAGAAATTAGTGATAAATGTGAAACGAATTATTACTTTATTAGCAATTGGGAAAACCCTAATCCACAAGCAGGAGATACTTTAACAAGTTCTGCCCGACGGTTTATCTTGCTTTATTTTTTAGATGCTCAAAGAGATTTGGAGCAAGATTCAAAACTACGAGGTTCTTATTTTGGACGTTTGACGGTACAATTAGAAAAAGGTTACGAAAAAGATAAACTCGACGAAATAACAACTTTAGTAAAGGAACTAAATGATAAAACAATTGATGGTTCTAAAGTACTTTCTCATTTAAAAGTTGAACTATCAAAATTAAATCAAACGACTAACTCAACGGGTGAAGGCGTTAGTCTAAGTCCATTTCCATTAAAAATTAGAGATTTACACAAAGGTATGAAAGTCAATTTTCAAGATAATGGCTCTGATACTTTTGGCATGGAATATCATGGAATGGGAACGAGAAGCTGGGCTTCAATTCTCTCTTTTGGTGCTTTTATAAAATGGGAAGCGGAAGAAAATAAAAATAAAGAAGGCTATTTTCCAATTTTAGCTTTAGAAGAACCCGAAGCACATTTACATCCAAACGCTCAACGAACACTTTATCAACAATTAAAGGGAATTTATGGGCAGAAAATTGTCAGTACACATTCGCCTTATATCGTTGGACAAGCGGAGTTAGAAGAATACTTGTTTTTTACAAAAAAGGAAGATGCTATTATCATTTCAGCGATAGAAAACATATCAGATATGAAGGCTCATGAGCAACAAGCTATGAGTCGTTTTGTGGTGGATTCAAGAGGTGAAATCTTATTTTCTCGTCTTGTCGTTTTGGCAGAAGGAGAAACAGAAGAACGCTTTTTGAATTTATTAGCGCAAAAATATTTTGAAAATTTTTACGGATTAAGTATTAATATTATTGGCTGTGGCGGTTCTAACTACAAATATTTTATAAAAATATTACAAGCTGCAAATATTCCTTTTTTAGTTTTTAGTGATTATGATAATAATGAAACTCGAACAAAAGTAAATAGTCAATTAACCGCTTGTGGTTTGGATTCTAATAATTGTGATGAATTGATTGACTTAGGAGAAGATATTGAAAATTATTTGATTACAGCAGGTTATGAAAATGAATTAAGGCAGGCAGCGAATTTGTTTATTCCTGTTTGGTTTTCGAGAGAGAACATTAGAGAAAGAGAACGAAATAGGATTGAAATAAATGAAGGTTTAAGAAATTTTTTAAAAACTTACAAAACGAAATTAGCACCAATTTATGGAAAAATATTACTTGAGTTAAATGACGGAAGACAGTTTCCTCCTAAAATTCTTGAATTATTTATTAAAATAAATACAATTTTAAATATCAATATATGAAACAGGTACTATCTGAAGAACAACAAAATATTGCCTTTTTCAATAAATGTGAAGGGGCAATTTTAGTAGAAGCAGCAGCAGGAAGTGGTAAAACTCGAATTTTGACGGAACGAGTGCGGCATTTAATTATGGAAAAGGAAAACAAATTCTTTTCTGTATTGTGTTTGACGTTTACGAATAAGGCTGCGGACGAAATGAAGGAACGTTTGGAAAATGATATTCCGAAATTAAAAGAACGTGTTTTTATCGGAAATTTCCATGAGTTTTGTTTGAATAATATTATTAGAAGCCAACGACAAGTAATTGGTTTACAAGAAATGCCACATATTTTTGATGAAACGGATAAGAAGAAAATTATAGAGGAAGTCTTATTAATGAATGATACTTTGAAAAATATTTATCAGTTTCCTAATGCTAAAACACCTCAAGAAAAAGCAAAAAAGCAACAAGAACTGATTAGTCAATGTGTCGATTTTATTAGTACAGCGAAAAGAAATTTAATTATTATTCCTGATGAAATATCAAGTTTGGAAGGTTGGACAAAAGAACGTGTTTTTTTGTATAAGAATTATAACTACAAATTAGCCAATCAAAATGCGATTGATTACGATGATATTTTATTGTATGCGTATCGAATTTTGGTTGAACGTCCTCGTATCGCTGAATTGTATCGAGATTTATATGAATATATTTTGGTAGATGAAGCACAAGATTTGAATTATGCTCAATATCAAATTTTACGTGTAATTTGTGGCGATACACATAAAAATGTGATGATGGTCGGTGACCCAAAACAAGCAATTTATGCTTTTAATGGTGCAAGTCCTGATTTTATGCAAAAAGATTTTATTTCAGATTTTGGTGCAATAAAAAAAGAAATAACAAAAAATTATCGCTCTTCTACAAAGGTCTTAGAATTGGCGCAATACATTCAGCCAAATGGCGGAATTCCGAATAATTATTTTGAAGGTATTCGAGAAATTAAATCTTTTGAAGATGAAAAATCCGAAGCGAAATGGGTTATTGCCAAAATTAAAGAATGGTTAAATAAAGGATATTATAAAGAAGAAAATAAAGAAGTTGAAATTCCTATTGGTATAGAAAATATTGCAGTTTTAAGTCGTACACGTTATATTTTTAAGGATTTAATTACAGAATTAGAAAATGATGAAATTTTAAAAAGTAAATTCTATTTACGTAAAGGAAGTGAGAAATTTGAACCGGAGTCGGTATTTATGAAAATATTTGATTGGGGATTAAGAGTAATTATCAATCCGCTTGACGTTTTACACTTTAACCAAATTTATCAAATGCTTAAAGTTGAAATTCCTCGAAAAGATAATCGTTTAGAGCATTTATTACAATTAAATAATTTTGACAATTACGCTAATTTGCCTAAAAATCAAGTTGATTTATTAACAAAAAGTTGGAAGGAACTGAATGAAAATCCAACAAGATTAGATATGATTTTAAATACATTAAAAGAAGGTTTAAGTCATTTGAAAATTCAAGATGAAGAGAAAATAATTATTCATTTTGATATTCAAAAATTCGAAGAATTATGGACAGGATTTTTAATGAATACCGCTTCAAACAAACAATCTTTGGCTAATTTTAGATATTTTTTAGCTGTGAAAAGCGTTGATGAGAATAAAAAGGGGATTACGCTTTCTACGATTCACACCGTTAAGGGATTAGAGTTTGAAGTTGTATTTTTAATTGGAATGAATGATGACGTTTTACCATTTTATAAAGCTAAAACGTTAAAAGAAATAGCGGAAGAGAAAAATAATGCTTATGTAGCGGTGACAAGGGCAAAACATTGTATTTACGTAACTTATCCTTTATCAAGAATAATGTGGGACAAACCAAAAGCTCGACAAACTTCAAGGTTTATTACCGGTTTTAAGTCGTAAGAAGTAATTCTCTTTTTATAAAAACAGCAGATAATTTCAATTCTCTGCTGTTTTATTCCCCCTACAAAACCAACATCCCAACGTCTCTCAATCCCTCAAATAATTCCCCTTCAAAAACCTCCTCAAAATCACCCAAATCTCCACTTTCAAAATCCGTTTTCATTTCCTTAAAAGTATAAGGTTTATCCGATTTAACATCGGCTTTCGCCAATATCGAATGAAGCCATTCGCCCAAATCTGCATCTAATGCAATTTGTGACGTTGATTTTTTATTTACAAACGTAAATTCTGCCATGTCGTAACCTTCCTCATCTTGATAAAAATCGAGTTGTGGCAACGGTTTTATCCATAAAACTCTGGAGTGTTTTTTGGCAGTTTTATCAGTGTTCATTTCTAAGGCAAACTCAATAAAACGAGCTGCAATTGTTGGTTTTGGCGTTTTGAAATTGAACCATTTCCGCAAAGGAAATTCAAAACAAACCCCGTGCATATAATTGAAAAGCGATTTCCGCAAACCTTCGCCATATAAATCGTGATTCGCTCCTTTTGTATCTTCGTGATGTAAATCGTTATCTGCAAAACCACCGAAATCGGGACCAATTCGTTCCACGCCATAAACGTGCGGTTCGAGTCCAATTGGGCTGTGTGCCGTCATTGCCAAACGATGCCAAAAACCAGATTGTACAATCCCAATTTCAAATAATTGTCGCACCATTTCGAGAGAATTAATGGTTTCTTGCTCGGTTTGTGTGGGAAAACCGTACATCAAATAAGCGTGAACCATAATCCCAGCTTTGGTAAAACTATCGCAAACTTGTGCGACTTGTGCAACCGTTACACCTTTTTTCATCATTTCCAACAATCGATCCGAAGCGACTTCCAACCCACCCGAAACGGCAATACAGCCAGATGCTTTTAGCAACAAACAAAGGTCAGCGGAAAAGCTTTTTTCAAAGCGAATATTCGTCCACCACGTAATTGTAACTTTACGTTTGATAATCTCAATCGCCAAATCTCGCATCAACGCAGGCGGTGCAGCTTCATCGACAAAATGAAAACCTGTTTGTCCAGTTTGTGCGATAATTTCTTCGATTCTGTCGCACAAAATTTCGGCAGTTAGCGGTTCGTAGCGTTTAATATAATCAAGCGTCACATCACAAAATGTACATTTTCCCCAATAACAACCGTGTGCCAAAGTCAGCTTATTCCAACGCCCATCGCTCCAAAGTCGGTGCATCGGATTCACGACTTCTATGACCGATAAATAATCGTGCAGCAGTAAATCGCTATAATCTGGCGTTCCAGTTTCTCGCTGCGGCACGTCCAATTCTGTCGCTCCATCCAACTTTGAAACAACCCCATTATACAAGGTAAAAACTCGTTTCAGTTCGGTAACTTTTCGTTTGCCTTCGAGGTATTCTAACAAAATTTGCAGCGGTGCTTCGCCATCGTCCAAACAAATAAAATCCAAATATTCAAAGACTCGCTCATCGGCTACGGTTCGCAATTCAGTGTTCGCATAACCGCCACCAAAGATGATTTTCACCGTTGGAAAATTAGCTTTTATAAATTGTCCACATTTCAACGCTCCAAACAAATTCCCTGGAAAGGGGGCGGTAATGCAAACCACATTCGGCTGCTGTTCCGTCATTTTTTGGTTTAATAAATTGACCAAAAAATCCATAATGACCGAATTTGGTCGCTGCAAAGCTTCGTGAATCGGGTCAAAATGCGTTGCGGTGCTTGACAAACGTTCTGCGTAGCGAGAAAACCCAAAATTTTTGTCCACAACTTCTTTGATAAAATCGCCAATATCTTCCAAATATAAAGTCGCCAAATGTCGTGCTTTATCCTGAATTCCCATCGAACCAAATGCCCATTCCATATCTTCCAATTCCTCAAAACGACTCGCTTCTGGCAAATACGTTCCATCGCAAATGCTATGCGCCAAAGTTGGGTTTTTATTTTGCAAAAAGAGAATCACAGGCGGAATCGTCGCCAAATATTCACTTTGCAAACTGTACATTCGGTAAGCATTTTCGGACAAATTATCCACATCTTCCACCGCCGAAAAAACTTGCTTCAAACCCTGCGTAGAAAACAGTTTTAAGGTCGTTTCTAATCCTAAATCGCATTGAAAAGCATCGTAACCCAGAGTATTTGTAAATCCTTTGAGGTAAGCAGTTGCCGGATAAGGTGTATTAAGTTGCGTGAACGGCGGCGTTATGAATAGTATTTTTGATTTCAATCGTTGTTTATTTTAGTTTTGGCAAAGATAGTAAATGATGGGAAGATGGATTGAACGGATTAAAACGATTTTTTTAATTTATGAGCTTTTTCTAAAATTTGCTCTTCAAATAATTCAGGATTTAAAGAATACCAATAAGTACGGTCTGATGAAAATTTATTAAAACTTCCAATTTTTATACAATTATATTTTTCTAACTTTTTTAGAGCTGTTCCTAACTGCCTTCCGGTAAGAAAAGGAAGATAATCTGAAACTAAAACTTTCTGTCCACCTTCGACATATATCCATACTTTTTTATCAATTTCATTAACATTCTTTAATATATTTAGTACTGTTAAATCAATCAAGGTTTCAAGGACAAGTGCGGCGTTAATTCCGTATTTTTCACTATTTCTATAATCAAAAATTACTTTCATTAATTTTTCAATTTAGATTTAATAAACTCATTTCCACATTTACTATGCAGAGTCGTCAAAATCTCAACTTCTTGTAAAGTTTCGTCAATTTTATAATACATCACACAAGGAAAATCATCAATAAAAGCACGATGAAAATGTAAAATACAACGTTGATATAAAAATGAATTATCTTCTATAATGGAACAAGTTTCTTCAAATTGCAAGAAAAAATAAAATCCGCTCGTAGCTTTTATTTCATCATAATAATCCATAATTTCTGATAAATCATTTTAGGCTTCTTGGGTTAGAAATAGATTATACATCTTGGTTATATTTTTTATAAACGTTTGATTTCAAATCTTTAAAGCTAACTCGTTCTTCCTTTTTGGTTTGTTTTTCTCGTTGTAATAAGAAGTTCTTTAATAACATTTCGTCATCTTCAACTTCATATTTTTTTGCTGAAAAATTGACAAAATCCAATACTTACAATTGAATTTCTTGTAGTAATAGAGAAACTTTCCGTTTTACTAATTCTGTCGTATTCATATCTTAATTTTTTCTATAAAAATAAATCATTTAAGTAGCTCCTGAAACTCATAAATCCTAAGCACATCAACTTTAGGAAATAGAATTTCCTTCAAAATCTTAAAATGCTTATCTTCGCTAACAATATATTTCGCATTACAAGCAATCGCACAATCGACAAATTTATTATCATCAGGATCTTGCTTTATCAAATCCCAAAAAATATACTTGTTTACATAGACTAAGTTTGGTAAATCAGTTATCGCATCTAAAATCATTTCTGCAACTGCATAATTTGTATGATTCGTAATAATCTCTTCGTATTCTAACAAAATATCGGTGGTAACACAAAGCGTATATTTCCCTAACAATAAACTTTCCCAAATAGAATAGAAAGGTGATTTTCGAGAAAAACTAACTAATAAGATATTGGTATCTAAAACGATTTTCATTTTTCAGTAGAGTTATATTTATCGTGTTGTTCTTTAGCTTTATATGGTGTTCTCTCATGCGTATTCAAAAACGTATTCATCGTTTCTTCTGTCCAACCTTTTTCGTCCCAAATTTCATCAACCATTTTGGTTACTCTTCTAAATTTGAATTCTAAAAGTATTTGTTTGAGTTCCTTTAATTCTGCTTCTTTTAAATCATTACTAAATAGCTTTAGTAACTCTAATTGAGCATTGTTAAAAGGTGTTGATATAGA
>Ga0222647_1000045_pt1 | contig 62339 bp, 50 predicted proteins | sample AntAcemetagen333_FD_179864 | JGI IMG/M metagenome (GOLD analysis project Ga0222647, IMG submission 179864) | Saline water microbial communities from Ace Lake, Antarctica - #333 | ecosystem: Environmental > Aquatic > Non-marine Saline and Alkaline > Saline | place: Antarctica: Ace Lake...
TTGTTCAATCAACCAACCTGCTGGAACTTTTACCGTTCCGTTTGGTAAAGGATAACCAATGATATTTGGAAATTTTAATTTTAAATCTGCGAATTGTGTAGCTTCAATTTCAGGATTTTTGAAGAAGCTACCTGAATTACCAATTTTTGCTGGGTCAGGTAATTTTGACGAACGAATTTCAATAATCGCTTCGCTAATTGCTTGAATAGTTGGAATTTTGATATTTTTTCTATCTAAAACCGTTTGAATATCGCCATAACTTAAATTCAAATGATGCTTATTTTTCGTTAATCGAAACGTAACGGAAAGAATGATATAATTGCCTTTTTCGGTATTTTTAAAAATACTTTCTCGATAGCCAAATTGACAATTTTCAGTATTGAAAATTTCTATTTTTTGAGTCGGAATATGATAAGTCGATAATTCGTAAAACACGTCTTTTAATTCCACACCGTACGCTCCTATATTCTGAATCGGTGACGCACCAACTGTTCCAGGAATCAAAGACAGATTTTCAACACCGCCAAAATTATGCTCCAAACACCACAACACGAATTCATGCCAATTCTCGCCACCGTTTGCTTTTACAAAAACTTCATTTTCGGTTACTTTAATAATCTCAATTCCTCGACAATTATTTTTTAAAATTAAACCCTCAAAATCCCGAACGAGCAACATATTACTGCCGCCACCCAAAACCATTTTCGGTAGATTTTTTAAGTTATTCTGATTAAAAATAAAATTCAAATCGTCAGAAGATTCAAACGTTGCAAAGTGTTTTGCACGAACGTCAATACCGAAAGTATTATACGGTTTGAGCGATATATTTTGTTGAATTTGCATTTGATGTGTTAATGTGTGCATAATAGGCAATCACAACGACGAAACCTGAGGTATAAAATGCAACCGTTTTTGGTGTCGCCATGATTTCTTTTCAATTTATTATCAAAATGAGTGCAAAAATACGATTTTTTTTGAACTACGTTTCGTATTGAGGCTTCCGGATTGCGAGTTTGACCGTTTTGAGGTGTAATAACGAAATTACAAAATGGTTTGTATTAAATCATTTGCTTACATTATTGTGACAAAATTCGCACCTTGCAAAAATAAAAAAAGGCGAAAGTTTGAAACCTTCACCTTTTCTAAAATAAATATTTGAGTTTCTAAACAAGAAACTGCCGACTAAAAATTAAGCTGTTTCATTTGTTTTAATCAACAATTGAAAACCATTTCCATGAATGTTAACGATTTCTATATTTCCATCTTCACTCAAATATTTACGTAATTTCGTTACGAAAACGTCCATACTTCTTGCAGTAAAATAATTGTCTTCGCCCCAAATTTGCGTTAAAGCAATCGAACGAGGTAAGACTTCGTTCATGTACAAACAGAACAGCCGCAACAGTTGTGCTTCTTTTGGTGATAATTTATCAGTCTTGCTACCGCCAGTCAAAATTCGAGTTGGATAGTCAAAATGGAATTTGCCAATCGTAAATTCTTTTTGGTCTTCATTTCTATTTTCAGAAGGCTGACTGCGTTTCAAAATCGCTTGAATACGATATAGCAATTCTTCCGAACTAAACGGCTTCGTGATATAATCATCCGCTCCCAGACGGAAGCCATTGATGACATCATCTTTCATTGATTTTGCGGTTAAAAAAACGATTGGAGTCGTTTTATCGGTTTCCCGAATATCTGCCGCCAGAGTAAAACCATCTTTTTTAGGCATCATCACATCGAAAATACAAAGGTCGTATTTCCCTTGATGAAATGCCTTATAACCAGCTTCGCCATCAGTTGCTAAAGTAATATCATAATCGTGCATTTCGAGATACGAACGAAGTACGTCACCGAAATTTTGGTCATCTTCTACCAGTAGGATTTTTGCTTGGTTGCTCATGTTTGTTTTTTTTATAAATGTGTCAAAATAAAATATTCATTGTTTCACTGTTTCACTGTTAGATTATTCTATCGTCAGAACGGTAAAACAATGTAGCTGTATTGCAGTGGAACAATAAATATTTATCAAGTCATTTTATGTTTAAATGTTAATATAAAACGGCTGCCTTTTCCTAATTCGCTTTGAACAGTAATATCGCCTTTATGCTCAGTAACAATGGCTTTGACGTAGCTTAATCCTAAACCAAACCCTTTGATATCGTGTCGGTTTCCTGTCGGAACTCTATAGAATTTATCGAATATTTTTCGACGTTGTTCTTTTGACATACCCAAACCATTGTCTTTTACCATAATTTGAACGCCTCCTTCGACATCTCTGGTATGTACCGAGATTTCAGGTTTTTCAGGCGTATATTTATTCGCATTATCCAAAAGGTTATGAATTACGTTGGAAATATGCGTTTCGTCTGCTTCTATAAGTGGATATTCGGCTTGTAAATCTTGTAAGATTTTGCCGTCTTTTTGTTCCACTTGTAAACTCAAATTATCAACTGCTCTCGCAATAATTTCGTGGATATCAACCTCTCTGATACTTAAATTCACTTCTCGCCTGTCCAACAACGCCATCGAAAGCACTTTTTCGACCTGCTTATTCATCCGCTTATTTTCCGCTTTGATGATATTCGTAAATCGTTGAACCTTGTCAGGGTTATTTAATATCATCGGATTACCAATAGAATCCGCTGCTAATGAAATCGTCGCAATCGGTGTTTTAAACTCGTGCGTCATGTTATTAATAAAGTCATTTTTGATTTCAGATAATTTCTTTTGCTCAAAAATAACTTGAATCGTATAAGCAAAACAGAATAAAATCACACCCGAAAACAAGATAGAACCCAACAAGGTCGGCAACACGGAACGCCAAACATAGCCTACCCTTCCCGGGAAATGAATGACCAAATAACCAGGTAAATCAATATCACTTGGAAAAAGTTTGACTCGATATTTTGACGCTGATAAATCTTGTAAACTTGCTTTTAAAACCTTGCCTTTATCGCTTTTCTTTTTCTCCAAATGCGTATTCGTCACAACAAAGCTTTTTCGTCTGTCCGAATAAACACCATAGGTATAATCAATATCAATTCCTTGATTTCTAAATTCGTCTTCCAATAAATTGTCAAAATGATTGAAGTCAATCCGCTGCGTAATCGGTTTGTTGCAGGTCGAACGTTGGGCGAAAGCCTTGGTAAATTGGCGGTAATAAATATCTAAATGCGTATCTAATCGGTTATTTTTACAAGTCAGGCATTGACAATCTTCTCCGTGAGTTTCAAATAAATCATCAGATTCAAACGCCAGAAAGCTATCCACAGGCAACTCTTGAACGAACGAAAAGTCAACAGATAATTGATTTTTACGTGCCAAGCTCAAAATTTCTTCCTTTTCTAAATCAGTTACCCCTCCAAAACTTGGCGGCAGAAAATCCGAAGTAGTCGCATAAACTTCCGCTAATTCCAACTTAGAAACCACGGAATTCAGCGACATAAACACGTTTTTATTGAACTGTTCTTCACTTAATTTGATAGATTGATTAATCCAGTACGCCTGCATCACAATTACGCCTAAAAGTGCAGTACTCATTAATCCAATAATCCACCAAAGTGCGTTTTTTTTCATCTACCTTATAGTTTGCAGCACTGCAATATATTAATAATTCTGTTTATGATATTACTTAACCGTACACAGTCTGTAGTTTCCTTTCAACCGTTGAAAAACAATAATTTAAAGCTGAAAAGAATTGATTAAAACCCTACAAATTTATTAAGAAACGCTACGGAGTATGGTGATTGTTATTGATTTAACGTATAATTAACGATGTGGCGTCTCACAAATTGTTTTTTTTGAATTCTTAACGTCTGAACAAATAGTTAAAACTTTAATTAAAAAAATGCAGCCTTTAAAGGAAGTCGTTGTCAGTTAATTTAGATTTATAATATTTTGGTTTAAAGGTGTTTTGGTATTAAAATGTATCGGTTTTGACCGTTCAAATGACCTTTAGTCCTCATTTAAAAATAAAAAACATGAAAAAATTCAACTTTCAATTAGGCATATTTCTATTCACAATGCTGTTGGTAAATACGGTATTGGCACAGGAAAAACAGACTTCTGGAAAAGGAGAAAAAGTTGTTGTTACTGAAAACGGTCAGGAACGGGTGGAAACAACGACTTACAAAAACAGGACAAAAACGGTCAAAGTTGTTGTTGACGGTGATGAAATCGTTGAGGAATATAATTTGGCTTTTGAGGAATTAAAAGTGAAATTAAGTAATATTCAAGTTCCAAATCAGTTAGTAACGATAAAAAATGACAGTGAAGGTGAATTAGGCGTTTCACTTCGAGAAGTAGGAACAGAGGAAAACGGTAAACAGGTCGAAATTGTGGGTATTTTTGAGGCGGGTGCAGCGGAGGAAGCTGGTTTGCAAAAAGGCGATATTATCACGGCAATTGACGATAAAAAGGTCAAAAGTTTATCACAATTAATGCACTTAATCAAAGCTAACGAACCTGGCGAAAGTATTGCGATTCAATATCTTCGAGATGGCAAAGTAGGCGAAACGACCGCAACTTTGCAAGCATCAAAAAATAAAAATGAGTTGATTTTTGGTAATGGCGATACTCGAATTGAATGGGATAATGACGGTGGAATCACTTGGAATGGCGATGAAAATTTCGAGATTAGATTTCCAATATTTGAAAATAAAGGCGAAATGGGCATGACTTTGGGCGAAGCGAACGACGATGGCGTAAGCATCAAAAACGTTGAAACAGAAAGTGCAGCAGCGGCAGCTGGTTTGGAAAAAGATGATATTATTACCGAAATTAATGGTGAAAAAATCAAAAGTGCGGCGGCTTTGATGAAGACGTTGGAAGGTAAAAAAGCGGGTGAGGAACTGGACGTAAAATATTTGCGCAATGGCGAAGCGAATCGCACAACGGTTACGCTTAAAAAGTCAAATAATATATTTTCGTTCAAAGGCGAAGATCAAGAAATCAAGTGGGAAGGTGGCGATAATAATTGGAATTTCAACTGGATTGAGGATAATCAAAATTCTTCAATGGGCGTACTTTTGGGCGGAATAACGGATGAAGGCGTCAAAATAGAAGGAATAATAAAAAATTCCGGAGCGGAAGAAGCAGGTTTGGAATCGGGCGATATAATTACGAAAATTGATGGCGAGACAGTGCAATCCGTAGCGGAAATTAAAGCGATTTTGAAAGACAAAAAAGCTGGTGATGTGGTAGAAGTGAGGTATTTGCGTAACGAAACCGAAAATACGACAAATATTACTTTAGGTTCAAAAAAAGTGATGATTAGAAAACCAAAAGATATTGATATTATTTTTGGAGATGGAGAAAATAAAGAGGAAAAGGAAGAAATCGAAGCATACGAAAAAGTAGAAACGCCAAAGGTTGCAGCGGAAAATCGCTTGGAATTTTCGCAATTAGACATGTATCCAAATCCGAATCAAGGTGCGTTTACTTTGAGTTTTGAAATCGAAGCTGGTGCGACAATAATTAGCATCAAAAATATGGACGATAAAGAAGTTTATACAGAAGAAATGCCGAATTTTAACGGTATTTTCAGCGACAGAATTGATATTTCAGAACATCCGTCAGGCGTATATTTTTTGATAATTGAGCAAGGCGATAAAAAAATGATTAAGAAGGTCATTTATAATTAGTGATTCGGTAAAAAATTGCGGTGCAATTTTTTACCGTTTTTAAATACGTTATTGCACGAATACAAAGTACCGAATCACTAATCCTCGTAGTAATATTTATTCACAAATCGGATTCCGAGCGTAATTTCAAAACTCAAATTCGTGACTTTTTGCTCTGGAAATGCTTGAACTTGCTGCGTGTATCGGTTCCAAATCGTTGCTGGAGGAGCGTATAATTGCTGTGAGAAATCGGGCGAAACTTGTGCATCCAAAATAAATTGAATTGGGCCGTCTTTTGGACCAAAATGAAAACCACCGCCAAACGTTACGCCATAATTAAAGGGTCGAATGGCTTCCGAATATTGCTCAAAAATCTCAAACGTATCCGCAACGGTGTATTCTACTCGAAGCCCTAATTTGACATAGGCTTCCAAGTTTTCCTTTAAGTCATAAACCTGTTTTGCTGCCCCCAAAACGGATACATTCCGAAAGACCATTTTAGAAAAATTCGTTTGTAAATCTCCAGTTCCCAGGACGATATATTGAGCTAAAATTCCGCTACCTCGATTGTGCATACCAACTTCGCCGACAACGCTTAAACGCTCGTTTAACAACGATTCATAAAAAAAGCGACCATTCCAAGTTAGCAAAGGGTCACGGTCGAAACCATTCCATTTTTGCGTCCCAACTGTCAAACCACCCAATACGCCATAAGCGTTATCTTGAGCGTCGGCTTCTGAAAATATCAATATTCCTAATAATAAAAGTATGCCTATTTTTTTCATAATTTCCTGTTGAGCGATTAGTGAAATCCCGATTCATTCCGATTTTTTTGGTTTTCTCGGGGTTACTTCACTTTTAAAGCGTGTGCGTTATCCATTGCGTTATTTCACAATTTTAATACCTTTTTTTGAAACTTATTTTTCAAACGAAGCCTTCCAAATCTTCAGCTTTCAGTATCCAATTTAGAAAAATTCGTCATGCACTTGTTCGCCAGAACGAGTGACGACGATGATTATCAATCCAATGACAATCATCAAGATTCGGAACAGGAAGCCTAAGCCGCCGCCCCAAAAATCCAGCCAAGTCAAAAACATTAATTGAACGCCAACGAATTGTAAAACTAAGGCTAACATTCCGAAGATAAGTAAGCCGAAACCTATTAGTGATGATATTGCTTTATTCATTTTTTATATTTGGTGATTCGTGATTAGTTATTGGCAATTGGTTTTGACCATTTTGGAAAAAACAATCTAATCACAATCATTTATTTAAAATTACTTTTTTTCTTTAAAATTTTTATAAACTATGGATTTTAACACCGAAAAAAATTCGTTTTAATCCATATTAATCTATTAAACCCAATTTATTCCAAAGCCTGATGAATGTTCCCATCGCATTAGAATGGTCGATTTTACCACAAAATTAACGAATGAAAATTAAAATGAACTTAAAATCAAAAACCTTTGCAAAAATTCATTTTTTAATCCTTTAATAATTATAATATTGTGGTAGATTATACAATTTTAAGAACTTTTGGTTTGCAAAGTTGATTATTATCACGATAAAAAACCTATGGTGTTTTTAAAAATTCCATAGGTTTGGTAAAACCATATTTATGCTGAAATTAATAGAATGTCCGAGAGATGCGATGCAGGGAATCAAGCCTTTTATTCCGACTGAAGTAAAGGCGGCGTATATCAATACTTTACTGAAAGTGGGTTTTGATACGATTGATTTTGGGAGTTTTGTGTCGCCAAAAGCAATTCCACAAATGCGAGATACGGCAGCGGTTTTATCAAAATTAGATTTAGATAATACGACCAGTAAATTATTGGCAATCGTTGCAAATACAAGAGGGGCGGTCGATGCTTGTGCCTTTGAAGAAATCAAATATTTAGGTTATCCATTCTCTATTTCCGAAACTTTCCAACTCCGAAACACCAACGCAACCATCGAAGAATCAATCGGGCGAGTAGAACGCATTCAGAACCTTTGCGTTAAGCAAAATAAGGAAATGGTCGTTTATATTTCGATGGGTTTTGGTAATCCATATGGCGATGAGTGGAACGTGGAAATCGTGGGCAAATGGACGGAAAGATTGTCAAAAATGGGCATCAAAATCCTCTCCCTTTCGGATACAATTGGCGTAAGCAACCCCGAATCTATTTCCTATTTATTTAGCAATTTAATTCCTGCTTACCCAACGATTGAGTTTGGTGCACATTTGCATACGACGCCAGATAAATGGCACGAAAAAATTCATGCAGCTTACGAAAACGGTTGCCGTCGCTTCGATGCAGCGATTCGAGGTTATGGTGGTTGCCCAATGGCAAAGGACGATTTGACGGGAAATATGGCGACCGAAAATCTTTTTTATTATTTAAATAAACATAAGATCGAAAACGGTTTGGATAGTAATATTTTCAATCAAGGAATGGCGATGGCATTAGATGTTTTTCCCGAACATTAAGCCCTGAAAGTAAGGGTATGACTCAATGTCATATCCTTACTAAACTTCAAATCTTAAACTCAAACAATAAAGTACGAAACTTATAAATAATTATAAAATAAGAACCTGAGAAAACTGCTTTAATAAAAACGCCTTATATCCCTTTTAAATAAATACTAACGTTATCCGATACCAATACCTTCGTCACTTGGGAAGCTATTCTGATTTAATATTTTCACTTTTTTTTCAAAAAAAATTACACTTTTTGAAACCAATTGGTTTCCTATTCGTTTCAGTAGTATTACTATCAATAGTCATTAAATTACTTTCAAAATATTAATTTTATGAGACAAAAAGGATTAATGGTTTTCTTGGCAATTTCCGCTATTTTACTAACAAGTTGTACTGTGATAAGAGAAGGTGAGGTTGGCGTGAAGCGTAAACTTGGCAAATATGACGATAATGTTTACACCAGTGGTTTACAAGGTTATTTTCCTGCGATTGCAGCATTTGAAAAAGTTTCAACTCAAACGAATAATATTGAAGTAGCGATAATTATCCCATCTAAAGAGGGGTTGAGTATCCGCTCTGAGATTTCTATTCTTTACAGCGTTATTCCAGAAAAAGCACCCGATATATTAAGGACTATCGGTGTAAATTTCGAGCGAAATGTGATACTTCCAGTTTTTCGCTCTGCGGTTTCGGACGTAACTTCTCGATTTTATGCAAAAGATATGCACAGCGGAGAACGAGGAACAATTGAAAAGGCAATTAAGATACAAATGATGGAAAACCTTGAAGGACGAGGTATTTTGATAGAAGCTGTATTGATGAAAAGTATTCAGCTACCGGCAAGTTTAGCAACGGCAATTGAAGCCAAATTATCAGCAGAACAGGAGGCACAACGAATGGAATTTGTGCTACAAGGCGAACGCAGAGAGGCGGAACGTAAGAGGATTGAAGCAGAAGGAGTCAGAGATGCCCAGCTAATTATTGCGGAAGGATTGAATCCAATGATTCTGAATTTCAAAGCAATTGAAGCATTTTTAGAATTAGCGAAATCGCCTAATGCGAAAGTAATTATTACCGATGGTGACTTTCCGATGATGCTCAATCCGAGTGAAGGCGATGTCATCACACCAGCACCTCTTAGGAAGTAAAAGAAAAGTTATAGCACACTCAACTTATAAGCAGATTGGAATTTTTTAGTTATAAACTCAGTCCTGTCATGGCGACTGAGTTTTTTTTATGCAATTACAGCACCTTTCAGATGCAGCATCGATTTTGTCAAATATTCAGTCGTTGGTTTGAGGCTTTTGAATGATTGCAAAATAAGATTATAAAATAAAAAATATGTTATAAAAAACGATAGTTAAAATAGGCATTACGCACAAAAAAAGTCCATTCTGAACGAATCAAAACGGACAACTCAAACAATAAATATAAGGAGGATTTCCACCCTATATTTATTCAAAAGACAAGGTTTTACGGATTAGGTTGTGTTCGTATTTGCGTTTTTTATTCCAGTTCCATCTTCCCCAAAATCATTTCAATTCGAGTACCCGAAGCGTTACCATTTTCATCTTTTAAATCAATAATTTTAAAACAATCAATCTGTTCAATTTTCGATTTTTGTTGATTAATCCAGATATTCAGCCGCTCTTTTGTGATTTTCAAACCCGAAGAATTGTGTTTTTTGCTTTTGTATTTTTGCATCGTTTTCGCCTTTTCTCGCCCGATTCCGTTATCCTCAACCACACATTTTATCCAACCATTTTCATTCGTAAAAGCAATTTTAATCTTACTATTACTTTCTTTGTGTAACAAACCATGCTTAAAACAATTTTCAATAATTGGCTGAATCACCAATGGCGGCACGTTGAAATCGTCGGTATAAACATCTGAACTGACTAAAAAATCAACCGCTACTTTATTTTTGAATCTAAGTTTTTCTAATTCTAAATACAATTTTAAAAAATCAACTTCATCCGTCAAAACGATACTTATTTGTTTAGAATATTCAAAAATCATCCGAATCAATTTGGCAAATTTTGCCAAATAAATTGTTGCCTGTTCGCCTTTTCCGGTGATGAGATAATGTTGAATTGCGTTCAACGCATTAAAAATAAAATGCGGATTCATTTGAGCTTGCAGCGCCTGCATCTTGAGTTCGTTAATTTTTTGCTGGAACTCATTTTCTAATTCTAATCGTTCTTCAATTCGTCTAATTCGAGTCTGTATAATCCACCAAACGATAAATAATACCAATCCGCCCACCAAAAGCCAAAACCACCAAGTCTGCCAAAACGGAGCTTTCACAATAATAGAAATCCTAATCGGCACTTCACTTTCTACCCCATCTTCGTTGATAGCATACGCCTCAAAAAAATATTTACCAGAATTCAAAATTGGAAAAGAAACAATATTTGATTGCGTTTCTACCCAATCCGCTACAATTGGTTTCATTCGATATTTATACTTAAACGTCCCTTGACTTCGGAACGAAACGCCCGTAAAATGAATGCGAATATTGTTTTGATTATGCCGCAAAACATAATTATCCTGCAAGACCGTATCTTTATCAAAAATCTGAAACTTGGATAAATAAATCGGCGGAGCAACCTTATTTTTAGTTTGAATATTTTTATCAAAAGTCACCAAACCCTCAGCCGTAGCCACAAAAACGGATTTATCGCTCACCACCAAATCATTCACATCATTACTCAACAAACCATCTAAATTATTAATTAAATCCACCTCACCCGTATTCGTATTAATTTTATTAATCCCATTATTCGTCCCAACCCAAACAATACCGTTCAATTCGACAATCAAAGATTTACAATTATTACTAACCAATCCATTAGTTTCATTAAATACCTTTCTGACTTTTTTATTAATAATTTGAAAAACGCCATTGGTTTGTGTACCAACCCAAACCGTATCCTTTTGATTGACAATATGCGTAATCCAACTATTTTGTAATTCCTTAATTGAACTCAAAACCGCCGAATCTTTTTTGTAATAATATAAACCATCCATAGAACCAAACCAAAATTCATCTTTGACTTTTTCGATGGCGTAGGTACGATGATTGATGCCTTTAACACGATACCTCAACCTCAAATCATACCATGTAATATCCATTTTGTTTTGATTTATTTGTAAAAAATATGGAATTTCATTAGCTGGGATCCTCAAAACACCACCGTAATTACCGATAAATAAAGGGTCATTTTTTCCCTTGTTCCAAATCGTTTTATAGCTGATTATTCCAAGTCCAATATTATCCATTTTAATAGAATAATCTGCATTCAAATAAATAGATTTACTAAAAGAATTTAACCAAAACTTATCTTCTAAAGTAGATTCATTAATCCCGTTTATCGTGAAATCACCTTCAAATTGAAGTATTTTTAGTGTTTTTGTTTTTAAATTTTTAATCAATAATTTCCCGTTATCCGTACCGATTAATAAATCATTTTGATTCAAATATAAAGAATTTACACTCAATAATATTTGAGAAAAATCATCAGAAAGAAAGTAAATAGATGGAATAATTTTAATGCCTTTATCTTTAATTACTATCCAATGATTCCCCTCTTTGTCATTAAAATAGTAAGTTACTTTTTCATTTCTCAAAAATAATTTTGAGTTGTCTAATACTTGATAATTCTTATCAAAAATATAAGTATCTGAAGTTGTCATCACCCAATAGTTATCATTATTATCTTGATAAATATCGACAAGTGTACCTTCCAGGCTTTTTTCGTATTGTTTGAACGGACGGCTTGCAAAAAAACCATTTTCATCAAGTAAATAAATATAATTTTCAGGAGTCTGAATCGTATAACGATGATGGTTTAAAATTTTAAAGTTGAATTTTTCTTTAATAAATTGAACTTTCCTGTCAGAGTTCGTCATGTCAAATGAACCTATTTTTTTATTGTCGCTAAATACATATTGCATTGAGCTGTAACCAGTTAAAATATTGTCCTCATATACTTGAAGTGACTGTAAACTTGCTTTTTTTTCAATAAGTTTGACTTCTTTTTTATTATTACTTAATTGATATAAACCATCTCCTTTGGCAACAAACCAATAGATGCCTTTTTTATCTTGAATAAAATTTATAACTTTTTTATTGTCAATAAATGCTGTATATATTTTTTTATTTTTAATATAAAAAAGCTGTCCTCTCATGTTCCAAAACCAAACTTGATTTTCATTATCAATAAAAAGCCCTAAAATATCTTTATCTTTTATTTTTTTAGGATTGAATAATTGAAAATCTCGCCCATCATAACGAACTAATCCGTTAGCCGTCGCTATCCAGATGAAACCCTTTTTGTCTTGTTTGATTTGATAAACAGTATTGCTGGGCAAACCCTCTTCTGTCGTCAAATTACCATAGGATATGGATTGAGCAACGATTGTCCCGTTCCATAATAAAAGTGGAATTATGAGTATTTGCAGTAATTTTTTCAATTGGGTGGTGATTTTGGGTGAATTTTTAAAAAAATTAAAATGGTAATTCATCAATTACTATTTCCATAAATTTAACGATTCATTTTTTATAAAAGAAAAAAAATATCTAATAAGTGTCAAATTTCCTTCTTTTTTTCGAGTCAAAAAGCCATCGTTGAACGATAACGTGTAAATATAAACGCCTGTATTTGAGAGTTTTCCGTTTGCCGTTCCGTCCCAACCGTTATTTACATCCATAGCTTCAAAAGCTTTTCCGCCCCAATTTCTGCAAAAGTCACCTACTCACTAAATCAATGATTTCAATGATTTCAAAGTATTATTTATATAGAAATTTATAAGATTTTCGGGAATTGTCAAAAAGCCAAAATTGAGAAGCATTTTTTATAAAAATTACCAAGCTAAAGGCGTTCCTCGTTTCCAATCTTGAGCCGCTTTTGTTCCCAAAACCTGCTCCCAAAACTTCGGATGCAAACCATCACCAGGACGAATAACTCGAATATTTTCGGTCGTGAACGCCTCTCCTGCTTCGATATCTTTGGTTACATAAATCGACCGCTTAAATTGACGACTTTTTTCTTCTGCTTTTTGCGTATTTAATTGGACATTTCCCATTGCCAAAAACGCTCGTTCCGTTTCCACAACCAACGCTTTTAATTCTTCTGGTTCTAATGAAAAATCACTATCCACGCCACCGTCCGCACGACGAAGCGTAAAATGTTTTTCAATCACTCTCGCCCCTAAAGCCACTGCCGCAACCGACGCACCGATGCCCATTGTGTGGTCAGAAAGCCCAATGACGCAATCTTCAAAAACAGATTGGAAAACTGGAATCGTGTTCAAGTGCGTGTTTTCAGGCGTTGCAGGATAAGTCGATGTGCATTTAAAAATAATGATGTCTTTTGCACCATTTGCTTTTAAATATTGAACCGACTCATAAAGCTCATTCAATTTACTCGTTCCCGACGAGATCAAAATCGGTTTTCCCGTTTGAGCGACTTTTTTTAATAATGGAAAATGATTGCTTTCAAACGAAGCAATTTTGTACGCAGGAACATTCAACGTTTCCAAAAAATCAACCGCAGTTTCATCAAAAGGCGATGAAAACGCCAACATTCCGAGCGACTTCGCATAATCAAAAATTGCCTCGTGCCATTCCCACGGTGTGTGTGCTTCTTGATACAATTCATACAAATTTCGACCCATCCAAAGTGAGTTTTTGTCCGTAATATCGAACAAGCCGCCCCGATGATTCATCGTAATCGTATCCGCTGTGTAAGTCTGTAATTTCAACGCATCCGCACCAGCATCAGCCGCAGCTTTGACCAGTTCTAAGGCTCGTTTTATATCACCATTATGATTGCCTGACATTTCGGCAATTATGAACGGTTTATGGTTTGTACCAATGTTTTTATTTCCTATTTTGAATGAAATCACTTTTTTAATTGTGAATTATTAACTATTAATTATGAAGTAAAAGTATCATGGGATTTAATACTTAATATTTAATACTTAATAAAGTATTTATAAGAATTTTCAATTTCTGTTGCAGTCGTTTCCCGAAAGCCTAATTTTCTAAAAACTTTCACCGAAGCGATATTTTCATATTTAACAAAACCTATGATTTCGAGGTTAGGAAAAGTATTGTATAAATTATTGCGTAAAGCATCAACACCTTTTTTCAAAATCCAAAAACCTAACCCTTTTCCACGATAATTTTCATCTAATGAATAGCTAATCGTAGCGGTATTTTTTTCTATTTGAAACCGAATTTGTCCGATTGGATTTTTATTAAATTCAACAACAAACAAAACCGAATTTTCGTCTGCCAATCTTCGATTAAACCACGCTTCGTGATATTCAAAAAGGATAGGTTCGGAGTTGAAAGATTGCTGGCGAGTTAGCGGTTCGTTTGTCCAATCAAAATATAATTTACAATCGTCTGAATTAGCTAAACGTGTTGTAATGGCTAAATCGTGGAAAACATTTAAAAATCGTTTTTGTTGATTTCCATCAAATAAATTCGATTGATTTTTTAAGCATAATTCAATTTTTTCAGTTGAATAATATCCAAAATCGTCCTCAAAACTCAACGCTAAATTATCGTTTAAAAAGTAGCGATTAATATTAATTTGATTGTCCGCAATGACTTTTAAATACAATAAACCGCCCGTACTCAAATATTCGTAAGAAACCGTACTCGGCGGCGTAATCGCCCTCGCGCATTGATTCATATAAAATACCATTTCGTCAGCCGATAAATTGCTTAATAAGTTGACTTTTAACGTTGTGTTTTCCAAAAATTGGTTCAACGATTTTTGGTGTAAATATGCACCGCCAACGACTAAAAAACAAGTGTTTTGTTCGCCCGTTTTTTCGACTTTTTTTAAGATGTTTAACGTATCATTTTTTGGGTCAGCACCGCCCAAACAAATAAATAAATTGTTCGGTTTTTCAACCTTATTTTTAGCAATTTCTCGAAACGGTTTTCGCAAAAGTGCATATTGTAAACCCAAATAAAACTGCGTATATTTTTCAGCCAAATAATGCGTTTTTTCAATGCCTCCAGCGTGATTAATCACCACATCTGCCGTAAAATGATGCTCATAAATATCATCAATGCAAACGACTTTTATACCACGATTTTTAAAGGCATTTTGATAATCCGTTTGGAAATGATAACCGTCCAAAACGATGATTTCATTTTTATTAATAATAGATAATAAAGGAGCGGTTTCAGCAGTCGAATTATCGGTTTTCGGCAGCTCAATGATAGATTTACAAACGGCTAAAATCTGCGGTTTCAAACTTGCCAACGGGTTGCGAATCACGAAATGACAATCAAAACTTTCACTCAACATTTCCGCTAACGCCAAAGAACGAAAAACGTGTCCTAAACCCATTTGAGCGTTGCCGTCTGCTCGGAAATATACTTTTGGTTTACTGCTCATTAAAGTCATTCTTTACGATTTTCGCAGCGTAAAACATTTCTTGTTTTTCTAATAATTGAACCGCTGCTTTTAGTTCTGCTTTGGGGTTTTCAAATACCTTTTTTTGATGAATCGCATCATTAATTAAAAAAACATAAGACTTTGATTGCCAAAGGCTAACGATGTTATTAATATCAAAAAAAGCATTATTGTTTTTTAAATAATCAAATAAAATTTGGAGCATTAAATAATCCTGTGGCGTATCAAAAGTCAAGCGTAATGCTTCTATTTCGCTTGGCAAGTTAGCATTAATAAAATTCAATTTGAACCGTTGCGGATTGTTGCGAATAAAGAAAGTAACGTGTTCTTTGTCGGCTTGTGTTTGTCCATCTTTTGCTGCCGCAAATAGTGCCGAACTCGCCACAATTTCCACATTCATACCCAACGGATAACCCACCGTATAAGAATAATCAAACTCCCCAGCAAGGTGATTTTCAATCGTATCATCAATTATTTTTGCGTCAATACAAGGATTATCGCCCGTCAAACGCACTACATGGTCTAATTTCAAATTTTTAGCAACCGCCACATAACGACTTAAAACATTTTCTTCACTTCCCCGAAAAATCACTACATCAGTTTTGGTTTCTAAAAAACGCACCAAATCATCATCACTTTCCTCGTCAGAAGTCGCCACCACAATCACGCTCGAATGTTGCACTTGCTTCGCCCTATCAATGATTTCTTCAATCACTGTTTTATCAAAAAGCGTTGCTAATACTTTGTTTGGAAAGCGAGTAGAATTTAAACGAGCTTGTATGATAATTCCTATTTGCATGAAATTTCAGGTTTTAAATTATGGAAAACTACCAATTGCGAACTTTTTAAATCGTCGTCCAACCGCCATCAACAGCGATATTTTGACCCGTAACATAAGTCGAAGCATTAGATGCTAAAAAGACAAAAACGCCTTTTAATTCATCTGGTTGTCCAATACGTTTTAGTGGATTTTTTTTGTTCAAAGCGGCAATAAATCCCGTGTGTTCTTGAACACCTTTACTCGGAAAAGCACCTGGAGAGACGGCGTTGACCAAAATTCCATATTGTGCCAAATAACTGGCAAAATATTTCGTCATTTGTATAACGCCAGCTTTTGCAGCACCATAATGTGGCGGATTCAAAAAGTTTGGAAAATCCTCATAAACCGTAAAATCGGGAGCAACCATTCCGTACATCGAAGCGACATTAATAATCCGACCGCTTTCGCTTTGTTTCAAATACGGCAAAACCTCTCGAATACAGCGATACACGCTATTCAGACTGCCGTCAATGCTATAATTCCAATCTTCATCAGATAGGGTTTCGGGCGTATTACTTCGCAAATAAAACGCATTATTTATCAAAACGTCAAGCTGCCCAAACTTATCAAAAATTGCCTGAAAACCATTTTTAATACTTTCCGTTGACGCAATATCAAACGCCTGAAAATGTATATTTTTTAAAGGCGAATTATCAAAAGTTGCCTTAAATTTGTCCTCATTTCTCGCCAAAACCACAACTTCCGCCCCGTGTTCTGCCAAACCTTCCGTAATACTTTTTCCCAAATATCCGTAACCGCCAGTAATGAGAACAACTTTGTTTTTTAATGAAAATAGAGTAGTCATTTTTTTATTTTAATTGCCACAAACTTGGATTGATAATCGCTTCATTATCAACCTGTAAGGTTTTTAATTCCGCTCGAATTGCTCGAACTTTATCTATTGATTTCAAATTTTCCACGTTCATTTTCAACTGTTCCACACCATCGACACCAATGACAACTTTGTCAATATTGGGGTTAGAAACCACAAAATTTAAACACAAAGCACCTTTGTCGATTTCGTATTGATTGAGTTGTTTTAATTTTGGAATAACTGCCTTAAAATGTGGTGGAATAGCCGACAAATCTTTGAAAAATAAGCCTTGTAAAAAGGCGGAGCGGGTGTGAATTTCTACACCTTTTGATTTTAATAATGGAAAATAAACGTCAAATCGTTGGTCAAATAAATTATAAGGCACTTGCACCAAATCAAAGTCGATATTTTTATCAAAAAGAAATTCCAATTCACTCGGATTATATAACGAAAACCCAATTTTTTGAATCTTGCCTTTCGCTTTTAATTCCTGTAATTTATCAATCGTTTTTTCGTCTTTTTCGTAAGTTGAAAAATGATGAAATAAGTAACCGTACAATTGATTTTGTTGTAATCTATTTAATGACTTTTCTAAAGTCCCTTCGATTTCGTCTGCCTCACAAGGCGGTAATTTAGACACAATTTTGAAAGCATTCAACGCACATTGCCCTAAATTTTCTTCACTATTGCCATACAAAAAAGCGGTATCCAAAGTATCTAAACCAACCGAATTGGCGAAAGCCAAAATCGTCTGAATATCAGATATTTGTACCTGTCCGTTTGTATTATTAATACCATAATCTAAACCAAACTGTACCGTTCCTAAAGCTAATTTTGAAATCATTTTTTCTCAAGTACCACCACTCTCCAGAGTGGTATTTGTCTTTAATGTTTTTTACCATACTACTCTGGAGAATAGTATTTATTTTTAATGTTTTTGCACCACTCTGGAGAGTGGTATTTATTTTTAATGTTTTTTACACCACTCTGGAGAGTGGTATTTGTCTTTAATGTTTTTTACACCACTCTGGAGAGTGGTGGTACTTTTAATACTTTTTACACCACTCTGGAGAGTGGTGGTACTTTTAATACTTTTTACACCACTCTGGAGAGTGGTGGTACTTTTATTTCGCTATTTCCAATACTTTTTCAATCACAAATTCCTGTTCTTCCTCCGTCAACGTCGGATACATCGGCAAACTCAAGCCACGAGAATAATACATTTCTGCCACTGGCAAAACGATTTCTTTCGTTTCCAAACTCCGATAATAAGGTTGCGTATGCACGGGAATGTAATGGACTTGCGAATAAATTTGACTCGCTCGCAAATAATCGTAAACTTCCTTACGGTTGTTCAATTCCACCACGTATAAATGATGTGCATTCAAAATACCTTCTGGCGGAACATGCGTCTGAACGACGGTATTTGCAAAGGCTTCGTGATAGCGTTTTGCAATTTCTTGACGGCGTTCCATACCTTTATCGGCTCTCACCAGTTGCGAAATTCCGAGTGCCGCTTGAAAATCGGTTAGGCGATAATTGTAACCTAATTCCTGCATTTGATGATACCAACCGCCGTGATTTTCTGTGAATTTCGATTCATCTTTCGTAATGCCGTGCGTTCTCAAAACACAAAGTCGATCGTACAAATCCTTGTCATTCGTCGTAATCATTCCGCCTTCACCCGATGCAATATGTTTGACAGGATGAAAGGAAAAAATCGCTAAATCCGCAAAATTTCCGTTTCCACAACGTTGAATTTCACCTTTTGAATCGGTAAACCAACCCCCAGGTGAGTGACAAGAATCTTGGATTATCCACAAACCATACTCGTCTGCTAACGCTCGAAATGCTTCCAAATCGCAGGCATAACCAGCGAAATCAACGGGAATAATTCCATGATAAGTTCCTTTTGGTGCAGCTTCCAGAATCTGTCGAACCTGGTTGATATCCAGCGTCAAAGTTTCGGCATCAATATCCGCAAAAGTGATATTTCCGCCACAATATTTAATGCAATTGGCGGAAGCCACAAACGTAATCGACGAGGTAATCACATTGGTATTTTCATTGACATTCAACGCCAACGCACACAAGTGCAAAGCAGCCGTTCCGTTCGCATTCGCAACGGCATATTTTGACCCAATATAAGCCGCAAATTTCTCCTCAAATTCAGCAATTCGAGGACCTTGCGTCAAAAAATCATGCTTTAATGCTTCGACAACCGCATCAATATCGTCTTGCGTAATGCTTTGTCGTCCGTAAGGTATTGGATTCATTGTTCGACTGTTTTATGGCTTCACGGTTTTATTATTTTATTGTCCAAACGTTCAAATCAAGGAAACAATCGAACAATAAAACCATGAGTTTTTTTAATAACCTGCTGTTGTAAAATCTGCATCGACGTGTTCCACGATGAAAGCTCGCAGTACTTCTGCACTGACCCATTCTTCGTTTGAACCCGAATTATAACTAAAGCCTTGCGGTACTTTTTTGGCTTTAGATTCGGTAATAAAATCGTCCAAATTCCATATAGGAACAGTTGGCAAAATGACGTAATATTTGCCCATGTCGTAAGTGTTGAACGAGTCCGAAGACGTAATCATTTCTTCGTGAATTTTTTCGCCTGGACGGATACCAACTACTCGATGTTCTAAGTTTGGAGCGATAGCTTTCGCCACTTCCGTAATTTTGTACGATGGAATTTTTGGTATAAATAATTCACCGCCCCAAGCGTGTGTTAAAGCATGAAAAACCATGTCCACACCGCCATCGAGAGAAATATTAAACCGAGTCATTTGGTCGTCTGTAATTGGTAAAAATCCTTCTTTTCGTTTATTAATAAAAAACGGAATAACCGAACCATTTGACCCCATGACATTACCATAACGAACAACTGAAAAACGAATTGGATTGCTGCCTTTGATGTTATTTGCAGCAATAAATAATTTATCAGAAGTCAGTTTTGTTGCACCATAAAGATTAATTGGCGCACAAGCCTTATCAGTTGACAGAGCGACGACTCGCTCAACATTCGTCTGTAAGCAGGCGTAAATCACGTTTTCTGCTCCGCCAATATTGGTTTTGATACATTCACCAGGATTGTATTCTGCAATATGAACGTGTTTCATCGCTGCGGCGTGAATCACATAATCTATATCCATCATCGCTCGAACTAAGCGTTCTTTATCTCGAACGTCGCCAATAAAATAGCGAATTGCAGGATATTTTGAATGTGGATATTCTTGAGCCATCTGAAACTGTTTCTGCTCGTCACGAGAGAAGATAACCAATCGTTTTACGTTCGGAAATTCGTCGAAAATCCGTTTTGTCAAAGCCTTACCCAGCGAACCTGTTCCGCCAGTTATTAATATTGATTTACCGTTTAAGTCTAACATTTTTTTTATGTTGAAGATAGAGGAATCGGACGCTTTTGAAGCGTCCGACTCCTCTTATTACCGTTCTAATGACAAAGATATAAATTTTCATCGCTACATTTTGAATTAACGAAACGTTAATACTTTGGACTTTGATGGTTCATTTTTTTAAATTACTTCAATTTTAATTTAAAACTTAAAATCATGAAAAATCTATTATTAACGGTTACGCTTTGCAGCTTTTTTATAGGCAATTTATTTGGTCAAAATGAAAAAGGTCGAAATTGGACGATGGAAATTGGCGGAACGAAAAGTTACATGAATTCGACTGTAACCATTTTAAATACGAATGAAGTTTATACTGCCAAACTCAATTACAGCAACCTTCTACCTACTTTTCGAATAAATCGAAATATTCATTTTCAAAAAAACACCTTTTCCATTCAGCCATTCATAGGCGTTTCAATAATTGGAATGAGTAGAGGAAAAATGAATGCAAACGTATTTCAAATAGATACCTCCATTTATTTTTTTTCCATAAATAGGGCTACGGTTAGAATGCACTATTTAGAACTCGGTAGTTTTTTGAATTACCGCATCAAAAATTTTGATATTCAACTCGGATTAAAGGGACAGTATTTGCTGCTGTATCGAGCCAATATTACTTTGGATTATTCTCCACAGCGAGTTCGTTTAATCCCTACGCCTTCTCCTGATAATTCTGAATTAGAACCTTCGACTAAGAATTTAGCTCATTTTTCCGCTAATGCTGGTTTGAGGATTCAGTATCACTTGAAACGCTTTACAATTGCTACCGAGTATTGGCAAGGCATCACTGACTTATCACTTGCAGAAACGAATTGGTTTGAAAATGATGCCTACGAAAATAATATTCGCTTAATGTTCGGTTATAAACTTTAGGAAAAATTTGGCTTTTGACGAACCTTACGGAAGTGACTCCTAACCATATTTTTCCGAAAAAATTCGACTTAAAATATCAATTATCCCAAGTAACCGAGACGATTGATACTTAAAACGGAACGAATATTTCCAACATTAGAAAGATAAGTGAAACCTTGAATTTAAACCTCGATTAATTTCTAAAAACGATTGAGACAAAAAAAAATCCCCATACCGCAAGTACGAGGATTACAACAATCTAAAAAACGCAGCAACTTAGATTCTTTTATAAATCGTAAAATTCACTACTCACAGCGAATTTCAAAAATCTTCTTTTTTTAATAATTTCACTTAAAATTCAAAATATTGTCAAAACCATCAAGCGGAACGTCCGCCCATTACTTTCAAAAATCTTCCAAACCCGTCAACCGTTTTCTTACTTTCAAGACTTTTCTAATTTCCAAAACATCGACTACGAAAGGGTCAAATTCATCCACATTATCGGAAACCAATCTTAAATGCGTACAATTTCCTTTTGAATCAAATTGCCGATAAACCCGCTTTACCCAAACCGCAGAATTCGTCACAATTGCATAAATTTGGTTATCCCGAACATCATTATTTTGCTGAACGGGACTACAAATTACCATATCGCCACTCGTAATTGTCGGTTCCATGCTTCGACCATTGATATTAAAAGCCACCAATTCGCCATCTACGCCTGGGATAAAAAAGCGTTGGTTATCCTCTAAAACTTCGACGCTTATCGTATTACTCGAAAAAGCCTCGACGCTTGTAAACAATATATTATGATGGAAAGGAATATTTAATATCATTGCTATTCGGTCATCTGGTGAAGGCAAATCTTTTTTATTCAAAAACGGCTTGCCTTTGCCTTTAAACATAAAATCTTCACTTACGCCAAAGTTATCGCACAACTTTTTTGCTTGGTCAAATGTAATTTTTCTATCGTCACTATCATTCAAATAACAGCTCACAATGTGACCTCTCGTTCCTAATTTCTTGGCGAAAGCCGTCATACTTTTTACTCGATTATTCTTTACAATTTCTGACCGTTTGACCAACTCTTCAAAAACAACCTTAAACCGTTCATTTAATGCGATACGTTCTGTCATTCGAGTATGATTGAATCTGTTTCTAAAACAACCACAAGATAAAACAAATTATTTCAAATTAAAACTATTTTGGTTATATTTTTTAATTGTTTTGATTACAATATTAACCGATGGATATTCAATATACTTTGTTTACAACTGAATACAATCGAAAATTCATACCTTCACTCAAGATGAACACATGAATTTCTGATTAAAATTTACATATCGCTAATTCGTCTAATGACTTTATAAATCCTTGTGAAATCATTTACATCTTCTATAAAAGGGTCATTTTCTAAATGGTTTGCAGAAATTAATTTTAATTCTCGAACGATGCCATTTTTAGAAATCGGCTGAATATGTTTCACCCAAACCGAACCATTATTTTTAATTGCATAAATTTCATTTTCATGAATATCATTGATATGTTCTATCTCTCTACAAATCACCAAATCACCGTAATTTAATACCGGATACATACTATTTCCCTCAATGTGAAAAGCGAATAAACCATCACCTTGAACTCCAGGAACAGCAAAATTATATTGTCCTTCATCAGTTGAAGAACCTGCGTCAACTGCAGCACCTGCAAAGGCTCTGACATTGGTAAATAAGATATTACCTTTGGCAGAAGGTGGAATAAAAAGGGATTTTAAACCGTTTTTAGCAACTATTTTTTGTGCTTTTTTTGTTTTTTCAATTGGCGTTCCGATATCAAAAGGTTCTCCAATTCCGTCAAACATATACGCCTCGTTCACACCATATTCATTACATAAAATACGAGCATGTTTATAATCTATCTGTCTTTTTTGCTTCAAAAACTTATCTAACAAGTGTCCATATTGTTTTGAACCCAATAGTTTTTCGGCAAAAGCAGCCTTACTTTTTGTCGTGTGATTTTTCTGGATTTCGCCTTGTATTTGTAGCTGCTTATAAACTTCAGCAAACCGATTTGTGAGTGCAACCCTATCTTGACCGTTATATTTTTTCATGTGAAATTTATTTTTAAAACAATAAATTGTTGCAAAACTTACCGCAAGTTACAATAATTTGTTTTAAAAACAAATAGTTTCAATAAAAATGGTGAAAATGTTTTATTTTCAGTAAAAGCAAATCAATTTGATGTAAATAATTCGTCGAAACCTAATAATAAGATACGGTTGAAAGCTGGTCGTCAGAAACCGTATCTTTTTCAAAAACCAACACGGCTTAATTTTAAACTAAACCATCTTTTTCCACCCTTGCCAAATCGATCCGCCAATCGTATCTCGCTTTGCACCCGTTACTGAACGCATCACATTTACCTTATTTTCAACTCGTAAAACGCCCATCAACGCCATCAATAAAGCCTCTTTATATTCCACAATTTCGGGAAGGGGAACAACAATTTCCGTTGGAAAATATTGATTGCAAACCGCTTCTATTCTTTCCACCAAAAATTGGTTAAACGCACCGCCGCCCGTTACAAATATTTTAAATGGTTTGACCGTAAGATTTTCTTTTTTAATAATACCCTGCATAGCGAAAGCCGTTTGTTGAGCCAATTGCTCGCACGCTGTTCGGAGTTTATTTTGAATCGTATCTTCTGCCATTAAATAAATAGGTAAAATATTTTGTTGTAACCAAGTGTTATCAAGGCTTTTTGGGTAGGGCTGCTGATGATAAGGCAAGGCGTTTACTTCGTTTAAAATGTCTTGATTGACCTCGCCTTCCCTTGCAATATTTCCATTTTCATCGTAAGGCAAATTGATAAAATGCGTTAAATGATTTAAAATTTGGTTGGCTGCACCAATATCAAACGCTACAAAACGCCCATCAATCGCACAAGAAATATTAGCGATGCCGCCAATATTTAGATAAAAATCATACCCAGAAAAGAGGTATTTATCCGCAATCGGGGCGAGCGGCGTACCTTCGCCATTTATCGCAATATCGTGTGTCCGAAAATTATTAATTACTGGCAAACCAGTAACGGCTGCCATCGCTGCCCCGTCGCCAATTTGAACGGTGATTCGATTATCGGGATGATGAAAAACCGTATGTCCGTGGGAAGCGATAAAATCAACGTCAATTTGGTATTTATTAATAAAATTATTAATCATTTCGCCCAAAAGATGACCAAAATACGTATCCGTTTTGGCGAAAGCCAACGCATCAACTTTTGGAAGATTACGAAGCCTGCGTTGCCAAACTTCAGTAAATTCAATGGTTTCTGCCTTTATTAATTCAAAATCAATCTGTTCACCATTAACTTTAAAATCCGCAAAAGCAATATCTACTCCATCTAAAGAACTGCCCGACATTAATCCGATTACTTTCATACTGGTTTTTGTACAATATTAAAATTGAATAATTTTTCAAAACTAAAAGGTTCTTTTCTAATTTTGTTTACCAATAAAAAAGCCTTTCTGAAAATAATATCAGAAAGGCTTTTTTTATTAATGATTTGAACAGATTGACATTTTTAAAATACCGACCACCTGACAATTAAATTCTTTTAATTATCATTTTAGCGCTTGATTCATTTCTAACTCAATTTTTTAGAAACAACTTCTTTTATAGCATTAGTGTAAGCGTCAAAGTCAATAGATTTTACGATGTATTCCTCAGCACCCGCTGCGATACATTCGTCAATACCACTTTTCATTTCGGAAGAAGAGAAAATGACGACCGGAATATTTTTTGTTTGGTCGTGACTTTTTAATTTTCCCAATACTTCTAAACCTGTATAGCGAGGCAAATTCAAATCCAGTAATATAATTCGGATAGATTCACATTCTGATTGTGAAAATGGTACTCCGGAAGGAAAAAAGAAATTAATCGCTTCTTCTCCATCTTGTAGCCATGCAATGTCTAAAGTATCATCTATTTCTTCCAGAGCGATTTTGGTAAAAAGTGCATCAGAAGGAGAATCTTCAACGACAACTATTTGATAATTTTTCATACGTGATATTAATTTTAGAAATAGGATTTTCTTTATTAAGGATTTCTAAGTATATCAAAACCATACGAACAGGTATTTTAAATTCGTTACCGATTGATAATATATTTCTTGAGAAATCAATTGATTGTTTGCTTTTTTATAAAATGTGACTTCTATTTAAAGGGCTACTTGTAAAAATATTACAATATTCTTACCAAATATGATAAGTTATCATATTTACTTCATCATTAAAAGTCCAAACACATTCAGTTCTAAATCGTTTTTATATTTTATAAACCTTTCGCTTTTTCTTTGGTTTTGGTACCATTTCTTCCTGTTTCGGAAAACCCTCAAAAGGATTCCAAAAATCTATTTCCTCCTCTTTAAATAAGGCTTTCGGAGTATAATTTTCATCAACAATGATTTCAATAAAATCAGTAGAATACGTTGATGCGTCAATCTCAACAGTTGCTTTTTCGATTACGAAACGCCCCTCTTCTTTTGCTCTTAATCCAAAGGTATAACTTATAGTTCGTTTAATGTTTCCTTTTGTAATGTTCATTTGAGTTGATTGGCTTTTATAAAGCACATCAAAATCAAAAAACTCTGGATGTTGAAACTTATTTGTATGTTCCCCTTCGAGTGTAAAAATAATCTCAAAAACGCTGGATAAGTTAATTGTGTCACTGCTAACTGTGACACTAAAATTAGGTGTTTGTGCAGTGCTAAAATAACTTACGCCAATCATCAAACTAACAATTAAAAGCGGTTTCATGGTACTTGTTTTATTAATTTATAGAAAATTATAATGATTCCCCAAAAATACAAAAGTCGTTCGGAAATTTAAAATCATTGCCTTATTCCTACTTAAAAAATGCAAATAAACCATGCGTCATTTTTTGAAAACATAAAGATATTTTTAATTAAAATGCTATGAATCAGAAACTTTTAGCCGCTTAAAATTGATTTTCAATTGATTTTTTTTAAGCATAATGCAATTGCTTAAAAGTTATTAATCATTTTTTAATGTTATAAATTATTGACTATCAATTTATTACAATTCTTAATTCTTGTCGATTAATTCGTAATTAAAAAAAATAGATATTTATATTTTCAATTCCAAAAAAGCTAAATGTGGGTGATTTACGAATAGCAATAGTCAAAATGACTATTGTCAATTTATTTTTAACAAAAAATTAACAGAATTTTATTGACTTATTTTCAATTATTTTGGTTTATGCTATTGTATTATTGATGAAAAGTAATCATTATTGTGTGTATTACAATAAATCAACAAAATCTTATTCGTATTGAGTTTTAATTTTTTCTAAAAATTACTTCATCTTACAGAATACTAAAACTAAATCATCACCAAATTCAAGTTGAAAAGACAACATTTCAAGTCACTTTTTTTAACTTAATTTACAAATGTTGAAAAATGAATACTGAAAACGTAAGACGTCGCTATTCTGACGATGATTTGAAGGGATTTCGATTAATTATTGAAGAAAAACTTACAAAAGCTCGTAAGGAACGTCAATCACAAACGGATGAATTATTAGAAATAGAAACTAATGGAGAAAACCGTTTTGATAATATTAATGAAAGTAGTTTATCATCTGAGCGAGATTATTTGTCGCAAATGTTAGAACGACAACAACGGTTTGTACGAGATTTAGAAAATGCGCTACTGAGGGTACAAAATAAAACCTACGGAATTTGTGTGGTCACAGGTCAATTAATAGACAAGCGTCGGTTAAAAGCTGTCCCACATACCACAAAAAGTATTCAAGCAAAAATGAAACGTTAATTGATTTTTTACGTAACAACTTTCACAAAAAAGGTAACATTATTTCTAATAAAAGTAGGGTTTAATTTATCTTCATTTGTCAATATGTTTTCGTAAATTTACTATACAATATCAATTATTTTTTGTCAAACTAAAAAATTATTATTTAAAATCATGAATCAGAAAGGAAAAGGTCTGGATAAAAGCAAGAGTCGCAAAAAAGTGAAACTTCAACCAGCAGGTAAGTTAAAGTATCGTAATTTAAAAACTAAATTTACCGTACTAAGTGATGACGACGACGACAACGATTTCATTAGTGAAAAAACGAAACGTTCTTCACCTCACGATGATTCCTTTGATGAATAATCGTTGAAAATTATCTTTATAAAAACACTGTATTTAGATATCTAAATACGGCGTTTTTGTTTTTTAGAGCATCTGCTTTATAAAACCAAAAAGGCTTCGTCAAAACTGACGAAGCCTTTTTCTATTAATCACCGAATAGTCGGAGTGATTTATGGAAAATCCAATCTTCAAGGAAAAATATTGGAATTGATTAAGCATTGAAGACGAACACACCAATTATTTTATTTAATATATTATTTTGCTTTAGTTTAAAATTACGGTACTTAACAACGATAAATAAATAAATCACAGAATAATAAATGGTTTTCTCTGTCAAAAAATGTTTGCAAAGTAAACATAAAATAAAATTCTATCAATTCAGCTTTTTATAAAAAAGCCGTTCAGAATAATATTCATTGTAAAAAAATTGTTTTTCTTTTCTTCCTAATAAAAAATTAGAATCTACAACTTAATAAAAAGTGCTAAAATCAAGACTTCATTTTATTTTTAGATACTAAAATAAGTAGTTATTCTCCGTTTATAGATTTTTATAATATGTTCGATTTAAAATTCTGATTACCAAGTAATTAGTAGATTTCGTGTCCGCCGAGGTCTTCCCGATAAATTGGGATAGACTGGGACAGTCGGTGCGCTGCACTTTAAACTACCGATACGGTTTGTAGAATTGATGATTGTTTCTTATTTTATTTGAGGTGCAGCACACGGACACGACTTGATTTCGCTATCATATTACAAATTATTTTAAACCGAGAATAGCTGTAAAATAAGTTCCAAACGAGCAATTAAAAACATTGAAAAAGCTAAATAGACTGAAACTGAATATACTCAAGAAGCAATATATTCTTAACGCTTTTTCAATGTTTTTAGCTCCAAAATCAAAAGTGTCAATCGAAAAAAGCAGTCGTATTTTAAGGCTACCCTTCTAAGGTTATAAGCGTTGGTGTCGCTCAAACGTGATAGGAATCGAGAAAATTCCCGAGAAAATCGGGGTAAACTGAGGTAAGTTATGATTCAATTAAAAATGTACAGTAGTTTACTTACCAATTTTTAATAATCAATTATTTAGGAAATAAAAAATCCATACTGGTGCGACAAATCAAAAAAATTTGATGGTTAAAGGATTGGCAATTAGACGGGCGACTTTAAGTCGCCTTTCCAATACTCAAGTCCAAAATTAGAAGACACTCAAAAAGAATTATCAAGAATTTTTGAGCAAGTACACTAACATAAAAAATTGGTTTACTATTATTTTAAAAACCTGATAGGTCTTTCCACCAATAAAAAATGGATTAGTAGTGTGACAAAATCCTTGATTTTGACAATTAGAGAAGGTTATTAACTGTACAAATAAACATATAAAACGATACCATAATTTTCGATTCAGAACTTTTTATATATGACTTTCTAAGTTTAGATAATAAAATTTCAAGGGTTGCCTATTATTATTCCTAAATCAAAATCGATGAGAACAATATGAATTTTTTGTGAAACCTATCATTTGATGACGCTATTACAACTGATTAACTACCAAGACAAAAAGCTATTGTTTATTGTAATTTTGTTTTTAATCAAAAAAACCAACTATAATTCTGTTACCCTTTTTTTGCATTTATGCTTTCCTTAACTTTTTGTAAAAATTTCGTAAAATTAATTTTTTACCTTAACTTTTAAATAGATATAATTTAATATAATATTTTAAAACAAAATTTAATTCATATGGTATCATATTTTTAAATATATTCATACGTAATGGTATTGACAGTACTACCCTTTGAAAAGCAGATACTTATTTTTTTATCTAAATTTATAGTTTCACAAACCTACTATTATGAGGGTTTTTTTCTTTAATAATCGAATTCGATGTGTTATCCAGCTACTCTTATAATATTTTTAAACCGAGATTAGCTGAGAATAAATTAAAACAAGATAGTATCCAGCGGTTGAAAACTGTTCTTTTTTTTGATAAAAAGAAGCATAAACTAAGGCTGAATCAATTTTTCAACGGCTAAAAATATTGAAAAAGCTAAAATAAAAAATACCAGCCCAGAGTTGCTCAATCTTGATATAGAAATGGTTAAAACATTAGTGAGCGGTACAAATTTTGTCAAGACGAACGGTGTCAGTTCTCTAAACCTTGTTACAGTCGAAAAAGGTTCAGAGAACCGAACCCGTTTGTAGGAAATAAAAATTTGAGTTGTTTGTTGAGGTTCGGAGAACCCACACCGTCTCGAACAAAAGTCGCACCGCTCACTAATGGGTCAAAGCGCGTATTTCATACGATAACTTACCGATTGATACGGTTCTTTTTTATAGCATTCCCTCATCGGCAAAACTAAAATACCCTCGCTCAGACACAATCAAATGATCAAGAACATTAATATCAATCAATGCTCCACCTTCCTTCACTTTTTTTGTGATTTCAATGTCCGCACCGCTTGGCCGCAAATTTCCTGAAGGGTGATTGTGGCAAAGAATTATCGCAGATGCAGGTATTTCTAATGCTTTTTTAAATATAATTTTTGCATCGACTACCGTTCCCGAAACACCTCCCAAACTCACTTGCACTCGTTTCAATACTTGATTTCCTCGATTCAACATCAATACCCAGAACTCCTCATGCTGCAAATCCATAATCATCGGTGCAATCGCATCAAACGCGTCTCGACTACTTTTGACATTCGGTCTATCTTTTATTTCGGATAATTGTCGTCGTCGCCCTAACTCTAAAGCGGCAATAATTGTAATCGCCTTCGCCTCTCCTATGCCATGAAAATTTTTAATTAATTCCTCAACGGAAACCTTCCCCAGCTCATTCAAGTTATTTTCAGCACGATTCAAAATTTGTTTCGCCAAATCTACTGCACTCAAACTCTTTGATCCCGAACCAATCAGAATCGCAATTAATTCCGCATTTGATAAGGCGTGTCGTCCTTTATCTCGTAATTTTTCACGAGGTTTATCGTCTTCTGACCATTTATTAATCGGAATATATTTAGATTCCCCTTCTTTTTTTTCTGAGTCATCTATTTTTTTGACTTTTAGCGAAGGTTCTACTATTTCTTTTCCCTTGTCAACTATTGGTAAAATAGTAATAGGACGTATTGTTAAATCTTCTGATTTAGGAGGTATTTCCAGATTTGGTTGATCTAATTTGTCTAAAAATTGATTGAGTTTATCTAAATAATTCATGACGGTCAGCGTTTGATTAATATATTCAGTTAAGATAAGAAAACCAGTTTAAATTCTCAAAACAAAATTGTAAAAATAAAAAATCCCTAATTTCAGTATTTGAAATTAGGGATTTTTTATTCTGACTCGTCACGACTTATTAATCACTTTCAAACCCGACATCATCACTTTTTTTAGTTCGGAAATACATGAATGCCAGACCGCCAATCATCAAATAAGGAGCAGCAAAAAGATATAAAATACCTTTGTTCAAACCTTTTCCTGCTGTTCCACCTTCTTTTAGATTCGACTCTGCCGACATTTTACACATCGGACATTGTGCGTCTATGCTATCAATTATAACAAAATTGAAAGCAAACGTTAATAAAAGAACTAAACCTATTTTTGAAATAATATTTTTCATATTTAATTGATTTTCAAGTTTATACAAAGACGTAGCATTATAACTTATCAGTTTTTTGAGGACGTTATTCTTCTCAGTTTTTCTATAAACTAATATACTTTGGTGCTATATTTTTTCGGTATTTTAATATTTAACACTAAAATTTTGACAGAAATAATAAGCGTCTGAAATCTAATAGAAGAGCGACCTAATATCTTTATTGATAATACGGCATCAACATTAAATAACAAATTGGCCCTGTAAATGCGACATACAGCCAAATCGGATATGTCCAACGAGCCAGTCGTTTGTGTGCAGGGATTTGGTTCGTATATGCACGAATAAATGTAAACAAAATGAAAGGTAAAATTGATGCTGCTAATATTACATGCGAAGATAGTAACAGTAGATAGACAATTTTAATCGTGCCTTCACCTCCGAATTTCGTAGGTTCAGTCACCGCATGATAAACGACGTAGGACACCAAAAATAAAGCAGATAACGTCATCGCTGTATAAATCATACGCTGGTGCATGACGATGTTTTTTTGTTTGATAAACCACAAGGCTGCCAACAACGAAACAGCCGCTAAACTATTCAAAGTAGCGTGTAAAGCAGGCAGAATATGTATGTCAAAAGGAAGAGCGTCTGTCCCGATTTGCGGTGTATAACGCAACACAACTACGGCAATTAAGACGAAAGCAGAAACACCTATTGCCCACTTATCTAATTTTTTACCTAATGTAATATTTTCACTCATTGTTGATAGTCTTCGTTATTTTTTAATTTAATATTTTTGGAGATTGATATTACTGCATTGAAACGATGAATGAATAATTCATCGCTCATATTTGACTTAATATTCGTTTTTCTTCTGTATTTTGACTTCACTTTCAGGCTCCCGAGGCATAATAAGTGAAATATTTGCAATCATCGTTTTAACCTTCACTACGTCCGTTCCGTCATAATAATTCCTAATTTGTCCTTTGGCATCAACGACTGCGAAGTACGGACTGTGTGTAATATCCGCATCGTTATCGTTGGTATCCGCTGGTAGTTTAAACCCTTTTTTTGCCAATTTAAAGATGTCTTTCTGTTCACCCCTCAAAAAATACCATTGATAATCCAACGCTCCTAAGCCTTTTGCATATTGTTTTAATGCTGCCGTAGAATCGTTCAAAGGGTCAGTTGAAAAAGAAACAATAACCACATTTTCATTATCCTTGAAAGCATCTTGAACAATTTGTAAATTTTTAGCCATTTCCAAACATTCATTTGGGCAGCTTGCGAAGAAAAAATCTGCTATATATAGTTTACCTTTTAAACTGTCATTGTTAATAACACTATTATTTTGGTCGGTAAATGAGAACGCAGGAATAGTTCCCTTCGGCTCTAATTTTCCCATTACACCTTTATAATAGTTAAACCCTGAATTCAAATAATACCAAGACCCAAGTGGCAAACCAATTAGAAAAAAAGATAAGGCAATAATCGTTAAAATCCGTTTTGATAAATTTTTAGCCATTTTAAAATCACTTGTTATTAATTATTAAACATCCGTAGATATTAAAGGTTGAACTTTTTTTGTAATTGGTTAATATGCAGAATAATTCTAAATATCAATTAAAAAGTATGGGAATAGAAAATAAATAGCCTACCCGTCATATCAAAAATAACAAGTTGGAATAGGTAGGTTATTTGTTTCCTGTTCCCCAAAATGGATTTATAGGGACAAATTACCTTATTTCCTTCTTAAAACGATTAATTTCTTAAATCAGAATAGAATGACTTATGATGCATAAAAATTATTTCCAAATTATGAGTATAAAAAAAGGCGAGTTTTTTACGCTCGCCTTTTTTGTAATTATTTTAAATAAAATATCTTAAAAGAATCTGATATCCGATTCTAATTCTTCCATTTTCAAAATACTACCTGTTTGTTTACCTTCGTTGACATCAATTGCATTTTTATCTTTAATCAATTGACGACGGTATCCCCAAAAACTTCCTTCCTGCAAAAAGGCAATAATTGCCCATATTAGAAGCATTGTAGGCATGACTACACTCATTGCCAAACCCCTTACCTCATATTTCATGTGCATGAACTCGCTCACAATAAAGTAAGCCTTATACAAACTAAACGCAATCATCAGCGGGTACATTATCCATTTTGCCAGTCTGAACCCTTCAATAACATGTCCATTCCCAACCAAAGCAATAAGTACCTCAACGATAGTTATAATTCCTAAAAGGACGAAACCTCTGTATGCTTGTTTTTTACCTTCTTCGTAACTTACACCAGCCATTATATAATAATTTTTATGATTTTCAAATAGAGTTTAAGATTACAATAGATAAAATACAAGGAATACGAATACCCAAACTAAGTCAACAAAGTGCCAATAAAGCCCTATTTTTTCTACCATCTCATAATGATTACCTCGGTTAGCATACAATCCACTACCTACGTTAATTGTTATGATAAGTAAGAAAATAAGTCCTGAAAGTACATGAAATCCGTGGAAACCTGTAATAAAAAAGAACAATCCACCAAATGCTTTAGGCCCATAGTTTTCCTTTGCAACCATTCCGCCAGCAGTTTTATAAGCACCAGCTTCGTACAACTCGGAACTATGACTATAGGTGATCAAGTAAGAGTCATTCGCCTTGAATTCTTCTCCTGCAAGATTTTCACCTTCGTGATTTACTTTCACGAAATAACGGTTCTTAGCAACATCAGCGGCCTCAGCAGCTAAGTAATACGTTGCATTATCTTTCTTCACTTCTTGAAAACCTTCACCTTTCAAATCAGTAGCTGATAAATACGTTCCGCCTTCTACGTGACTGGAAAAGGGATTTTTTGTAATGGTAACACCTTCGCCTGAAATCAAGTTTACCCATTCCCAAGCCTGACAGCCTAAGAAGACAGAACCACCGAGTACCGTTAGGATCATCCATTTTACAACGCCGCTCTGATTTCCTCTGTGTCCTTCCTGTACTGCACGTACCATTGTTACAGAACTAACGATTAATACAAACGTCATGAAAGTTACAAAAACCAAAGGTGCTCCACCTGAGTAGAAAGGTATTTTTGCAAATACGAAATCCGGTACAGGCCATGAAGGCATACTGAAGCGTAATGCACCGTAAGCAATAAGAAAACCCGCGAATGTAAAAGCATCTGATAGTAGGAAATACCACATCATTAACTTCCCATAACTGGCTTTGAAAGGTTCTGCTCCACCTGACCAAGCACTTTCATCTTTTTGTACATCTTCTTGTACGACTGTATCCGTAGCCATTATTATAAATTAAAGGTTCTAAGTTTTATTAAGTTCGATTTATAATCGTTACTTTTTTTCTTAAAATTTATTGCTGAACAATCAAAAATACAAATAAGTAAAGCCAAAGTATATCTACGAAATGCCAATATTGCATCGTTAATTCTAACCTTAACTGTCTTATAGGCGTGACTTCATGTTTCGTTACTAATGCCTTGACGAATGCTATTGCTATTGCAGCAACACCACCTAAAACATGAGCAGCGTGAAAACCCGAAATCACAAATAAAAAGGAACTAGAAGGGTTGGTTGTTAATTCAATACCATTTTCAGTTAATGCAATCCATGCTTGATATTGCAGTACTAGAAATGCAATTCCTAATATTAAGGAAGCCCCGAGTAATGTTTTGAATACCTTTGTATTCATTTTCTTGAAAGCCGTGTAAGCACCATGAAGCGTTAGACTGCTCAAAAGAATAACTATTGTATTATAGAAGAATAAGTTAGGCATTACAAACTCTAACCAATTCCCTGCACCTCGTCTTACGATATAACCACTCGTGAAAGCTGCGAAAAACATAATCATACTCGCACAAGCCACCCAAAGTGCAAACTTTTGTGGATGTATTCTCTTACGCTTTTCTTTGGTTTCTAATGCCATACTCTTTGCGAATGCCATTTTATTTTAATTTTAATTCTCAATTCCAATATAAGAATCTAAAGAAGGAATCCTAATAAAAGTGTTATCATCACAACAGGTAAATAGAAAAACGAACTAAACATTAGTTTTTTCGCTCCGTCCATTGTACACGTATTATAAAATTTCCATGCGTAAAAAATGTAATATAGTGCTGCTGCCGTGATAATCCCAACGACTATCCAGCTTGCCATACCAATGATTCCGACAGCTAAGCTTATTGGAATTAAAAAAATGGCGTAAATCAAACATTGTAACGCAGAACTTTTATCTCTACCACCTTTTGACGGTAATAAATGATAACCTACTTTTTTATAATCATCATGTTGCAACCAAGCAATTGCCCAGAAATGTGGAAACTGCCAAACAAACTGGATTGCAAATAGTATAATTGCTTCTGGTCCGAGTGTTCCCGTAGCTGCTACCCAACCGATCATCGGGGGTAAAGCACCTGGAATCGCACCTATTAAAACAGCAATAGAGGATATTTTCTTTACTGGCGTATATACGAAAGCATATATAATTAATGATATTGTTCCGATTAACGCTGCAAGCGGATTAAAAGAAGCCAATAAGGTAATTCCTATTAAACTCATGAAACCTGCTGCAAGTACAGCCTCCGAAATTGTCATTCTACCTGTTGGCAACGGACGGTTCTCGGTACGAGGCATTATTTTATCTGTGTCTTTTTCGAGCACTTGATTCAGTGCGTTTGCAGCTCCTGTGATTAGGAAGCCGCCAAGACTTAACAAAACTAAATTTAACCAAGTGAAATAGGGTCCACTTCCTAACGCATAACCAATCCCTGCTGTGAAAACGACTAATAAGTTTAGTCGGAGTTTTACCAATAACTTATAATCTTCTAATTTCCGAGCAAAGTCTGATTTCTCTTGTTTCGCTACTTTTACCGACAAGGCGATTATATTTTTTTATAATTAAAGTATTTGAAACCGCTCCACTTTTCAACGAAGCGGTCTCAATAATATTTTTACTTAACCTAAATATGATTAGTGTACCGGAGTTTCGTTTTCTCTCATTGGCGTGACTTGAGAGATAAACTCCTCGCCATCTTTTCCGTAATCATAAGCCCAACGGTGAACTTCAGGAATATCGCCTTCCCAGTTACCATGACCTGCGTCAATAGGTACAGTCCATTCTAACGTTGTTGCTCCGTAAGGATTCATTTCTGTTTGCTTACGTCCTTTGTAAATTGAATAAAAGAAATTTACAATGAAGAGCAATTGGAATGCAAACGTTAAGATTGCTGCGATAGTGATGAATTTATTCATCATACCGAATTGTCCAGCAAAATCAAACGATGCAAAAGAATAGTAACGACGAGGTACACCTGCCAAACCTAAATAATGCATAGGCCAGAATACAGCGTAAGCGCCTACCAATGTTCCCCAGAAGTGGATTTTGCCTAACGTTTCGTTCATAAAGCGACCAAACATCCTTGGAAACCAATGGTAAATCCCTGCAAACATACCAAAGAACGCCGCAACACCCATTACAATATGGAAGTGAGCCACAACGAAATAAGTATCGTGCATCTGAATATCAATAGCAGAGTTTCCTAAGAAAATACCAGTTAAACCACCGGAAATAAACATTGATACGAAACCAATCGCAAATAACATAGAGGTATAAAAACGAACACTTCCACCATATAGAGTTGCAATCCAGTTGAACACTTTAACTGCTGAAGGCACAGCAATAATCAAAGTAAAGATTACAAAGATATTAGAGATAAAAGGATTCACACCTGACATGAACATATGGTGAGCCCAAACGATGAATGATAAAAATCCAATCGCCATGATTGAGAATACCATCGCTTTGTAACCAAATACCGGTTTACGAGCATGAACTGACATTACCTCTGACACTATACCCATTGCAGGTAGTATGATGATATATACCTCAGGGTGACCTAAGAACCAAAATAAATGCTGATATAAAATTGGACTACCACCAGCAAACTCTAATGCCTCACCACCTATGAAAATTTCACTTAAAAAGAAACTCGTACCTAAATTTCTATCGAACATTAATAAAAATGCCGCAGATGCTAACACAGGAAACGATAATAAACCTAAAATAGCCGTAACGAAAAATGCCCAAATTGTTAAAGGCATGCGCCACATACTCATTCCTTTTGTACGCATATTCAACACCGTTGTGATATAATTAATACCACCTAATAACACAGAAACGATAAAGAATACCATACTCATCAACCATAAAGTCATACCAGCACCGGAACCTGACGATGCTTGAGGTAATGCACTTAACGGAGGATATGCCGTCCAACCACCTGAAAATGGTCCAGTACTCAGGAATAAAGAGGCGAACATAATTGCCCCCGCTACGAAAAAGAACCAATATGACAACATATTTAATAATGGAGATGCCATATCTCTCGCTCCAATTTGCAATGGAATCAACAAGTTACTGAATGTACCACTTAATCCTGCTGTTAGTACAAAAAACACTAAAATAGTACCGTGCATTGTCACCAAAGCGTAGTAAAACTCCGGATCTAATTTACCTATTCCTGCTTCGCTTACTACTATCCATTTCCCAAGAACAGGCTGTAACCATGCTAAACTTTCTTCTGGAAAACCCAATTGTAAACGAAACACTAATGACATCAACGCACCAATAACAGCCCAGAACATACCTGTGATAAGGAATTGTCGAGCAATTATCTTATGATCTTGACTGAAGATATAATGCGTTATAAAGTTAGACTGATACTTATCACCGTGATGATCATCATGATCGTGGTGTTCATCATGTCCGTGATGAGCTTGACGTTCGAGTACCGCCTCTTCCAAATGACTGTTATCTTGATTAGCCATGATTTATTTTTTATTTTTCATCCGGCGGAATATACCGCAAGTTGAGTTTATGTTTTATTTATCTATAAATTTATTATTACTTACCTGTAACAGCAGCTGTAGTATCCGTTTCTACGGAAGTAGCTTCTGTTACTGCTGGTTCTTCTTTCTTAATTGTAGAAGTGTAGTAAGGAATTTGTTCTGCTAACCAACGGTTATACTCTTCCTCTGTAACAATTTCTACAACACGACGCATACTGTAGTGACCTTTTCCGCACAGTTCAGCACAAGCTAATTCGTAATCGAATTTTTTCCAACGAGGAGCACTTGTTAAATCTTCCGGATCATAAGGTGTATGCCATTCAGGATATAATGGCTCACCATTTTTATCCAATGCACCCAGATTCTTACGGTACTGTTCGGTTGTGACGGTTGGCGTAAATACAAAGTACGTTGGCATACCTGGCACCGCATCCATTTTCACGCGGAAGTGTGGCAAATCAAAATTATGCAAAACATCTCTCGATGTAATTCTCACACGAACTTTTTTACCAACAGGCAAAACAATTTTACTCGGCATGAAATCATCAAGATTTTTCTCGTCTGTCCAGTCTTGTCCTAAAGGATTAGTACCGTCTATTAATTGGTAATTTCTTGTACCTAAAAGATTATCCGCTCCTGGATACCTCAACATCCATGCGAACTGCATACCAGTAGCTTCGATTTCGACATAATCTTTTCCAGCAATTTCGGTCGGTGCAATATCAGCCATCGCCGTATTCCAAGTATCCAAACCCGAGACAACTAAGAACGTCATTACGACTGCAGGAATTGCAGTCCAGATGACCTCTAATTTATTATCATGAGAGATAAATAATGCCTTCTTCCCCTCTTGCTTACGATATTTATAAGCATACCAAAAAAGCAATATTTGGGTGATTACAAACACAATTCCTGTGAAGAAAAGCGTCAAGTTGAAAGTGTCATCCAAAAGGCTTCCATGTTCAGATGCAGAAACATGAGGACCGTACCAAAGAATCGAATTCTTATAGTACATAGAAGAACCAATTGCAAAAATAAGGAATAGAACCATGAAGATTATCATTCCATAAGCACTACGCTTATTTCCTTCCGCTTCCGATTCTTTTTCACCTCTAATTTTTGCTGCAAGCTCTGATAATCGTCCTATCTGTACGATTACAACAATAGCGAGTACTACCGTCAAGATTATTACTAAAGCAGTCATATAGTTTTATGGTAATGTAGGGTATGAGTGAATGAAAAAGTATTTACTCATACTCTACGTCTTTAAATTTTTATTTAAACGAAAATACACACTTATAATACTTTGTGATTCTCTCTTGTTCAACTTTGAACTTTATTTAGACTTTATCTAAATAAGATTAGAAACCTTGAACTTCATAATGATGATGATCTCCCTCATCTAAATAAGGATCATTTTTAGGTATTAGGTTGGCTCTCGTTAAAGAACTGAAGAAAACAAACAAATACAAACCTAAAAATCCTAACATCATTCCTATTTCCACACCGCCCGGCATGTGGAAACCAATTTCGAATACGTCACCGTGTGCCTCATCGTATCCACTTTCAGCATACGCTCCGTGATCTTCGTCTTCTCCATGCTGTTCATGTGCAACACCCGCTTCTTCGTGAGCTTGCTGCCCGTGTTGCCCTTCTTCTGTGTGTGCATGACTTTCTGCTTGATGTTCCTCTTGTGCGTGTTCTTCGTTTTGAGTGAACATTGCTTTAGCTTCACTGTACGGAATCGTAGAAGATGCATCCCCATGAGTTTCATCGTGAGCATCGTGTCCTTCATGATGAGATTCAATCATGTGCCAGGTACCTGGTTTGATCATCAAGAAAAAATCTAACCAGTGACCGAACAATAACAAACCTGCCATGAATGCCATGATACCCATTCTACGTTTTGACGTATTACGAATCAGAATCAATAAAGGTAATACAAAATTGATAGCTAGATTCGCCCAAAATAACACAGGAAAGTTGTCGCGACGGTATTGAAAATACACGGTTTCTTCACCAATATTTGCATACCAAATCAACATGAATTGTGAGAACCATAAGTATGTCCAAAAAATACTAAAACCGAACAAATATTTACCTAAATCGTGGAAATGCGAATCATTTACATTTGGTAAATAACCTTTTCCCTTCAAATAAATTAAAAACAAGATAGTTGCAGCAACTGCTGATACTAACCAACTTGCAGTAGTGTACCATGCGAACATTGTACTATACCAGTGTGGGTCAATAGACATTACTAAGTATAAAATAACTGCAAAACTTGAAAAGCCTGCAACTGGCATGAAAGCCCCAGCCCAAATTTTGATTTTTTTATAAGTTGCTTCCCAACCAGCACTTTCCTGTTCGATTGATAATCTACGTAATTTATTACCAAAACCTACCCAAATTGCTACTAAACCAACTGTCCCTACAGCGAAACCTAATTTATTCAAAAGCAGTGCTTTACCTGCAATGATTGAATCATAATTTGGGCTATTAGGATCAGTAATCCCATCCGCTGCCCAATGATACAAATCGTGCATATTGGTAAACAGACCAACTGCAATTAAAGTAATTAATATAGCGCCTACAATTAAGAATGAGTACATTGACTCCCACACTCGTTTGAAAGGTGTGAACCAACCTGCATAAGCCGTTATATGAGCAGACATTAAGAATAACGCCATGAAAGCGATTCCTGTAAAGAAAACTGTATTTTGAAGCACATTAGTCCAGATTCTTGCCCCAGCATGATCGCCTATGAATAAGCCCCAAACCGTTGCAATGACCCCTACAATCATTAAAGCGATTGAGAACCTTTTTTCCTTACTTGTAAAGGTAAATTGATTCATTTTGGTAGTATTAATATTTTTTTATAAATATGGTTTAAAACCAATTTTTTGATTAATTTCTTATGTATAGTACTATTTTCTAAAAACTACTACTCCGTACCTTCGACTTCCTCCACAGAAATTTCATTATTTGACACTTCCGTAGTAGCTGACGCCAAGAATGGATAAGGAGCTGCCGCATCTACTGTTTTATGTTGTAGCGAACGGATGTAGTGAATCACCATCCAACGCTCTTTTGTAGATAACTTATCTTTGTAAGCACCCATTACGTTTTTACCGTGCATGATTGCATGGTAATAACGTCCATCAGTTGCTGCTATATACTCTTCGGTCAAATAGTTAGATGGAGCCGCAGGATACTTTCCGCCGTCACGGGCTAAGTAACCGGCACCATCACCTTTTTCTCCGTGGCAGATTCCACAGAATATATTGTATAGTTCTTTGGCTTGTACTAATTCAGCATCAGTGATGGTCAACATATAGTTCGCACGACTTATTTTGGGATCAGCCATTGCCAAAGCACGTTCTTCCTCTGTATCACCATAATAGTAAGGAACAAAACCATTTGAAGGCATGCCTTTCATAGCGTTTACCATTGCATCTTTCGCTTCGCCTTTTCTCCCCAATAAACCTGCTTGACCACGAGGTACGGTACCCCCGACAGGCTTACGAGGCCCTGCTACTTCATGATATGACTCGGCATCACTCCATGTATTCAAGGAGTAATAGTTATCAACATTAGCTTCGTAGGCAAGAGAATGAGCCATATCTGGCATAAACTCATACCCAGGATTATCTCCACTACTCTTATTGCAGCTAACTCTCGATAGCACGAATAATCCGATAATCCCCAACAATAGGAATAAACGACCTTTATTTTCCATTTTAATATATTCTTATTAATGATTTGTCAAATAGAGTTTTCTTAACAAATGCCTCTTAAACCTCTTTTTGGTGGACTTCAGAAGCTCCCGTTTTGCTAAAGAAACTTTTGATACCAGTTAATTCATCATCTGATTTTCCCGCTGTTTCAAACGCTACACAGAATTTGTCATCCGTAATACGAGGATGTAAATAACGATTTGTAATACCTGGCCCTAAGCCCGAGACTACATAAAATGTAACGACCATTCCTATCGCAGAAAACAGTACTGTTAACTCGAAGGTAATGGGAATAAAAGCCGGAGCAGAAAAGTATGGTTTACCACCGAAAATAATTGGCCAATCACGGGTAAATACCCAGGTCATAAAGCCAAATGCAGTTAGTGTTCCTAGCATTCCATAGACAAAACCCGCTTGATGCAAACGTGATTCGCTCAATCCCATTACATGATCTAAACCGTGAACTGGAAAAGGTGTATATACGTCCATGATATCCAGACCTTTGTCATTCGCCGCTTTTACGGCTTTTAACAAATCTTGCTCATCATCGTACAACCCGAATAAAACTTCTTTAGTATCAGACATTGGTATATGAAGGTTTATGTGATTCTTAGCTAATTATTAAATTAAAATTTATTAGTGTGCTGTTTCTGTTTCTTCAACTACTTCAGCATTTGCTTTAGCAGCTATCTCTTCAACGTTTGCTTTGATATACTGGTCTCCAGATGTTTTCAAAATTGCTTTTACCTCTGCGATTGCGATTACTGGTGCAACACGCGTAAACAATAAGAATAATGTGAAGAATAGACCGAATGTACCAACATAAATACCTATCTCAGTCAATGAAGGTACATAATAACTCCAACTTGACGGTAAATAATCACGAGCTAAAGTCGTTGCGATAATTACAAAACGCTCGAACCACATACCAATATTAATGATAATTGACATGAAGAAGGTAAACGTAATATTTCTACGCAATTTTTTAGACCAAAACATTTGTGGTGAAATCACATTACAGAACATCATCCCGAAATACGCCCACCAATAAATACCAACTGCACGATTATAAAATGCTGATTGCTCATATACATATCCTGAATACCAAGAAATGAATAACTCTGTCAAATAAGCTACCCCTACAATTGTTCCTGTCAATACAATGATTTTATTCATTGACTCGACATGGTTCAATGTAATATATTCTTCTAAGTGTAATACTTTACGGACGATAATCATTAAAGTCAATACCATTGCAAAGCCTGAGAATACCGCTCCAGCAACGAAATATGGAGGAAAAATAGTTGTATGCCAGCCCGGAATAACAGAAGTTGCAAAGTCAAAAGATACAATCGTATGTACAGAAAGCACTAACGGTGTAGCCAAACCAGCCAAAACCAACGATAAAGCTTCCCAACGTTGCCAGTGTTTTGCTGAACCCGTCCAACCAAAAGAAAGGAAGTTATAAATCGTTTTGCGGACACCCGTTGCACGGTCACGGATTGTAGCAAAATCAGGGACTAAACCAGTGTACCAAAATAACAAGGATACCGTCAAGTAAGTCGAAATCGCAAAAACATCCCAAAGCAAAGGGGAGTTAAAATTTACCCACAAAGGACCCCTTGTATTTGGGTAAGGAAAGATGAAAAATCCTAACCAAACACGTCCCATGTGAATTAAAGGGAATAAACCTGCACACATTACGGCGAAAATTGTCATCGCCTCCGCAGCACGGTTTACACCTGTACGCCATTTTTGACGGAATAACAATAGGATAGCGGAGATTAATGTACCAGCGTGACCAATACCAATCCACCAAACGAAGTTGGTAATATCCCAACCCCAACCGATTGTTCTATTCAAATTCCACGTACCAATACCAAACCAAATCGTATAAAGGATTGATATAATACCTACGGTTAATACCATTACCGATAGTAACAATGCGACTAACCACATTGTCTTAGGCATCGTTTCCGTTGGTCGGCAAATGTCCTCCGTAATGTCGTGATAAGTTTTACTACCTTCAATCAGGTAATCCCTTACCGGAGCTATAACTGCACTCATGGTTTTAATTGTTTTTGATATTTACAACTCAAATAAATCTTTTGACTTTCAATTAAACGAATCAACAAATTTTGTCAATTCCCAATTGTCAATTGATTATCCAATTTTTTCGTTTTTATTTAATACTTTCATTTGATAACCAACAGAAGCCTGCACGTTCACCTCTTCTAATGCTACGAAAGTACGTCCATCCGCCATCTCGCGGTTAACTGCACTTTTCTTATCATTCATATCACCGAATGTAATTGCACCTGTCGGACAAGCTGTTTGACAAGCTACTTTCAAGTCACCGTCACGTAAAGCACGTTTTTCAACTTTTGCAGTCAATTTCGCTTCTTGAATTCTTTGAACACAGAACGAACATTTTTCAATTACACCACGAGAACGAACCGTCACATCTGGGTTTAAGACCATACGTGTTAAATTGTCCGCACCGAAAGGTACATCTTCTCCATTCAAAGTTGGCTCATTCCAAGCAAATAAATCACCTGTTGTATAATCCAACCAGTTAAAACGACGAACCTTATAAGGACAATTGTTTGCACAATAACGTGTTCCGATACAACGATTGTAAGTCATTTGATTCAAACCTTCTGAACTGTGATTCGTCGCTGCGACAGGACAAACGTTTTCACAAGGTGCATTATCACAATGCTGACACATCATCGGTTGGTAAACTACACTCGGGTTTTCGACATCACCGTAGAAATAACGGTCAATTCTAATCCATGGCATTTCGTGGTGAATACTCACCTCGTGTTTACCCACCATCGGGATATTATTCTCAGCGACACAAGCTACTTGACAAGCTCCACAACCGATACAACCGCTCAAATCAACAGTCATACCCCAGTGATGTCCTTGCTCGTAAGCATAATCGTAACCAGAATACAATGATTTATCATTTAAATCTTGAAATACTTTGCGTTCATCTTTTAATTCCTTAACCTTTTCGTCTAATTCAGAGAAATTAGAATGACGAATAATAGAACGTTTAGTTAATGAACCTTGGAAAGCAAATATATCCTCATCTACCATAAAAGTAGAACCATCCTCATTCTTCTGAGTTTTTCCAGCTTCATTTTTTGTAGAAACACCCATTGTATGATGCATCTGAACGCAAGCGAAGTCTTTATCTTTTCCTGTTTTACCAGAAAAAGTTGCTTTGTCTGCGAAATATTTAGCACTTCCATCTTTATAAGCTGAAAGCATTGGTGTTACATCTTTTCCAATTCCTTTTGCTACTTGACCACCTTCTGTACGACCGTAACCCAAAGCGATTGAAACCGTACCTGGCATTTGACCAAACTGACGAACGATAACCGTTTCGATTGTTTTTCCGCCAACTGTCATTTCTACCGTGTCTCCGTCTTTCAAGCCTTTAAACTCATCAGCCGTAACATACTTATCACCATTCCATTCGACGGGAATCATCAATACGTTATCCCAGACGGTACGGTTAATTGGATCCGGCATTTCTTGCAACCAAGGATTGTTTGCATGTTGCCCCGCTCCGATGTTTACAGACTCGTAGAAGCTAACCTCAAGACCGCTTCCTGCTTTTTCTACTTTACCAGCTGCTGCTGCAACATCTCCAACAAAGTCAGGAACTAAACTTTCTTCACCTGCAACACTCATAACACCATCGTGCAAAGCATTATCCCAAGCCATTCTTACGTCTAAAGAACCTGCCAACACGTTACTTGACCAATGTGCTTTCACGTAATCGTAAGCCGTTACCGTCTCAGCACCTGCCCAAACCAATAATGATTCAAGGAATTGACGTGTTTTATGGAGAGGAAAAATAGTCGGTTGTACTAATGAGAATTCACCTTTTTTAACTTCCGCATCACCCCAAGATTCTAAGAAGTGATTTTGAGGAGCTACATAGTTCGCTACTTTTGAAGTTTCCGTAAACCAGCTATCACAAGATATAACCGTTTTTACTTTTCCTAAAGCCTTGGCGAAACCAGCTTTATCATATCCAGGATTTGCATCATTGATGATGACTACATCAACTTTGCCATCGTTCATATCTGAAACCAAGGATTTTACAGCCTTGTCATCACCTTGACGTTGATTTGAATGATTTGTAAAGTCGATTGTCTTACCGTAATTAGATAATAATTGATTAATTTTATTAACTACGATTTGAACATTTACGTCATTTGAACCTGAAATAACGATAGACTCTCCTCTTGCTGCCAATAAATCTTTTGCCATCTCTTCGATAGCTTTATCAGATGATTTATGACTTAACTTTTGAGCAGAAACGGAACCGCCTTCTGTTGCTTTCGCAACGGCATTATATAATGCTAATACTGCTTGACCTTGCTCTGAAGGTTTTACAAAAATACGGTTATCCGCATTTGAGCCTGTCAGTGACATACCGCTTTCTAAGCAATATAACCTTGACATTGTACCTTCTGAAGCTTTACGAGTTTTACTAAACTTAGCCGCAAATTCCGTTGGAGAAACCCAAGTTCCCAAGAAATCCGCATCAAAACTCGCTACCACTTTTACAGTGTCGAATTTGTAACTAGGAACAACTCTTTTTCCAAAACTCGCCTCATTAGCATCTAATAAACCTGAAACTGAAACACCGTCGTAAATAACGACTTCTGTATTCGGGTAAACAGCCTTAAAATATGCAATTGCAGCGTTTGTAGAAGGACTTACAGTTGTACTGGTAACAATACGGATATTAGAGTCAGGCTTTAATTCACCCATGATTTTCTTATCCAATACCTCCCAAGACAATTCCTTAATTCCTTCTTTAGTAACCGATCCTGCTGCTTTCAAACGAGCAGTATCATATAAATCTAAAACAGATGCTTGAATTCTTGCACTCGTTCCACCACCTGTTAATGATGACAATGTATTTCCTTCTATTTTAATGGGACGACCTTCACGAGTTTTTACAACGATAGGGCAAACGTCACCACCTTTCATAAAAGTAGAAGCGTAATAAGTAGCCACACCAGGAACAATAGCATCTGGTTTTACTACATAAGGAATAGCTTTACGAACAGGAATCTCACAAGATGCTGCGATAGTTGCTGCCGTTAAACCAAATCCCATATATTTCAAGAAGTCACGACGATTACTATTCTTCGTCGCTTCATCAATCACTTCTTCATCCTTACTCATAGCATCTACCACAGGTAACTCAAAAAATTCCTGCTTCGAACGCTCAATGAACTCAGGCTCATTGTTTAAATCCTCTATGCTAACCCAGATATTTTCATTTTCTTGTTTCATGGAATGAAAGCGATATTTTTAAACTATGAATTATAAACTGAAACCTATCTTTAAATAATAGTCCGTTTATACTCATATTTATTAGTTTCTAATTTTATTTCAATTTCATGTACTTGTTGTATCGACTGTAACGTCAAGTGACAAATCTTAATAATGACATTTTTGACACTCCAAACCACCGATGTCTTCCACCGTTACTTTATCGATTTTCTCGTTCTCAAGATCTTCTTGATAATGTTGGTATGCTTCATAATATTCATTATCCTCAAATTGTACCTCTGTTTGACGGTGACAATTAATACACCAGCCCATTGAAAGTGGGGAATATTGCTGGACAACTTCCATCTCTTCCACTTTTCCATGACAATTTTCGCAGTTGACCTTCCCTACGGTAACGTGTTGTGCATGATTGAAATAGACATGATCCGGTAAATTATGAATACGAGTCCATTCGATCGGCATCTGAGCTTGAGCCATTACAGGACTTAATAATTTTTCTGTTTCTGCTTCTGCATCACTTGCTGACATTTTACCCGAAGAAATATCTTCAGCGAATCCATCTCTCAACCATTTCTTGTAGATTTTTTCGATGTCTTCTTTCTTCATGTCTGCATAATTCTCAATATATTGACCAGCACCTTTCGTAGGGTCAAAACCTGCCGAAGCATAGATTTTTGTTAATTCTGCACGACCGTATTTTGAACCATCTTTAATTGCTGCATGACAATTCATACACGTATTCGTAGCAGGAATCACAGAATGCTTACTACGTCTTGCTCCGTCATGACAATATTGACAATCAATTTTATTTTCTCCTGCATGAGTTACATGAGAGAACTTGATAGGTTGAACCGGTGCATAACCTTGCTGACGACCCAAGTTAATCGCATTATTAACAGTAGTGTAACCCGTCAATACGATAAACAAGAAAGTTAAGAAAGCTAACAAACGCTTGTCTGTTAATAGCTGCACTAAGGTTTGACGCTCTCCAGCATCTTCACCAGCTTTTACTTTAGCCATGTAGTTTAAGTTCGCAATAATACGAGCCAAAACGACTGCTAAAAGTGCTAATACCGCTATTAAAATACCGAAGTATAACGTTGTATTACTGTCATCTACCGGAGTTGTACCATCTATATTATCAGCTATCTGAACATCAGGAACTGCGTTCACAACCTCATTGATATAAACTAAAATAGCATCAATATCCTCATCCTTGAAATTCGGATATGCTGTCATTACAGTCGGTCCCCATTCTCCCCAAAGTTCTTTAGCTCTTGGATGACCACTCTCAATCATCGCAGATGAATTACGAATCCAACTATATAAATCTTCTTTTGGATAATCTGCCCAACGCCCTTCCGCACCTGAAAGTGCAGGTCCTGTTGAGTTCGTCACCATATCCTTAGCGTGACAAGAGGCACAGTTATTTTTGAAAAGTGCTTTTCCATCTTGTCCAGACGCAACGAAGGCGATTTGTACAAAGAAGAATGCCAGTAGTACTTGCAGTAAATTTTTACGTAGCATTGTATGTTTTTTAAATGTTCTTTTATCTCAATTTGTGTGAAACACGACAATTACACTGAAAAATGATGTGTGTCAATTGTTTGTCATGCAAATTTACAAAGCGAAAGATGTTTTACCAACAGATTCATTTTGTGTTGCATTTATTTAGAAGATATCTAAATAAACATTCCTTAATAAATCGCTAGCAAACCCAAAGTCTATTCGCATATTACTGATAAACTCAAAATTTAATATCTTACTCTTTAAACAATACCAACTTTCTACGAAGTTGACTTGATTTTTTGAAAAGGTGATTTTTTTTCTATTTTATCTCAAAATCGCTGACTATCACTGGTTTTTATAAAAATGTTACAATGATTATCATCATTTTCGTAAAAAATGAGGTAGATTTTGGATATTTATTTTTTGTAATCTTAGCAAATATAGAATAAATATAGAATTACAGATATGTTTTGTCGAACTTTATTAAGAAAATATCAAAATTAGTCATTGGTTATTAATCGTTGGTATTGACCGTCCCTGATCTTAAATTAATGATTTGATTTTACTTAAAAATCAACCTTTATATCATTACTTCTAAGTACATTTATTCATTGAATGTCCGTTTGAACAGTAAGTTGTGACTTGGCTTAAAAAGATTTTTTGATGAATTGATAAAAATAAGTTATTACGATTATGAATAAAAAGAAGCGGTCTAAAAACTAATTTTGTTACCACTTTTTTTGTTGTGGCGAAATTAAAAATTACTGAAAAAAACCTTTATTTTACAGCAATCTTTTTAGCATGTTTACTCCTCTATAATAATACTTTTAATGCCTTGACACGATGGACTTTAAACCAAAGCCTCACAATATATTTTGATTTTAGGTTTTGATTTTAATTCAAACCTACTTCCTGTTTAATATACTTATGAATCGTAAAATAGAAAGTCGTGCCTTCACCCAAAGTTGATTTAAACCAAATATCACCTTCATGCCGCAAGATAATTCGTTTACAAAAAGCCAAACCGATACCAGTACCTTCAAATTTACTGACATGATTCAAGCGTTTAAATATTTCAAACACTTTTTCTTGATATACTTCATCAATGCCGATACCATTATCTGTTACAGAAAACGTCCAATAATCTTTATCCTCGTTTTCTAACTGAATTATAATTTTAGGATTCGGGTTGGTATTGAATTTTATTCCATTATTTATTAGATTATAAAAAACAACGCTAACTTGATTTGGTTCACAAAGTATTTTCGATGGCAATTTACCGACAATAATTTCTGCATTTTTTTCTTGAATCACCAAACCTAAATCTACAATTTTATTGTTGATAATATCCTGCGGATTCTCCATCGAAAACTGAATATCATTACGCCCTAAGCGAGAATAATTCAATAAACTTTTGATTAATTCAGACATCCGCTTTACACCGCCCACAATATTAGTCATGTAGAGTTGCCCATCTTCACCGATTTCATTTTGGTACTTACGGTTCAAAATCTGCGTAAAACTGCCAATCGTCCGTAGCGGTTCTTGCAAATCATGCGAAGCAACATAAGCGAATTGTTCCAAATCCTTATTCGAGCGAATCAAATCCAAATTCGAACGTTCAAGCGTTTTGGTGCGTTCCTTGACGATTTCCTCCAGATGATTATTTTGATTTTTTAATTCTCCTACCAATGTTTCAATCTGTATATTTTGCTGTCGAATTTCATCCGTTCTATTTTCAACCTCCTCTTCGAGTTTTATTTTTTGCCGCTTAATTTGATTGACACGCATCGTGTAAATTAAAATCCCTAAACCAATAACCAACATTGGTATTAAAATTTTGAACCATAATCGTCCCCAAACAGGTGGAATAACAATAATTTTTAAGCTCACCCCTTCTTCATTCCATAAACCATCATTATTCGAACCTTTAATTCTAAGCGTATAAATACCACCATCTAAGTTAGAAAAGCTAACTGACTTTTTGCGACCACAATTAATCCACTCCTCATTAAATCCCTCTAACTTATAAGCATATTGATTATCTGATGATTGCGTGAAATTCAAGGCTGCAAATTCTACCGTAAAATAATTCTCATTCGGCTGCAAAGTAATTTCTTTCATCACCGAAACATCTTTATCCCAAGCATGAGATTTATTAAATACCATAATATTCGTAATTCGAATAGGCGGAATGTATTGGTTGGATTTGATATTTTCACTTTTGAAACGAATATAGCCCTTGGAGTTACCAAAGTACAATACATCATTTTTATTTTTATAAACAGAATTAATAATAAACACACTGGATTGAAGTCCATCTTTCTCATTATACTGAACAATATCAAATGTCTTAGGATTGAATGTAATCAATCCTTCCCGAGTCCCTAACCAGATTCTACCATCTCCACCCACAATCATGGACATAATTGCAGAAATTTCTAATCCTTTATAACCCCTAAAATTTTGAAAATCGTTAGTTTTTTGATTGTATTTTGCCAATCCGTTTTCCGTACCTACCCACATTTCCCCATTCAATAATACAAGATTTAGCACCCGATTACTACAAATAGAGTTAGGATCGTCAACGTCATTTACATAAACATTATACGTTATTTTTCCATCTTTCTCAAAATTCAATCGACGCAAACCGCCATAAGTTGCTAACCATAATTGATTTTCATTTTCAAGTAAAATATCGCTAATATCAAGGTTCAACAGCAATTCTCCTTTTCTATCTTTTTCGATAAATTCAAAGGTTTTCTTTGTCTTATTAAAAATGACTAAACCCTGATTTGTTGCCAAACACAATTGATCATCTTTCAGTCGGAGTATCTTTTTGACTTGACAAAAATCACCATTCGGTCGCTTAACTTCATAATTCTTGAAGGCTTTTGTAATTGGATTAAAATGAACAATTCCTGTACGACTACCTATCCAAAGACTTTCTGCACTTGCTTTATAAAAAGTCGTTAAACCAGTCTTATACAAATTATCTTTTTCGCCATTTAGGTAATAAGACGTTGCAGTTTGTGTCGTTTGATTATATTCAATCAGACCAAATTCAGGATGTCCTGCGATATAGGTTATCTCTTCATTATACTCAATTAGCGCCGTTGTGAGTCTATTAATATAGATATTATTACTCGGTGAGACATGATTAAAATTCGCACTATTTTTATCGAATTTACTAACACCGCCCGTAGTTGAACACCATATAATTCCATTTTTATCAATAAAAATATCTCGCATTTCATCATTTACCAAAGAATGATTATTAGAAGAAATATTTTTATAACTTTTAGATTCCGTAATTTTATAAACTGTTTTTCCTTCAACGTTAGTCATTTTTGGCATAAAAACCGATAAACCATCACTCGTAGCAACCCACATTTGACCAAATTTATCTTGATTCAAACTAAAGATAACATTACTTGCAACCTGATTCCGTTCCTCTTGAAAAAAAGTTTGAAATTGAGGTTGTATCGTTTTAGGATTATTATCTGCATTCGGTAGCATCACTGAAAGTCCGCCATCATACATACCTAACCAAAGTCGATTTTCCTTATCCAAAAATAATTTCCAAACATGATTACTCTTTAAGTCCGTTGGCTTATCACCTTGTAAAAAATGACGAAATTCAAACTGTTTAGGATTATCTGTCGGAATCACCAAATTCAAGCCACCGTCCCAAGTACCCGTCCATATCCAACCTCGATGATCCTCTGCGATAGTTAACACGGCTTGTGCCGAAATACTTTTTTCATCACTTTTTTCAGCTAAAAATGAAGTGAACGTTTCCGTTTCATAATCAAATAGGTTCAATCCAAACTCTGTTCCGACCCAAAGTCGCCCTTGACTATCCTCAAAAAGCGTTAATATTTCATTTTTACTAATACTATTTGGGTTATCCGCTTCATTCAAAAAATGAGTAAATTCTCCTGTATTATAATCATATCTATCCAAGCCGCTATTCAAAGTACCTACCCAAATATATCCTTTGCTATCTTCTAAAACACATCGAATGCTATTGCCACTTATTGTACCCGGATCTCCTTCAATATGCTTAAATGTTTTAAAATCAACACCATCAAAACGGTCTAAACCGTTTGTGGTTGCCATCCAAAGAAAATCATTCTTATCTTGAATGATTTGATTGACATGTGCGGCAGACAAGCCATTATTCGTTTTGATATTTTCAAATTGAATATTATTAACCTGTCCCAAAAGTATTTGACTTGTAAGTATTAATAAAAGAGTAACTAAAAATTTTAGCTCGTTCATTCGGCATTATTCATTATTAATTAATATTTAAAGGCGATCATAAAAAATTATATTGGGAAGATGCTGTTTTCTATTTCGCTATAAATATGCCAACTAACTTCCGAAACATAAGATTTTTTGATTCTAATAAAAAAAGTGATTGTGTAATTATTTGATTATCAAATAACTTATAATTGTATTCTATTAGAATTCGTAATATTCAACATTCTTGATTTCGCATTTATCCAATAATAAAATTAGTAAAATCCACACATTATTGTTAGGGAATTAAAAATAGGCAACTTTTGTATTAAAACTCCAGAATATGGCTTTTTTTAATAATTTATTATGAATAAAAAAGACTCTTTGACGATTTCTGCAAACCTTATAAATTTATAAATAATACTTTCGCAGTATTAAAAATAGTGTATTAATGAGCAGGTGACTTCAAGCCGAATATCGTCAACTTAAGGAAAAAAACGAAGTTTTAGTAAATTACCTGATGACTTTGAGTCATCGGGTGATTACATTCGAGCTTTCTTAAAAAGAATCAAAAAGCTTAAGTTGACGATATTCGATTTCGAGCCACCTACTTACTTTTGTACTGAGTACTCGGTATCAAAGAATAAAAAAAGAAGTCTTTAAACCATTGTTTAATAAAACAACTTTACACTAAATTTGAGTTTATTATTTATAATTTATAATTCGAAATATGGCAAATACAGATATGTGGACAGGTTCGGAAAAATACCTGTGTGATACCGAATTAGCGCAAGCATTTCATACCGCAAGGGTTTTAGGAATGCCCTTACTCATCGAAGGCGAACCAGGCACGGGCAAAACCGAGCTGCCGTTGCAATATTCTAAAAGTAAAAATTTAGAATTATTCGTTTATCCCGTTGGCTCAAAAAGTACGGTTGACCAATTCGTTGCAAAATTCGACCACGTAAAATACTTACGGGATTCACAAGTCGAGGTATTAAACGCTCAGCGAGAGGCACAAGGCATCACCCAAAAACTCGGAACAGGCGGCAGAAATACCGAAAATTTAGATGATTATGTCAATTTAGGCCCGGGTGCGGCGGCTTACGCTACGCCAGATTCGGTTTTACTGATTGACGAAATAGATAAAGCACCTCGGGAGTTTCCGAATGACTTATTGTACGCTTTATCGCACCGTCGATTTATCTTGCCAGAGTCGGGAAAAGTTATCGAAGCGGACGAAGAGAATATGCCTGCCATCGTCATCACTTCTAACCGAGAGCAAGAGTTACCAACGGCTTTCAAAGGTCGCTGCATTTATCATTACATCGCTTTTCCAGATGTAGATTTAATGCGAAATATCGTTTTAAAGCATTATCCAAGTATAAATGACGAATTGTTACAAAACAGTTTACGCATTTTTTATCAATTGCGAGATATGCGTTTGGAGCGTTCGCCTGCGACTCGGGAACTTTTGAATTGGCTCAAATATTTGCGAACTTTTGACTTAGATGAAGCGCAAGGCAAAATGGAAAATTTGAGTAGTATCGGAGTTTTGATTAAAACTAAAATGGATTTGGATAAGGTGAAACGGAAGTTTTAATTAAAATTAAAATGAGAATTAAAATAAAAAGTAAATATCTGAAAATAAAAAATAAATAGAATCCGTCATTCCGATTCCAAATTCTCGGAATCGAAATGACGGTCTTTTTAATAAAATATGTTCGAATCACTACCACATACTTTCAGAAAGTATAACCTTTCGGCTGATGTCCGAACGTTACTTTTATTGCGGAAAGCAATGGATAAAAATTTAGTCAAAACGTTGGGCGATATGTACTTGGTTTTGCGGAGTTTTATTGCCAATTCGCCTAAAGATTTTGGTCCTTTTGCCACGGCTTTCTATGAATATTTTTTGGATATTGATATTAAAAAAGGAGAAACATTGAATAGTGCGATTTTACGGTCGGAAACGTTCAAGGAATGGCGAGAAGGTTATGAAGAAACGATTGATTTTGATAAAAATGAGGATATTTCAAAACTCATCGACCAGTTTTTGGACGAGGTACATTTGACGACTTTTGATATTGAAAAAATGGTTTCGGGCGAAGATATTTTGAATAATGACGACCCCGACCGACTGGATACCGCAACGCAAGACGACGAGGACGCAACTCGTACCAACAAAATGGGCGATTATTCTGACATTTCGTTGGAAGAATTGCGAAAGCGAATGGAGCGTGTCGCTGCACAACAAAAACGCAAACATCGGGGCGGCAGTCATTGGATTGGGCAGGGCGGTTATTCGCCTTACGGCAATGGCGGAGCGGCAAAAGGTGGGATTCGTGTGGGCGGAGCTGGTGGCGGAAAAATGGCTCGTGCCATCATTGGCGACCCAAATTTTTATCCTGCCGATGCCAAAGCACTTTTGAGTGATAATAACATTGATGCAGCGTTGGCAACGCTAAAAGGTATCGAAGATGAAACCTCGGAAATGCTTTTGGATATTCCAAATACAATTAGTGAAGGCGTAAAAATGGGCGGTTTGTTTTTGCCCATTCAAAAGGAAAAAACACAGCAAAAAATACAAGTTATGTTGCTGATTGATAATGGTGGTTATTCGATGTCGCCCTATATTCGGACGGTGCAAAAGCTATTTTCAAAAATGAAAACTCGCTTTGCCCACGATTTAAAATCCTACTATTTTCATAATACGATTTATGGTGGAGTTTATGAAGATGCGGCACGGAGAAACCTCGTTCCGATAGATAAAATCCTGCAAAATCAAGATAATTACAGCATTTTTATCATCGGCGATGCGGATATGGCACCTTATGAATTGAATCGTTCGAGCATCACAAATTGGCAAGCCATCGGTAATCGTTTTCCTCGAACGGCTTGGCTGAATCCCCTGCCTGAACGCTTTTGGGCAACTTCGGATACCGTTCCTGCATTTCGGTCTATTTTTGAAATGCACCCTTTAACACCAGATGGAATCGAAAAGTCGGTGGCGTTTATGAATCGAAAACGGAAGTATTTTAAGATTCCATAGGTACAACCTATGGTTATTCATATTCAACCCCTTCAGGGTTTTGAGTTTTAATTTAAACCGATTTTGAGATGGATTTTTGGGAAAATTTAACGAAAGCGAAAATTATTAGAACGGAGGAGGAGTTGAAAATAGACGTTATTCCAATATGGAAATATTATCTGCTGGCCTATCTTATTTTAATATCTGCATTTATTGTGGCTGCTATTTTTGATGACAGTGTTAGTATCGTTATTTTTATGTTTTCATTTGTGCCTTTTCTTTTTATGTATCTTAAACTTAAAGGAGTAGAACAATCCAATTCTAAGGTTTTTTTCATTACTAAAAATGAAACGAACGGAACAACGTCAATCAACGGTGAAGCATTAGAAACCTTCATTTTCACAAAGCCTTATTTCATTGATATTTTCGTTTTACCATTAAAAAAAGGGATTCGTGTTTCGCTCGAAAATAAAGGTTTGTTTATTGGGTTTTACACGTTGAAAAATGGGGAAGATTTAACGACATTGATTGACGGTTTTACGGAATTATTGGATTTGGAACTGTATGAAAATAATAAATTGTCGGATGGTGAAGTGTTGAGTTTTAAATCAAAAAATAACGCAATTGAGCCATATTCAGGTTTGTGGATTAGAACGCCTAATAATAAATTAATCATTTCATCGCTGCCGAATACTTCGCATTGGTTGGAATTGGATTTGACGGAGCAAGTTTTGAAAAATAGGACAAAACAGTTTGCTTTAAAGGAGATTAAAAAAATGATTATTAAAGATGATTTTTTTGGTAATACAACCCTTCAAATAACGACAAAACAAGGCAAAACTAAGACGTTTTTTAAACATAAAGTTTCAGAAATTACGACGATTCGAGATAAAAAACGACTCTTAGAAACGCTGCAAAGCCAAGCGATTCTGCAAGATATTGAAATTGAAATTAAAACTGCTTAAATATAAAAAACGCCTCGCCAGAAAATATGGTGAGGCGTTTTTTATTAATTATATAAAGGTTCAAATAATTATCACCAGTGAACGACCGACTTAATTACTCGCCCATTTCTTCATCTGTAAATTCCATATTGAACGTATTAATAAAACCAGTATGAAAATTTCCTGCACGGAAATCCTTATCTTTCATCAATCGTTGATGGAACGGAACGGTTGTTTTCACGCCTTCCACGATAAATTCATCTAAAGCACGACTCATTTTTTCGATACATTCCTCCCGAGTTTTTGCTCTACAAATCAGTTTTGCAATCATTGAATCGTAATGAGGCGGAATCGTATAACCTGCATAAACGTGTGTATCGACTCGCACTCCGTGACCTTTCGGACTGTGGAAAGACTGAATTTTGCCTGGAGAAGGACGGAAATTGTGACGTACATCTTCCGCATTAATACGGCATTCCATAGCGTGCATCGTTGGATAATAGTTTTTACCAGTAATTTTTCCGCCTGCCGCAATTTTGATTTGTTCCTTAATTAAATCAATATCAATCACTTCCTCCGTCACGGGATGTTCCACTTGAATACGAGTATTCATTTCCATAAAGTAGAAATTTCGGTGTTTATCCACCAAAAACTCTACCGTACCCACACCTTCGTAACCAATTGCGGTTACTGCATTCACAGCAGCTACGCCCATTCTTTCCCGAAGCTCATCGGTCATAAAAGGAGACGGCGCTTCTTCCACTAATTTTTGGTGACGACGCTGAATCGAACAATCTCTTTCAGAAAGGTGGGCAGCGTTTCCGTACTGATCACCCAAAACTTGAAACTCAATATGGCGAGGCTCTTCGATATATTTCTCCATATAAACCCCCGGATTATTGAAAAAGGCTTCTGCTTCCGTTCGAGCTAAACTCCAAGATTTTTCCAAATTTTCAGCCTTCCAAACGATTCTCATTCCTTTTCCACCACCGCCAGCGGTTGCTTTCAAAATAATCGGATAACCAATTTTTCCAGCTGTTTTCAATGCTGATTTGATATCATTTAATAAACCACCTGAACCCGGGACGACTGGCACTCCTGCCTTAATCATCGTTTCCTTTGCCGTGATTTTATCACCCATCTTGCGAATATGTTCTGGCGAAGGCCCGATGAATTTAATGCCGTATTCCGTACAAATTTCAGCAAAATCTGCATTTTCTGCCAAGAAACCATACCCTGGGTGAATAGCATCAGCGTTTGTGATTTCTACCGCAGCCATCAATTTCGGCACATCTAAATAAGACTGTTTTGATGACGGAGGCCCAATACAAACCGCTTCGTCAGCGAAACGAACGTGAAGGCTTTCTCGATCAGCCGTAGAATAAACAGCCACCGTTTTAATCCCCATTTCCTTACATGTACGAATGATTCGTAGTGCAATTTCGCCCCTATTTGCTATGAGTATTTTTTTGAACATACGTTTTGGTTTTATTCGTTTAAGGGAAAAATAAAATCGTTTATATTAAAACTAAAACCCTTATAATTAGGATTTTATATTTAAAAAACTGATTTATTTTATTTCCAAAACACACTTTTTATTTCAAATAAAAATTTATTAGTTGAATAAGATATAGCAGTGTATTTTTTAATTGAAAAATTCAGTCGAGTATTTCCTCAACCAATGACTTTTATTATCAATCATCGTATTATTATACAAACCACGTCATTATTACACATCTGAACGATAAATAATTAGTAGTTTATAATTAATAATTAATTACGGTTCTACGATGAATAAAGCTTGGTCATACTCAACAGGTTGAGCATCTTCAGTTAATACTTTAACGATTGTACCCGAAACCTCTGATTCTATTTCATTAAATAATTTCATCGCTTCAACGATACAAACCACCTGTCCTTTTTCAATTTTATCACCAACCTTCGCAAAAGCAGGTTTATCAGGTGAAGACGAACGATAGAATGTACCTACAATTGGAGATTTCACTTCAACTTGTGTTGACGATTCCTCTGTTGTAGCTGGTGCGTAAGGCGCAGCCTCTTGAGGAGCTGATGCAGTAGGAGCTTGAGGAGCGGGAGCCGCAAATTGTTGTTGAGGCATTTGAGCTGGCATCTGAATATATTGTGGCTGCCCAGAGCCTTCGATTATTTTCGCTTCCTTATTGTTAATAATAGAAAGTTTGAATTCTTCTTGCTCAAAGTTGAATTCATCTATACCAGTTTCACTGATAAGTTTGATTAAATCTTGAATTTCTCGGAATTTCATAATTTTTATTGTTTTACTCGTTCCACATAACTACCATCTGCAGTAGCAATTTTAACGATATCACCTTGGTTAATAAATAATGGTACACGGATTTCTGCTCCTGTTTCTACAGTTGCAGGTTTTGAAGCATTCGTTGCCGTGTCTCCTTTCACGCCTGGTTCTGTATAGGTTATTTCAAGGGTAACATATTGATCCATCTCACACGTCAAAGGAAGATTTTTTTCTGCATGAAATAGCATATCCACCATTTCGCCTTCTTTCAATAAACCCGGTGCAGGAAGCATCGCTTCATCTAATCCAATTTGCTCATAAGTTTCCGTATTCATAAAATGAAACTGTACCTCATCATTATACAAAAACTGAAATTTGCGACGTTCAACACGGACGTCATTTATTTTGTGTCCAGCCGAAAAGGTCTTATCTAATACTTTTCCTGTCGTTAAACTTTTAATTTTTGTACGAACAAAAGCATTTCCTTTTCCTGGTTTAACGTGTAGAAACTCAATAATGACAAAAATGTCACTCCCAGTTTCTAAACACATTCCTTTACGAATATCTGAAGTAGTAGCCATTCTATAAAATATGTTTTAATAATAATTTTTAAACCTCTTTACTGCTAAGGTTGAAAATGTGGTTTTATCAAATCAATTTCCATTCATACACTTTAAGTATTGGTACTTAAAATAGTGTATTGTTTTGATAATCAAGCCCAAAAGGCATTTGAGGTGCAAAGATATTAAATTATTTTAAAGAACTATTCTTTAAATGATAGTTTTGCTACCATCTAATTTTGACCATTTTATAAAAATAAACGTTCGCTTTTTCGAAAGTGATTTTTTTGTTAGCCAATAAAAAAAGTTGAATTTGATGAATCAAATTCAACTTTCCAGTATTTTTTCTTTTTTATTAAAAACGAATCTATATTAATGACCTTTCAATCACTTTTAATCATTCGATTTTTCACCGAAAGCCAAATCCCCAGCATCGCCCAAACCTGGAACAATGTACGATTTTGCCGTCAATTCCTCATCAACCGCCCCAACCCAAATTTTCACGTTTGGCAATCTTCTTTTAACGTATTCAATCCCATCAACCGCTGCGATAGCCGCCGCAATATATATCTGTTTCGGCTCGCCAAACTCCTCCAAATGCTTCAACGTAGCCACAATAGACGCACCGGTCGCCAGCATCGGATCTATGAGAATTAAAATTTTACCATCTAAAGGCGGACAAGAAACATACTCGACATTTATATCAAAACTCCCATCTTTATGATGTCTGCGATAAGCCGAAATAAAAGCATTTTCTGCCGTATCAAACACATTCAGAAACCCTTGATGCATCGGCAATCCTGCCCTCATAATCGTCCCTAATATAGGTATTTCAACAGGTAAATCAACTTGAGCCATACCCAAAGGTGTTTCCACCTCAAACATTTCGTAGTCCAATATCTTACTAATTTCGTAAGCCATCATCTCCCCGATTCGCTCCAAATTTCTACGAAAACGCAATCTATCCGTTTGAATTTCTACATTTCTAATCTCCGCAACAAACTGATTGATAATACTATTCGATTGACTAAAATCCCTGACCATAGTTTTATGTATTTGATTCGTTCAAATGTAAGGAGTTTTTGACAAGATAAACATGATTTTAAATATTTTTTGTCTTGATGTGTTGACGTGTTGATGTTATCGTAAATATTAACACTTCAATGCAAAATAGAAACTAATTTTAATTTTTGTCAAAGAACGATTTATATTAATCTTGATTTAAACCAATTCAATTCATTTTCAAAATTTAAAAAAGAAAATTGTGCTTCCAACCGATGAATTTTTTGAATTTGACTTTGAATGAATTTTTGATGCGATTCCGAATATTCGTCAAACGAACGATGATTTTTTGCTTGAATAATTTTATCAATTTGATGGTTTAATTCCTTCGTTTTTTCCGAAAAATAAGTCTTTGTGAAATAATCCCAAACGTAATCAATCGCTAATTTTGACGGATGAATCATATCGTCCTTAAAAAACCGATAATCTCTTAAATCGTCTAATACCAATTCATAAGCAGGAAAATACGAAACAAAATTATACTTTTCGACTAATTCATCAATCGCCAATAAAAGCGTCGCCTTGCTTCGCTGATTTTCCACCAAACCATCTCGAATATGTCGAACGGGACTCACTGTAAAAATGATTTTCAAATTCGGATTTATCGTTTTTAATTGATTAAAAAGAGGTTCAAAAGCAGCCGTAATTTCATTAATATTCAACCGCTTTCGCTCAAATTCATCACTCGCCACTTTATGACAATTCGCCACAATCTCATTCGACTTTTTATGAACAAAAACATTTGCCGTTCCTAAAGTCAACATCAAATAATCCAAATTTTGAATGTGTTGATGCGTTTGTTTTATTCCTGTATTAATATCATTTAGACAGGTTTTTTTATCCACATTCGCAAAACGCCCATGATGAAAAAAACTCTGCCAACGCTGATTATAATAAAAAATATCGCTTTCGCTAAATTTTCGATAATCAATAATTTGCCGTAAAGATTGAGCAATAGCAATAGGATTAAACAAAATGCCATACGGATTCACGATTACCGAAAACTTATAATCCAGCAACCGTTCCCCTATATTTTCCGAAAAACACGAACCCATACTCAATAGCTTGTTTTGATGTGCTATTTCGTCATTTGATTTCACCACATTAAGTACCGTTCTGTAAGTTTTCATAAGGGCTAAAGTACGAGGTTATTTTGATTTTTTTGAAAAAAAATGCCGAACCTCTGAAGAGGTTCGGCATTTAAAAAGAGCAATTTTTTGGGGTTAAATTATCATTTTACAAATTGCTTCGTCACTCGTTTCCCATTCTCCAAAGTAATCGCAATAATATAAGTACCACTCTTAAAGTTGGATACATTCAAAATACTACGTTCGTTATACGGTGAATATGGTTAGTTTTTTAAGAACTTAAAAGTTGTACCACCACCATCAAGAATAACTTTTAATAAATATCCTCCTTTACTTAGTCGTGTTATATCAAGCCTTGTGTTATTTGAGTTTAATCTATCTTCCATAACTAACTGCCCTTGTAAATTAAATATTTGACAATACCCATTGAAGATTTTATCCGATTCAATATTTATATAATCACCTGCCGGATTTGGATATAAATTAACTTTGAAC
>Ga0222647_1000046_pt1 | contig 61881 bp, 56 predicted proteins | sample AntAcemetagen333_FD_179864 | JGI IMG/M metagenome (GOLD analysis project Ga0222647, IMG submission 179864) | Saline water microbial communities from Ace Lake, Antarctica - #333 | ecosystem: Environmental > Aquatic > Non-marine Saline and Alkaline > Saline | place: Antarctica: Ace Lake...
GAAGAGTGATGTCCAGTTGACGCATTATTTGGAGTGTTTTTGATATTTAGTTACTTGGTTTGAGAATATGCCGGGTCGTAAGACCCTGCACCACGGAAAACTATATATTTATGCGACAGGATAAGGGTTGCACCGTCGCAGAGGGGTATGGTCGGGTTGTACTCGCAACAACGCACTAATAACTTTTAAATCGTAATAAGTGGGCGGATATTAAAACACGTGATGAGAGCAAACCTCATATTGTTACTTTGGCGTGCCGCCGTGCTGAGAACGGTGCGATTGCACAGCCTTATCTTTCTCAAACTTACCACCTCACTCCTCCATTCTAAACATAATCCAATGCTTCCAAAATCAATCCACAAGCCGTTCGTATTTCGTCTTTGGTGATAGTAAGGGGCGGGGCTATTCGCATGGAATTATCGCAGTAGAGGTACCAGTCGGTAATTACGCCAAGGGAAATGGCTTTATCAATTACGGGTTTTAATACTTCAAAACTCTCCATTTCGGCGGCGAGCATGAATCCTTTTCCGTTGATGCGTTTTATTTTTGGGTGAACCAGTAAATCTCTGATTAACTGTTCTTTAGCCGCCACTTGTTCCAACAGCTTTTCTTCGCGAATTACTTGTAATGTTGCTAAAGAAGCGGCACTACTCACTGGGTGTCCGCCAAAAGTGGTGATATGTCCGAGAATCGGATTTTCTTTAAAGACTGCCATGATTTCTGATGGTGCAATAAATGCTCCGATTGGCATTCCACCGCCCATGCCTTTGGCACATAAAACCATGTCGGGAACAATGCCGTAATGTTCAAACGACCAAAATTTTCCCGTTCTTCCAAATCCCGATTGTACTTCGTCAAATATCAGTAATGTTCCCGTTTCTTTGCAGCGATTTCGTAACGTTTGGATGAACTGTTGCTCCGTTGGTAACGAACCAATTTCCCCGCCAACTGGCTCAAAAAAAACGGCAGCGGTACGTGTGGAGATTTGACTCAACGACCCAACGCAGTTTCGCTTTATTTTGCGTATTTCGGGTAAAAGTGGGCGGTAATTGCGTTTGAATCCTTCTTCGCCCAAAGATAGTGCTCCGTGCGTCGAGCCGTGGTAGGCTTTTTCGCAGGCAACGACTTCGGTTCGTCCGGTAAAACGTTTTGCGAGTTTCATCGCACCTTCTACGGCTTCGGTACCGCTATTAGTGAAGTAAACATTATCAAGCTTTAGTCCGTCTTTGGTTGAATAATCGGCAAGCGTTTCGGTGATGGCATTTGCTAATTTTACTTGCGGTGATTGGATATATTCTCCGTAAACCATTAAATGCAAATAGCTATCAACTTGCTTTTTTATTGCTTCCACGACCTTCGGGTGGCGGTGTCCGACGTTGGAAACGGCAATTCCTGATATAAAATCTATATATTTTTTCTGGTTCGTATCAATCAAATAAATGCCTTCTGCTTTCTCGATTTCCAGTGAAAGTGGATAATCTGAGGTCTGGGCAACGTTATTCAAAAATAGTTGGCGGAGATTCATAGTATTTCTTATTTTTTGAACAAACGAATGGTATAATCTAACAGTTCAGAGCCTCCCGTATTTCCGTGCCCGGGAATAACCGTTTTCACAGTGGGATAAGTTGCTTTCACTTTTTCGACAGTCGTTGGCCATTCGGCTACGTTTGCATCACCTAAATACCCTTTTGTAGCTCCGTTGGTTTTGATAAGACAGCCCCCAAAAAGGGCTTCTTGAGCGGGGTAGTAACTAACGATATTATCTTCTGTATGCCCTTCGCCCATAAAAGAATTGATTACTTTATGATTACCAACAGTCAATTCCATTGATTTTTCAAAACCATTTTGGGGAACTTCGGCATTACTTTTTGCAGCGAGTAAAATCGTCTGATTACTGGCGTACGAGGGAATCTCTTTCTTGTGAAAAGCGGTAATTCCGCCAAGACAATCATCGTGGAAATGGGTGATTACTACCCCTTTGACCACAACTTTTTGAACGTTTTCTAACCAATTTATTAGTTCGTTAGACGCAACATTATCGGTGGGGGTGTCAAAAATAAGGGCTTCTCCGTTATTAATGATTACCATACCATTACAAGCAACTCTGCCGAAACTGTCTGTTTGCAGGTAGGAAATATGACTAAATACTCCCGTGTTTAATTCGTTAAGAATGAGACTTTCAGACTCGTACAGCTTCGATTTTTTTTGAACTTTGCAACTGCTAATCACTAATAAAACAAAGAAGAATAGAATATTTTTCACGGCGTATTTTTTATTTGTGCGAATTTAACGATTTCATCACTCTTAAAAAATTTGGCAATTCTTAAAACGTAAGAACCAATTGGCTGCGTAACTTGAAGAACCTATAAATAGTTGGGAAATACGGGTAAAACCTTATTTAGGAAAGCTGGCTGCCTTTTTTATTACCTCGATAAGAGCCTGAAGGTCCGAAGCGTCGTTAAAAACATTGACGGAAATTCGAAGTCCATCGCCTCGTTTTGATACGAATACTTTTCGCTGGATTAATAATTCGTTCAGAAGTTGATGGTCTATTTTTTTGGGCAATCCAAAACCGAATAAGTGTCCGGCACGGTAGGTATCTTCTTCAATTTTACACCCTAATCCACGCAATTCCGCGACGGGTTGGAGGGTTAGATTTCTGGCGTATTCTTGAATGTTTCCTACGCCCCATTCAAGTAGTAACTTCAGGCTTTCTTCCAATATCGGTAGCTGGATGAATTGGGAAAATTCGCCCATATTATAGCGTTGTGCCATCGGGCGGTAGCTGCTTGTCAGGTCTGTTAGTTCAGAGAAGTTCTCGCTGTTAGTTCGATTCATCCACGTTTCTTCGAGCGGAACTCCGTCATCAAAGAAAGAGCCAAAATACCCTAAACCCAACGAATATGGTCCCAAGAGCCATTTATATGCTCCTAAGATAAGGGCATCGGGTTGAATAAGTTGAATATCAAGGGGCATCGCCCCCACAGATTGAGTGCCGTCAATTATTAGTAATGCCCCGCATTCTCGGCACTTTTGCCCAATTTTTGCCAAATCGAAAATGGTGCCGTAAATCCAATGAACGTGCGGAATAATTACGGCGGCAGTTTCTTCGGAAATTGCCGTTAATAACTCTTCATTCCAATCCTTTCCCGTATGAACTGAAATAGGCTTTCCGATGTAGTGATTGGTCAGATTTAGCTGTTTACAGACCCGTTCGAAAGCGTAGGTATCATTCGGGAATTCATTTTCAAGCGTGAGAAGGTGTGTCTTTTGCTGAATGTTTGGTAACCGGTGTAAGTTTGCCGCTACCGTAGCCATTCCGTACGAAACTGAAGGGATAATGGCAATACGATGCGGATGTTCGGCATTAAGTAATGTCTTGCTCAGTTCCCTGACACGTTCTGCAAATGTGAAATGGTCCGAAGAAGCCATTAATTGCGGGTTCGTTTTATTACGAATCCCAGTGTTTGCGGCTTCGGCAGATAGCTTAGGTAATGGCCCGTAGGCGGCATTGTTTAAGTAATGAGCGGTTGGATCAAGGTCAAAGAATTCTTTTTGGCAGGATAACATGGTAGATACCGGAAAGTGTGGTTTTGTAATGTTCAACGAGTTAAAAGCGAATTATAGATTATAGAAAACCTGTGAGGAACTTGCCAATATCCATTATTCCGAATAGTTACTTTTCCTCAAAAAAAGCACAGCTACCACCCACCCAATCAAAGTTTTTGTTGTAGTCTACGCCAATCATTTCACCGCGGCTCAACCGCGAAAGGTTTGTCATTAACTTTGGGCGTACTTCTCCGTCTGGCCAAATATAAAGCATCCTGATTTCGGCTTTAATTAACTTACCATCAATATCCTCAACAATTGGCTCGTAGTTTACCTTTTGTTGTAGAATGAAGTTTTCGGGATCTTTAATTTCCGTAATATCTTTTTTTGTTACGTTAATCTTTACGCCACTTCCCGCAAAAGAATAGAGTGGTTTCAGTACATAATTTTCTAGATCGTCGGGGATTTCCTTCAAATTTGATACGTAATTACAACTCGGAACGTACTTGCTCTTGAAAAGCGGCATGGTAAATTTACTTACTCGGAAAAACCAATTTGGATTTGTAATCCATTGGGCATCAATTTCTTGCGTGTAGTCAAATTCGGTTTGAAGGTCCGGGAAATTGCGTTTCAAGTCGTCGAAGATAACGCGGTTATAAATTCGCTTTATCGGAATTTTCCTGCCGTCTTTTTCGTAGTAGACTTCACGACCGTTTTGCTTAACTTTTGTTAGACAAACTGGCTCGACACCAAATAACTTTTTAGTAATGGCAAAGTCTAAACGGGTTTTCTGCTCTTCGGGATAAAGTTCTAGGAGAATAACATTTTCGGGGTCTTCGTCTCCGAGTAGAAATGCCCGCATTTCTTCCACGTACGTATCGGCAGTTAAGCGGTTAAAGAAGGGAGATAACCCGTCAGCAATGTCAAACATTTCGCGGTACTTTTCCCCTAAATACCATTGATAACCGAATAAGGAAGGAAATCCTTGAATTTCTATTAACTGTGGACTGACTTCTCCGTTTTCGTCTTTTGTAACCGCGAAGTCAATTGCTAAAAAATTAGGATGTTCACCATCGTTTGGAACGTACTGACTCTTTGGAATCGAAGCCTCAGTTTTAGCTTTAAAGTCTGGTTTCTTGATAACATCAACGATGTCATTGCAAGCGGTCAGTAGTTTTATTTTAAAATCCCGATCACAAAAAATCGGAGTTTCGGCAATCCGAAAGTCCAATTGCTTTGGATAATCGTTTTCTATTTGTTGTAAAAGTTCCTGATATTTTTCTGTTGAAAAACTATCATTGAATTTCTTACGGGGGTTTGAGATCATAAGTTAGTTAAGCCATTTCTGGGTTTAAGATTGCATCGGCAGCATTTTTCAGGAACGTCGGAATTATGACTGACTCCGTCAACATAATTTTGTCAGGATCTTTCAAGTACTCAATCATATCGTAGAATTTTTCTTCTCCGTGTTCGTTAATTACCGCTTGTTTTTTGTCTGCTTGCAGGAAATAACGTCGCATCCCTTCGGCATCTGCTTCAGGGTGGAATTGTGTTCCAAATACTTCGTCCGTAAAACGAACTGCCATGACGGCCCGCTCAAGCGGAATGTGCGGACGATTTTTTTCGATAGCGACAACCTTCGCTCCGAACTCAATCATGGCTTTGGTATCTGGTTCGATAAATTGGTAATCACGGGAATCTACCGCCCAAAAAGGGTCTCCAAGTCCATCAACGAACGGTTCGCTCGCTCCATCCTCGGCAAAATGCATGGGCATTACACCAAAAGAGGTAGATTTCCGTTTTGTAATGATTCCGAAACCAAAATGTTGTATTGCCAGCTGAAACGAATGGCAAATGAAAAACAGGTACTTTTTCGGATAGCCGTAAGAGTTATGTGCTAACAAGTCGTCCAGAAATTTGCGGTAAAGAGTTTCCCATTCGTGGCCTTCTAATATTGGACTGCCAGGCCCGCCGGTCGAAATATAAATATCGTAATCGCCTAAGTCAGGCAGTTCATTTGCTCCCCGAACGTTAAAAACGTCAAAGTTTCCCTTTCTGTTTTCTTTTGACAGAAATTCGTTGACGAGCGTCTTTATGCAACGCATCCCTTCGTTGGGATACCCGTCGTACATATCTAAGATGGCTATTTTCAAATGTTTATTCATTATACCTCTTCTTCTCCGTGGCTCCATTTATTTTGCGAGCCTCTTTTCTTTAAAATATTGTCTGTGCGGATTTTTCAAAGTCCGTATTTAGTTTCCTCAATCATATAATCAACCACGGCATTGAGGCTTCCTGTCTCTTTAAAAACTTTCAACTGGCGGTCTGCACCGGTGCCGTTTGCAAGAATTTGATGAACGTATTCAACTTCTTTGCGTGAACCTAATTCGTCCAATACGTCGTCAATAAAGTCTAAAAGTTCTATGACGAGTTCCTTGAAGGGTACTTCGGCTTCTTTCCCAAAATCAATAAGCTTAGCGTTTATTCCGTCGCGGGCAGCACGCCATTTATTTTCATTGATGAGGTTACGTCGGTATTGTCTGAACGAAAGATTTTGTGCGTGCAGTTTGTGTAATTTGGCAACAATTGCCTGCATGATTGCGGCAAGGCAAATCGTTTCGTCAACTCGCATTGGCACGTCGCAGATACGGTACTCGATCGTGGGGTAGAAGGGGTGAACCCGAATATCCCACCAGATTTTTTTTCCGTTATCAATACAACCCGTTTTAATCAATAGGTTTACGTATTTATCGTACTCAGCCGCTGACTGAAAATAATCGGGAATTCCGGTTCGGGGGAATTTGTCAAATACTTTACTACGGTACGAACTAAAGCCCGTATCACGTCCGCACCAAAAAGGTGAATTGGTGGATAGAGCGTAAACATGGGGTAAAAAATACCGCACTTCATTCATTATCTTGATTCCGGTATCACGATCTGGAATACCTACGTGGACGTGAAGTCCAAAAATTAAGTTCCCACGAGCTACGTCTCGCATTTCGTCAATGAGTTGGTCGTAGCGGGAATCTGGTGTAATTAGTTGATTTATCCAATCGGAGAACGGATGCGTACCGGCGGCGGCAATTTTTAAATCCTGTTTATCCGCCAATGCGATAAGTTCTTTTCGTAAATAAGTGACTTCTTCACGGGCCTCGTGAATATCCTTGCAGATATTGGTTCCCATCTCAACAACTGCCTGATGCATTTCCTGCTTGATACGTTCTTGCAGAATAATTTGACCGCCTTCCACAATTTTGGACATGTGCGAACGCAACTCACGTGTTTCTGGATCAATAGTTTGGAATTCTTCTTCAATCCCAAGAGTAAAAATTGACATAAATGAATGATGAGTGATTAGAGATACCTATTGATGAAGTTATAATAGCCCGATGTATTATACTTACACCGGGCTGATTATGTTATTTTTTAGTGGCAGATTTCTTTGCGACAGCTTTTTTAGGTGCTACTTTTTTTGCTGTCGCTTTCTTCTCTGCTGGTGCTGGTTTCGTTGAAATGCCTTGTGCTTTCTTCGCAAGTATATCTTCGTTCTCACCCAAAACGCTGGTTTCTACAAATGTTCCCCAAGTCAGGTTATTTTGACCAGGCTTCTGTGCCTTAGCTCGCTCAATGGCGTATTTTGCGGAGTGCTCCACAATCCAATCAAAATTAGCTTGCCCTACCGAAGTAATTTTAGCATCTGGAGCGGGGTTTCCGAAGTCGATTGCGTAAGGAATACCGTCGCGGATTGCAAACTCAATGGTGTTGAAATCGTATCCTAAAGCTCGATTCAGACGAAGGATATAATCTTCCATTAATGCGTACAATTTTTTCTGCTCTTCGCCTTGCGTTTGTGGCTGAGTAGCGTAACGTAAGTGGTGCGGGTTGCGGGGCTCGTAGGGCATGATATGAATGTACTTCGACCCTAAGCAGTAGCAACGATAGTAATCTGTAAACTGAATCTCTTCCTGAAGAAGCATTACTAACTGTCCGGTCTCGTCGTGTTTCTGCCATAAATCTTCGGGGCTTTCAACACGGTAAACGCTTTTCCAACCACCACCCGAGTGAGGCTTCATGTACGCAGGGAAACCAATTTGGTCGAACATATACTCCCAGTCAAGGGGCATATTCATATTACGAAACGAAGTCTCAGAAGTATCGGTCGGACGTTCTTTAGACGGCAAAAGCATTGTCTTTGGAACAGGAACACCCACTTTTATTGCGAGGCTGTTATTAAAGAACTTCTCGTCGGCACTCCACCAAAAAGGGTTATTAATTACGGCAGTTCCGCTAATGGCGGCATTCTTTAAATACGCCCGATAGAAAGGAACGTCTTGTGAAATACGATCAATGATTACCGCGTAATCAGTAGGAACTGCCTGTTCAACTTTGTCAATAAGTACTGGTTCTGCAATGATGTCTTTCCCGCCCGTCTGACGATTTACTTCTTCACAAAATGCCCATGGAAATGAATCTTCCATTCCGAATAGTATGCCGATTTTTTTCATATCTAATTTGTAGTTTTTTTAGCTAAGTTTTTAATGAATTCTCTAATTTACATCATTTGGGAAATATAATGAGGAAATACTCGATTCCAAAGCCGCCAGTCATGTTCTGCCCATTTTTGTTCGTCGTACCAATGATTAATTCCCTTAGAAGCCAGTAATTGTGACATATCTACGTTGTCTTGATGACAAATATCCCAATCCGAAGTGCCTAACACAATTTTCATATGATTATATTTCCAGCCATCCGCATTCTGCATAAAATCAACTGGATTATTGAAATAAACGTGGTCATCAAAATAACCTTTCATGAAGTTTTTGATATTGTAAGCACCACTCATGCAGATAAGGCTATAAACCAAGTCAGGATATTTGAATGCAAAAGTTGCGGCGTGGAACGCTCCGAAACTACAACCGCCCACCGCAATGCGGTCAACGTTACACTCCTTCTGGATCCAGGGTACGAGTTCGTCTTTCAAGAACCGGACGTACAGTGAGTAATTATAAATCTTGATATTTGGCGGTAGTTCTTTTGAATAAAAACTCTGAAAATCAATAGAATCTACGTTGTAAACTTTTAGCTCGCCACCGTCTATTTTATCACGAATTGTGTCTAACAAGCCAAAATCTTTGTTTTGGTAGGCATTTCCCATGGACGTAGGGAATAGCAGTAACGGTTTGCCGTAGTGACCGATGACTACAACATCAATGTGGCGATTAAGAATGTGTGAGTAGAAAGAAACTTTATTCTCTTGCAAGGTGGTAGATGGTAAGTAAAACAATTAGTAACTTTGAAATAATTTAATGCATCTAGTAAATTGCAACAGGTGTTACAATTGATAAATTACATTGAATTTTTTAATGACGACTACTCCGCTTTCCATAATTCATAAGATAGGTCAAGTAAGTTCTGAAAATCTCGGTAGAAAAGTAAGAGTTGACGTATTTCTGCCGCAAAATTACTTGAATTTCAACGTTTTACAAACGCTTTTCTTAAATGACGGTCAAGATTATAAGCAGTTAGACTTGCTGCGTACTCTAGATGAACACAACGAAAAACACGCTGAAGCTCCTCTGGCGGTCATCGCCCTTTGGGCAAGTCATGAACGAATTCATGAATATGGCACTATTGGCTGGCCGGATTATGAAAACCGGGGAGACTTAGCAGGCGATTACTCCGAGTTTGTCCGGCACGAGGTTATTCCAAAATATAAAAGTCTTTATCCGCAACTTATACATCCCACAAAAACGTACTTCGCGGGTTTTTCGCTCGGCGGCCTTTCGGCGTTTGATTTGACGTGGGAGTTTCCAGAAGTATTTTCTAAAGCGGGGGTCTTTAGCGGCTCATTTTGGTGGCGAAGTAAAGCCTACGAAGATGGTTATGAGGAAGACCAAGATCGGATAATGCATCAAAAAGTCAAAGCAACTGAGCACCCTGACTTAGACCTAAAGTTCTGGTTTGAATGTGGTACTGATGATGAAACCAGCGACCGGAATAACAGTGGTATTATTGATAGTATTGAGGATACGTTAGATTTGATAATCGAGTTAAAAGCTAAAGGGTACGAGGAGGCTGATAACATCGTTTATCACGAAGTTACGGACGGTGAGCACAACTTTGAAACTTGGAAAAAAGTGTTTCCATCCTTCTTAGAGTGGCTTCGTAAATAAAAGTTGTCGTTTTTTTTCGTTAATATTGTTACCAAGTAAATATTATACTGACCAAAACCAATCGACAAATGAAAAAAATAATACTTTGTATTGTCCTCCTCTCAGCGGCGACTATGGCTTTTACGATGGCAGATTTCTTTACGTCGCAACTTGAATACAGCCGGGTTCGGCAAGCAAATGCTACAAAGGGTAGTAAAGTTGCGAAGTTGTTTGAAACCAAAGGTATTCCGCTTAATAACTTTGATCTATTTCTCCGTGGATTTAAAGATGAAAAAGTTGTTGAAGTCTGGGTGAAAGATAAATCTGCCTTGACTTATCAACTGCTCACCACTTATTCTTTTTGTGCCACAACGGGTAAGTTAGGTCCGAAACGAAAATCAGGGGACAAACAGATGCCTGAAGGTTTCTACGTGGTCGATAGATTTAATCCGGAAAGTATGTACCACCTCTCATTTAGAATTAGTTATCCGAATAAATCAGATTTGAAGTTTGCTGATGTGTTAAACCCAGGAAACAATATCTTTATTCACGGAGACTGTATCACTATCGGTTGCATTCCGATTGGAAATGATAATATAGAAGAACTTTACTTAATTGCCGCCCACGCAAAATCTGCCGATGGTGGTCTGAATGTTCACTTGTTCCCTAATAGAATGACGGATGCTAACTACGCTGAGCTTAAGAAAGAGTACGGCGATAATGATGAATTATTAACGTTTTGGTCTTGGTTAAAGCCTGGGTTTGATGCCTTTGAAAAGACTAGGACGGTTCCTTCGGTTAGCATCGAGGAAGACGGTTCTTATAAGGTCCAAGGTTGACTTTGAAATGCCATATTTTGGAAAAATAGGAGGGCGTTATTGCCTTCCTATTTTTTTATGTCTATCAAAAACTTCATGGTGTCAACTTCGTCTGCAAATTGGTCAAGGCTTGGTATTTGAGCCGCTCCAAACGGAATTTCCTTCTCAACCTTTCCTGTATTTCCAACAGTTGCCTGAATTTTACTCGCGTTGTTTTGCAGCGTTTCCCGAAGCGAAGCGACTGAATCATATTCTTCGTAAAAAATAACCCCCAGTGGTGATACTAAATCTTGTGATTCTTTCAGGAGTAGAAAACCATTATCAAAGTGTTTGTCTCGGTTTACGAGATATATTGATTTGTTGTAATCGTAGTTATTATTGTATTTGTGGTGAAGTAATATCGTGTTCCAATACTCGATGCTCTCAAAAAACGGAACGAAGTCGTAGCCCTTTGGTACAAAGATTTTAGAGACGTTGCGACAGCCAAGACCAAAGTAACTGAAAATATCGTTTCCGAGATTCCCCAAATCTATTCTGTTTTCTTCCCCATTGAGTACGGCGATGGAAGTACGGTTTCTCCGTATAATATGTGGTACCTTAGAAAAGTAGTATTCAAAATGTTTGGCAGTATTATCGCTCCCGGTGGCAATCAAAGCTTCCACTTCGTTTAGCCGCTGTCCGATATTGATAAACTCTTTACTCCGCTCGTCAATAGCGTAAAGTTGCTCTATTAAAAATTGAATTAAAATCGCATCCGTACTACTTGGTTTGATAAGTATTTTATTTCCACTCAGGAAAACGCACAGAATGTCGTGAAAGCTTACCGCGGGAATATTCCCTGCCGCTATAACTCCCACTACCTTTGAGACTGACGAATCTTCAATGGCGTAATTTGACGTGAAAGACGTCAGTTTAGATTCAGTCAGAAAGTTGTCAGCGATACTTTGTACCGATTTTTTGACAAAATCTTCAGTAAACCACGCATTTTGATTTTTCATTTGCCCGAAAAGACTTTCGAGTTCTCCCTTTTGTATATAACCTGTTAGGCGTTCGCCAAGTGTACTAAGTATAAATATTCGTTCAGAAATTGTCATTATATTAATATTGAAGCTGCTTTTGTCTATTTCTCTACAAAACTACAAGACTATTTATTTTTCAACCTTTATATTTGTGTTTTTATATTAAAAAGAACTACGAGTATGGCAATCATGATAACAGACGAATGCATCAACTGCGGTGCATGCGAACCCGAATGCCCCAACACGGCAATATATGAAGGTGGGATTTCTTGGACATGGTCTGGGGGAACTGAACTTACCGAAGTTGATTATGGGGATGGTACAGTTATAGACGGCGAGCAGGAAATAGAACCCGTTTCAGACGAATTTTATTACATAGTTTCAGATAAGTGTACTGAGTGCATGGGTTTTCACGAAGAACCACAGTGTGCGGCAGTTTGTCCGGTAGATTGTTGTGTTCCGGATCCTGAAAAGGTAGAGGACGAAGAAACGTTGCTCTCCAAAAAAGCTTGGCTTCACGCAGAAGCTTAATTTACTGTACAGGTTTACAGATAATTACACATAACAGCGAAAACTTTAACGCTGATTTACTACTCGAAAACGCTCCAGGAATGGGGCGTTTTTTTGCTTTATATACCATTTTTATAATTTGCACTTTTTGTAGAAATTATTTCATTACAAGTTATTAGATTTAGTATTTAGAATTTTATACTGATTAGTATCAATTATTCAGAATAATATTTCTCCATTGTAATAATGTTACTTTTTCTATATTTAGTATAACATATATACGTACAAAGTGCAAATGAACAACTTTTTTAGCTAAAAATGGAAATAAAAGCACTTAAAATTTGGCAATAATGTATTTTTGTAGAACTTTTGTGCTGTTCTAGACAGTACATACAAATTTACTTAAACCAAATATTATTATGAAAAAACTTTATTTAGCAGTAGCATTGCTTTTTGTTTCGTCTGCAACTGTGTTTGCTAACGGATCTGATGAGGATAAAAAGAAAAAAGACGAAAATAAAGAAAGTGTACAAAAAGAAGAAGTAGCTGTTAAGCCCGTTGAAGATAACCCACTCACTTTCTCTGGTTATGTAGATACCTACTATTTTCTCAATACTAATGGCGTTCAGTCTAATTTAGGAGCTTCAGGTTTTGAAAGAATTTTTGATCATAACGCGAACTCTTTCCAAGTAGGTTTGGCTCAAATAATGACTACCTACACAAAAGGAAGCGTTACGGGTGTTATTGATCTTGTATTTGGTAACCATGCTGATTTAGGAAATTACGGTAATGTTGTTTCTCCTTTGGGTGGTAACGGAACCGCTTTAGCGATAAAGCAGGCGTATTTTAATTGGGCCGTGAGTGACAAGGTTTCATTAACCGCCGGACAGTTTGGTACAAACGTAGGTTACGAAGTAATTGATGCACCAGCTAACTTCAACTACTCGCTGTCGAATTTATTTGGTAACGGACCATTTTATCACACAGGAGTTAAACTTGACGTTGCGGCATCAGATAACTTTGCTTTCATGGTAGGGATAAACAATGGCCTTGACAGCAAAGACGATAACAATAAGAGTAAGGGTGTCATGGCCCAAATCTACACGGCTCCAACCGAAGGGTGGGATTTATACTTAAATTACTTTGGGTCGAATGAAGGCACTAAAGATGCTCCCGCAAATTACTCTTGGTTTGATATTACTACTACATACCAAATTACTGATAAGTTTATGTTGGGTTTGAATGCGGTTCCTTACGGAGCATTGAAAACGGATAACACTACTCAGTCTTGGTATGGTGCGGCATTGTACGCCAATAACAAGTTTACTGATAAGTTTGCTTTAGGTGTTCGGGCTGAATATTTTGATAATTCAGAAGGTGGAATTTACTTGATTGACGCAGACGGCGGTGGGGTAGCAGTTACTTCGTTAACCGTTACAGGTAACTTTGATATTACAGAAAACTTGATGTTCAAGCCTGAATTCAGATTTGATTCGTATGATAACGCAAATGGTACGAACCAATTATTTGACGAAGGTGGATCTTTGACAAAAAATACGCAATCAACTATTGGTGGAGCTTTTGTCTTCTACTTCTAAAATATCTTGTCTCAAAATCATTCCGAATTATCGGAATGGTTTTGTTGTACTCTAGCTGAAAACAGCTCGCCTGATTGGTGAGCTGTTTCTTTTTGTGAATGTGTCAAGTGAGTAAGATTTATTTCATCAGATGGTTGTTGAATATTCTGGTTCAGAAATATTGACAGTTCCCTGCTCATTGATTTCCGTTAAGAGTATCGTCTTCAGTTCGTTTATAAGAAGTGGGTCGTACTTAGCAGCGACCCGAACGTAATTTTCGGTAAAACCGTGCATCATACCGTTTTCAATATCTTCTTCAAAAAGTACTGTAAACTCTTTTTCGAGTTGTTGTTCGTAGAAATAACGACGTTTTTTGTCAGACAAGATATGCAGCATTTTCGAGCGTTTCCGACGTTCGCCTTTATCCACTATTGGCCTTATCTCAATTGCTTTTGTATTGGCTCTTTCGGAATAGGTAAAAACGTGTAGGTAGCTGATGGGTAGTTCGTTGAGGAAATTATAGCTTTCCAGAAAAAGTTCTTCTGTTTCGCCTGGATGTCCAACAATCACGTCTACGCCGATGCAACAATCTGGCATTACTTCCTTGATTTTGGTTACCCTTTCTTGATATAATTCGCGATTATAGCGGCGTTTCATCAACTTCAAAACCTTGTTTGAGCCCGACTGAAGCGGAATATGAAAGTGCGGCACGAATCTCTGCGAAACCGCCACGAACTCAATTATTTCGTTTGACAACAAATTCGGCTCAATGGATGATATTCTGAACCGTTCAATCCCTTCTACTTTATCAAGTTCTTTTATGAGTTCCAAAAAGCTTGACTGCCTTTCTCCGTTCACAATACCGAAGTCGCCGATATTTACGCCTGTAAGTACAATTTCTTTTACTCCGGCGGCGGCTATCTCTTCTGCTGCGGCAACAATATTCTTAACTTCCCCCGAGCGGCTTTTACCGCGAGCCAACGGAATCGTACAATATGTGCAAGGATAATCGCATCCGTCTTGCACTTTAAGAAAAGTACGGGTGCGGTCATTTAATGAAAAAGAAGTGTGGTAATCGAGTAATTCTTCAATGGATGAGTTGAAGACTTTCGCGGGGATTAGAGAGTTCTTTGCCTTATGTTCTTTTGTAAATGTTCCGAGTAATTCATGCAACCTAAATTTCTCTGCCGCTCCAAGTACCGCATCTACGCCCGGAATTTCGGAAATTTCTTTAGGTTTTAGTTGAGCATAACACCCAATAATTGCCACGAAGCCATCAGGGTTTATCTTGTTGGCTTCTTTTACAATTTTGCGACATTTTTTGTCTGCATTTTCTGTAACCGAGCAAGTATTAATTATAAATATATCAGGGGAGTCAGAAAATTCACTCTTAATAAACCCACGTTCCTCAAACGTTCGGGAAATGGAGGAGGTTTCAGAATAGTTGAGTTTGCAACCGAGCGTATAAAATGCGACTTTTTTCATAAAATAAATTTAGGCTGCAAAAATAAGCAAAAAAGCCCCTCAAAAAAATTGAGGGGCTCCACAGTATTTAATTGTCTTGTTTTTTAAATCTTGGCAGATTTGACGGTTTCTACAATTCTGGCTGCTACTTTGTAAGGATCAGCGGCAGAATTAGGTCGACGATCTTCTAACCAGCCTTTCCAGCCTTTTTGAACGGCTGCGATTGGAATACGGATAGAAGCACCGCGGTCAGAAACTCCGTAAGAGAATTGATCGATAGATTGTGTCTCGTGCTTACCAGTTAAACGAAGGTGATTATCTTCACCATAAACGGCGATGTGTTCTTTCACAACTGGCTCAAACGCTTGGCAGATGGTGTCATACACCTCTTTGTCTCCAGCAGTTCTTAACGCAGTATTTGAGAAGTTAGCGTGCATACCTGATCCGTTCCAGTCGGTATCACCAAGCGGCTTGCAATGGTAGTTAATCCAGACACCGTACTTCTCAGAGATACGTTCCAGCATGTAGCGAGCTATCCAAACTTGGTCTCCAGCTTCGGTGGCACTCTTAGCAAATATTTGAAATTCCCACTGTCCGGCTGCTACTTCTCCGTTGATACCTTCAACATTTAATCCAGCTTGTAAGCAGTATTCTAAGTGTTCTTCCACAATCTCGCGTCCGTAAGAATTGCGTGCTCCAACTGAGCAGTAATATGGGCCTTGTGGTCTTGGGTATCCGTTCTCAGGAAATCCTAAAGGTAAGTTAGTATCTGTATCGTAAAGGAAATATTCCTGCTCGAATCCGAACCAGAAATCGTCATCATTATCTTCAATAGTTGCACGTCCGTTAGATTCGTGTGCGTTACCTTCAGAATCTAATACTTCGCACATGACGAAATAAGCAGGAGTTCCTAAAAGTGAACGCTCAGGATCGGGGCAAATGAAGACTGGCTTTAATTGACAGTCAGAATTACCGCCGGGAGCTTGTTCGGTTGACGAACCGTCAAACGACCATAGTTCGCAATCTTCTAATTTTCCCGAAAAGTCACTCTCAACTTTAGTTTTGCTTCTAAGACTTTGAGTGGGCTTATATCCGTCGAGCCAGATGTACTCTAATTTAGCTTTTGACATAAAAGGTGGTTTGTAAGGTTTTGTAAATGGTACTTATAATAGATTTAACCTTAACAAATATATACTTTATGCCATAGAATATTAAGACAATAGGGCTTTTCGACGCAATAATATTTTATTATATTGGAATAATGCAAAAAAATATTCAAAACCGTAAAGATGTGAAGCACACTATCTCTCAAATTAAACTTATAAGTAAGAGATAGGTGTTATAAACACCTAAAATTCTCAGTAATCTACTTTTTAAGGAAATCTTCGTACGTTGCTTGCTGCATAGATTTACCCTTTAATTCAATGGTTTCGGGGTTTCCTTCGGTTTCAACAGACAATACTTTTAGACCAGTATTATCAAAGAGTAGCCTTCCAGTAGGTTCGACAAAACCGAAACCATTATTGAAGGTGAAAAATGCCCATTGGGGTTGCTTGGCAAGGAGTGGATTTTTAGACCAAAGGTAATTCGAGTCATTTATTTTATAATGATTGAGAATCATTTTAGAAATGTCTACCTGAGATAATAGTATATCCAGTTGTTGATTCTTTTTAACTGCTCCACCAGTCCAGAACATCGGGATTTTGTAGTCGTCAAACCTAACATTTGTCTTAGGAAAACGATGTCCGTGGTCTGCTACAATGATAACTACAGTATTATCCCACCACCATTGTTGTTTTGCATTAGCGATAAACTTTTGTAAGGATTCATCTACGTACGATACTGAATTATAAAACTTATTTTCAGTCGTTTTTTCTTTGTATTTATACGTTGTCGGAACGTCAAATGGCTCGTGTGAGGACGCCGTAAGAATTGTTCCGAAGAACGGCCGACCCGATTTTGTCTCATGATCCGAAATGAAGCGGTTGAGTAGTTCGCCGTCGTACACGCCCCAGGCCGATTTCTGCAACGATTCAGGAAATGAACCCGATTCTGTAATGTTTTGATAATCAGCCAATAATAGGTACTCTTTCAAATTTAGAAACGACGCGTTACCGCCGTAATAAAAGGAGGTAGCGTACGATTTCTTTTCAAACTCTTTGGTAAGAAATGGCAACTTTTCAATCTTCTTGTTATTGTAAATGAGAGACTTAGCAGGTATGGATGGATATCCGTTTAAAATCGCGACTAGCCCTTCCTCGGTATGACTTCCGGCAGCGTACATATTAGAGAAATACAAGGATGAATCTCGAAGTGAGTTTAAAAAAGGGGTAATCTGAATACCTTCTACTTCCATCCCCAAAACTTTATCCGTAAGACTTTCTACTACAACGATGAGCACGTTAGTTCGCTCATTCACATTTATTAACGGAGCGAATTCATTACCAAGACCTCTTGGATACAACGCTTCTAAATTTCTGCTGATCTCTGTGCGGGGAAGAAAGCTGTACGGATTGAGTTTTGTGTTAAATTGCTTCAATAAAGAGTAGCCAAAATACCACGGGCTATTCAAGGTTGAAATATTGACAAAATAGTTATCTGAAAAATATAAGTTGCCAGGCTTAAGGTTTTGACCCAAAACTCCTCCGCGTATTGGAATAATCAACAATGCCGTGATTGCAAAAGATATAGGAATAAAAGGAATCTTTTCGGTGAATTTCCACTTGTTTAAATTGTGCGAAACTATCCGGTAAACGAAGTAACTTGCTACGGCTAAAAGAATGAGGAAACTAATGAAAAGTCGTAGAATAGGGGATGACCGAGCGGAGGCAAATGCTTCCCTTGGGCTCGATAAGTAATTGAGTGGAGTTCCGTCTAACCTGAATTTCCAAACGTTGTAAACCTCTAAGTCAATAACAATAACTAGAGTCAGTATTACGGTAAAAAAAAAGGTATAACCGTAGAGCATTGATTCCAAACGGCTCTTCTTAAAGAAATGCGAGAAGGTAACTAATAGGAATGGAATGACTGACAGATAGGCAGACATGGATAAGTCCATCACCACGCCATTTTTAAAAATACCGTAGATTAATTCTAACGTTAAAGACTTTACATCTTGAATATGATAAGTAAGAAATACTATTCTGGCACAGATAAAATAAGTGAACCAGAAAATATAGCATAGTAATAAAAATTGTATTCGTTCTTTCATTTCATAAATTTGCTGAAAATAGTTTTAAAATGGCACAAAATCGTCAGGAAGCAGTAAGGATTGCTCAACAAAGAGATAGTTCCAAATTTAGGGTCGAAGATAGGGCATTAAGTACATACTTTAAAGAAAATATTTTCGATGATTCAGTTATCGAGCGTTATCTAACGCCTGATAAATACCGTCGGTTTCTGGTCTCTAAAGAAAATCGTACTCCCGTTGACGAAATATTGGCGGATGACATAGCCAAAGGTATGAAGTCTTGGGCACAAGCTAAGGGTGCTACGCATTATACTCATTGGTTTCAACCACTAACGGGAAGTTCGGCGGAAAAGCATGATGCTTTTGAAGGTGTCGCGTACGACGGAAGTTTTACCGCTAACTTTAAAGGATGTACGCTTTTTCAACAAGAACCAGATGCTTCTTCGCTACCCAGTGGCGGAATTCGGCAAACGTTTGAAGCCCGTGGTTATACCTCTTGGGACATTACCTCGCCGCCCTTTATTCGTTATAATAGTGCGGGTTCGGGTACGCTCTGTATCCCTTCGCTTTATAATTCTTTTACGGGAGAATCTTTAGATACGAAGACGCCGCTGCTTCGTTCCATAAATTTGTTGAATAAAGCTGCTACTAATGTCGGGATTATCTTTGATCGACATATCGAATCGGTAAAGCCTTATCTTGGGTTAGAGCAGGAATACTTTCTAATTGATGAAGCCCTCTATAATTCCCGACCTGACTTGGTCATGGCGGATAAAACAGTTTTTGGACATATTCCGGCAAAGGGTCAGCAGTTAGAAGACCATTATTTTGGTTCGATTCCTTCGCGGATTCATAACTTCATGATTGATTTTGAAACGGAGGCTCAGAAATTGGGAATCCCAGTCAGAACTAGACATAACGAGGTTGCTCCAGCTCAATTTGAAGTCGCTCCAATTCACGAAGAAGCTAATATTGCTTGCGATCACAATATTCTTATGATGGATTTGATGCGGAAGACGGCTCAAAAACATAAGTTAGCCGTTCTGTTTCACGAAAAACCGTTTAGTCATATAAACGGCAGCGGGAAACACGCTAACTGGTCGCTGTTTACAAACGCGGGGGTGAATTTACTGGCACCGAGTACAAAGCCAAAAGAGGGGCTTCGCTTTGTTACATTCTTAGTAAACGTCATTAAAGCCGTTCACGAAAATGCCGACTTATTGCGTGCCTCTGTGGCAGATTGGGGAAATGAATACAGACTGGGCGGATTGGAAGCACCTCCAACTATTATGTCGGTTTTCTTGGGTAGTGAAATGACGGCAGTTCTGGAAGGAATTGAAAAACAAGAAATCGTTAAAATCGAGAAAGGTGAAAACGCTTACTTAAAACTCGGTCTTACCCATATCCCCGCCGTTCTGTTAGGTAATACTGATCGAAACCGAACTTCTCCTTTTGCATTTACCGGAGACAAATTTGAGTACCGTGCTGTTGGTAGTTCCGCAAACGCAGCAACTCCGATGATGGTGCTCAACACAATCGTGGCAAACCAATTAGAACAGTTTAAAAAGGATTACGATAACGAAAGGTTAGTTGACGACAGCAAAAAAGAGGGAATCGTTGTTAAAATCCTGAAAAAATATATCGGTGGTTTTAAAGATATTCTCTTTGAGGGAAATAGCTATTCCGAAGAGTGGAAAGAAGAAGCCAAACGGCGGGGACTGAGTAATATTACGTCAACGCCCGAAGCACTGAAAACTTATCTGGACCCTAAGTTTATCGACCTATTTGAGCAGCAGAAGATTTTGAATAAAACCGAAATAGTAGCTCGTTATAATATCGAATTACTTAATTACGTAAAAAAAGTGCAAATTGAGTCGAGGGTTATTGGAGATCTGGCTCAAAATCACATTATTTCAACTGCCATCGGTTATCAGTCGTCGCTTATTCAGAACGCCAAAAACTTAAAAGAAATTGGATTGGAGAAAGAAGCAGAGCCAATTGTTAGTATCATAAAAAACATTTCTGAGCACGTAAGTAGTATTACGTTTTTTGTGCTCGAAATGACGGAAAAGCGAAAAAAAGCAAATGTCGATCCATCTTTAGATGAGCAAGCACGAATATATTCTGAAGAAGTAAAACCATATTTTGAGAAAATACGCTATCATGTAGATAAGCTTGAACTTATCATTGATGATAAAGATTGGCCATTAGCTAAGTACCGTGAAATGTTTTATTTATTGTAAACTTATTAAAGCAGAAAATTAATGAATATTGGGTTTAATGCAGAAGAAATCGCTCAGCTAAGAGCGGAGTGTCTCAAAGAAGGGAAGCCTTACGTATTGGTGGAAGACGAAGCGGATTTTGCCGAGACTGGGCAAGCAGTTCATTTTCAGTTTGTGGGAATGAAGCATGATCAGCAAGTAATATACGACGTTTTGATGACTACGCTCGAAATGGAGTATCAACTGGAATTGTACGATACTGCTGTGGAGGAAATTAGCGAAGAAATAAAAACCAAAAATATTTCTGACGAGGCAAAAATCGAAGAAATGCTTGAGGATACCATGAACCTTCTTGAAGAAGAGGAAGCGGTAAAAGTTGCGGAACAACTTAATATTGACCCTGACTTTGAGTACGGTATTGGTATTGAGTACGTAAAAAATATTCCAATTATTACGGACAAAGAAATAAGGAAGTTTATCCAAGAGTTCAGTGAAGATACACTAAAGGTTGACAAAACGCTTTATAGTTTTGAATCTGAAAATGAGTAACAATGCAACTTTTCTACGCTCCTGATGCTCTAGATAATAATGTACTGGATCAAATCAATAGCCAGCACTGTATCAAAGTTCTCCGCAAAAAAGCGGGGGACTTAGTAGACTTAGTGGATGGTAAAGGGAATTTCTTCCATGTAAAATTGATGAACGAACATCCGAAAAAATGCGAATTCAGTATACTAAATCAATACAGGGACGTTCCGCGAAAAAGAAGGACCCATATTGCGATGGCTCCCACAAAAAATAATAACCGTACGGAGTGGTTTGTGGAGAAGGCGATTGAAATAGGAGTGGACGAGATTTCTTTCATTCAAACCACCAATTCCGAACGAAAGTATTTCTCGCTTGACCGGATTGAAAAAATTGCCATTTCGGCGATGAAACAATCTCTGAAAGCAACACTGCCAACTTTAAACTCGTTAGTTGATTTTGAAACGTTTCTTGCCGAACAACAAAACTCAACTGCAAATAAATTTGTGGCTCATTTACGTGATGATTCTACACCGCTGTCAAAACATTTGAACTCAACAAATAGTCTAGTTATAGTGGGTCCAGAGGGCGATTTTTCAGTAGAGGAGATAGAACGAGCTACCCAAAATAAATTCCAGTTAGTTTCGTTGGGAAGTTCCCGACTCAGAACTGAAACTGCCGCAGTAGTGGCTTGCACACTTTTAAATATTGATGGTTAAAAATAAATATTTATTACTCGTACTACTTTTGGTTGGCTTTGGGGCACTTTGTCAAAGCCCGTCCATCAAAATCGCTAAGTTGAAATATAGTGGCGGTGGTGATTGGTACGCAAACCGTACGGCACTTCCCAATCTTATTGAATTCTGTAACAAAGAATTGAATGCGAACATCCATGATGAGGAAGACGTAGTAGAAGTAGGAAGTACCGAAATATTTCAATACCCGTTTCTTTACATGACTGGTCACGGAAATGTGCTTTTTACCGACGCAGAAGCTAAGAACTTGAGGAATTACCTCATTAGCGGCGGTTTTCTTCATATCGATGATAATTATGGCATGAATAATTTTATTCGCCGAGAGATGAAAAAAGTTTTTCCTGAACATGATTTTGTGGAAATTCCGTTCAACCATCCGATATACAATCTAAAGTACAAGTTTAAATCAGGCTTGCCAAAAATTCATGAGCACGACAATAAGCCGCCGCAAGGATTTGGTATTTTTTACGAAGGAAAATTGGTAAGTTACTTTTCTTATGAGTCTGATTTAGGAAACGGTTGGGAAGATCAAAGTATCTACAACGACCCGCAGTCTGTTCGGCTCTCTGCTTTACAGATGGGAGCAAATTTAATCGAATACGCATTCACAATTCTATAATCTATAATAATCTATACATAATTCCATGGTTGCCGCACTTTCATTTTTTATCGGTCACTGGTACTTGTCACTATTTAGCCAGACCTTTTTTTTACACCGCTATTCTGCTCACAAAATGTTTACGATGAGTAAAGGTTGGGAGCGGTTCTTCTACCTTCTTACGTACATTACGCAAGGTTCTTCGTACTTGAACCCGCGTTCTTACGCCATATTGCACCGCATGCACCATGCGTTTAGCGATTCGCCAAAAGATCCGCACTCGCCACACCACACGAAGAATATCTTCACAATGATGTGGAAAACGAAAGATATTTACAACGCTATCCTATTTTATAAGCAAAAAGTAGAAGCTCGTTTTGATAAGGACTTACCCGAGTGGAAAATCATTGATCGCATGGGCGATGCCTGGGTTTCAAGAGCACTTTGGGCTGTAGCCTACATTTCTTTTTACATCGTAGGGTTCTTCTATTGGGATGTTCATTGGGCATTTTTCTTTCTACTGCCAATTCACTTTTTGATGGGACCAATCCACGGAGCAATTGTAAACTGGGGTGGACACAAGTACGGTTACCAGAATTTTGATAATAATGACAAGTCTAAAAACTCGTTACTCGTTGATTTTCTGATGATGGGTGAATTGTTCCAGAATAATCACCACAAGCATCCACTTTCTATTAATTTTGCGAAAAAGTGGTACGAGATTGATCCAACATATCCAGTAATCAAATTATTAACTTGGGCGAAGGTTATCAAACCCCGCGTTGGAATAGTTGGTCACGAAGAACACACGCATTAATCTGTTAGACACTCGACTTTGGATGTTTAGACATCCTTTTGCAAATAACAGAAAAGACCAACTTAATAGTTGGTCTTTTCTGTTTCAAAGTTTTCTAAATTGTCCGCAACTTCTTTGGCAAAAAGTCCACCAAGAGAGCCGTCCACCACGCGGTGGTCATACGAGTGCGAAATAATCATCTTATGCCGTATTCCGATAAAGTCTCCAGCGGGTGTTTCTACCACGGCAGGCTTCTTCAGAATCACTCCGAAGGCCATGATTGCAACCTGCGGTTGAACAATAATGGGAGTACCCGATAAGTTGCCAAAACTACCAATGTTTGAAACGGTATAGGTTCCACCCGTGAGTTCATCTGGCTTTAATTGGTTTAATCTGGCACGCCCAGCCAAGTCATTTACTTTTTTTGTCAAGCCTACTAAGCTGTATGAATCAGCATTTTTAATGACCGGTACAATTAAGTTACCGTCGGGCAAAGCCACTGCCATTCCGATATTTATATCTTTTTTCTTGATGATTGAATCGCCGTCAACCTGAATATTTATCATCGGAAATTTCTGAATCGCCTGTACTATAGCCTGAATCAGAATGGGAGTGAAGGTGATTTTTTCGCCGTTTTTTTTCTGGAAAGAACTCTTTACTTTATTCCGCCACTCAACTACTTCCGTCATATCAACTTCTACGAATGAGGTTACGTGGGGAGCGGTGCGTTTTGACGAAACCATTCGTTCGGCAATAACTTTTCGCATGCGTGTCATCTCTATTATCTCGTCGGACATAGCAATGCTTGGTGTTGGTTTAGCTACTTCGATAACTTCGAGGGTGCTGACGCTGACAGTTTTTTGATTTTGCACAAAACCCAAAATGTCATTTTTTGTAACTCGCCCGTCTTTTCCACTACCCGTAACGGTATCCAATACCTGACGCGAGATATTCTCTTCGTTCGCGATATTTAATACTAGCGGTGAATAAAATCGTTGGCTTTCGTCAGTTGATTTTTCGTCGGTGTTTACTGAAGTCGTAATTAGCTCAACTTGCTCTTCAATATCTTTGGCAATTTCGGTGGTTTTGAGCGTATCGACCGAGTTAGTTTTTTCGCCTTTGGGCTCTTGCCCATTTTCTGCGTTACCCGCTACTTCAACTAAGCATATTGGTTTACCAACGACTGCCACATCGCCCTCTTTTACCAAGAACTTGGTGATTTTACCATTCATCGACGAACCGATTTCTGTATCTATTTTATCGGTAGCGACTTCAATAACCATATCGTCTTCGGTGACATGATCACCTTCTTTCACGAGCCAGCTTAGCACGGTACATTCAAAAATGCTTTCGCCCATCGGGGGCATCGTCATTTCAACTATTTTCATTATGCGTTATTTCTGTTTGTTGATGATGAGTCTTAACAAGTTTATTACCGAATAACTGCTGTATTCAATATTAACCTTTCGCTGCAAAGTTAATTGTAATTTCCTGCAAACTGTCTTTTCGGCGGAAGATACGGCAATAAAAACCGTCCCAACGGGTTTTTCTGGTGTTCCTCCGGTTGGTCCTGCTACACCGCTCGTTGCTAATCCGTAAGTAGTGCCCATTAATTTCCGAACACCATCTGCCATTTCTTTGACTGTTTCCTCGCTCACAGCTCCGTACGTTTCGAGTGTTTCTTCTTTTACACCCAAGGTCTTAGCTTTTATGTCGTTGGCGTAACTCACCACACTTCCCTGAAAATAGGCAGAACTACCAGAAATACTCGTGAAAAGGTGCGAAGCAAACCCGCCAGTGCAACTTTCAGCAAGAGAAATGGTAGAATTATTATCCATCAAAAGCCTTCCAACAGCTTCCGGCAGCGATTCTCCAGTTAATGAATAGACGTATTTTTCGATTTGTGGTAAGACTTTTTCGATTTCAGCATCAATTGCTTTACTGAGTCCTTCTGCATTATCGCCAATTCCGGTGAGTCGTAATCTTACTTGACCCCTTCCTGGCAAATAGGCGAGTTTAATGTGTGCGGGTAACTGATCTTCCCACTCTTCGATTTGTTCGGCAAGAAAGGATTCCCCGATTCCGACCGTTCCGATAACCTTGTGCGTTATAATCGGTGACTTGAAATGCTTCTTTAATCGGGGCATCACCTCGTTCTTCATTAGATTTTTCATCTCGTGCGGTACACCTGGCATCGAAACAAAGACGCTTCCTTTGTAGATGAACCACATTCCTGGAGCAGTTCCGCTGTCATTGTGAAGGTAGGTGCTTTTGCTGGGAATTGCCGCTTGTTGCCGATTCAACTCCGTCATTTCGTGACCTCTCCTCGTGAAAAAGTCAGTAATAAAAGCCAATGCATGGTCGTTTATAATTAGTTCATCATTAAGGATTTTAGCAATTGTTTTCTTTGTGATGTCATCTTTCGTGGGTCCTAACCCGCCCGTTATCAAAATGATGTCGGCACGGTCTGCCGCTTCATTAAATATTTGAAGAATTTCTGACTCTAAATCGCCGATTGCGGACTTGCGGACGGTCTTTATTCCCATTTTGTCGAGTTCGGCACTCATCCATTGTGAGTTAGTATCGGTTATTTGACCGAATAAGATTTCGTCACCAATGGTAATAATTTCTGCTGTTGTGTTGTTCATTTAGTATTGGAGGTTTAGTTGTACCTTTGTGGAAACAAAAAAAACTGCGTTAGAGTATCAATAAAAATTTGAAAATACAATGTTAAAAAAACTTATTGCGAGCTTCTCTATTTCATTCCTCATTTTCATAAATATTTCTTGCGGACAGCAGATTAATTTTGGTAAAGTTGCGAAAGCCGTATTGGGCAGTAGCGGGGGTGCACTCACAACAAATGACATTGCTAATGGTTTGAAAGAAGCATTAGTTGTTGGCATTACCAACGGTTCGGCGGTGGCTTCGCAAACGGATGGTTATTTTAACAATCCGTTGATTAAAATTGCATTACCAGAAGAAGTTCGGAATATCGGCAGTACGCTTCGCCGTATTGGTTTGGGAAGCGAAGTAGACAAATTTGAAATGGCGTTGAACCGCGGAGCGGAACAAGCGGCAGAGAAGGCCAAGCCCATTTTTATCTCGGCAATTCGTCAAATGACAATTACTGATGCTCTGAGCATTCTTCGCGGAGACAAAGACGCCGCAACTCAGTATTTGCAACGAGTTACATCTGAGCAGCTATTTACTGCGTTTTCTCCCGTGGTTCAGAACGCACTTGATCAAACGCAAGCCACTAAGTATTATACGGATATTGCTTCAAGATATAATAGGATTCCGTTGGTGAAACCAATCAATGCTGACCTAACAAATTATGCCACTAACCAAGCTATGAATGGTCTTTTTAAGCTGATTGCGAAAGAGGAAGAGAAAATTCGTGAAAACCCAATTGCCCGTACAACTGACTTATTAAAGAAAGTATTTGGCAGTGCACAAGCAGCAACACCTACTTACTAATATTATTTAAACCACACAAAATTTACAATTTAAAAATGAGAAAATCGGAAATAAACATCACTGTTGAACTTGATGAAAACCGCGTTCCTGAAAAAATATTTTGGGATGCTACCGAAAACCCTAACGAAGGTATAAACGATACTAAAGCAATATCTTTAAGTGTTTGGGATCACTACAATAAAGGGCTTTTGGGAATTAACCTTTGGACGAAAGATATGCCCATTGACGAAATGAATCATTTTGCAGTTGACGTAGTCGGAAACTTAGCTCAAATGCTGGGCGATGCTACTGGAAATGAAGATGTGATTAAGCTTTTGAACGCTACTGGAAAGCAGATGACTCAGATTCTGGACAAAGCGGATAAAGAAAAGAAATGATTTAGCAGAGAAGCGAATCGGAAGATAAAAAAGGGGGCTTTTAGTCTCCTTTTTTTGTTGCTTTCATTCTGTAAGTTTTCTTACTGCCAATAAAGAGCTCTTGCCAACCGTTAATTTCGTATTTAGTTAACTGAGTATTCGAAAATTGCAAGGAAAGCTCTCTTTCAGACTCGTAAAGAAAGTTATCAGTAGTTAATACAGCTTTGATCTCCGATACATTACGGGTAGAGTCAAACCGAACTATTAGCTTTTTTACTGGAGCCTCGTTTTCTGGAAGCAAGGAATAGATAAGCTCGGAACTTGATGAATCCTTCGCATATTTATTCAGGTAGTCACGTTTGTTAAGATCGGATAAATAAAAGACTTCTAATTCTTTCGCCCAGTCAAGGTTCTCGGCCGTTATAGTTTCTTGTTCATCGTTTATCCATACCTTCTTCAGGTACGTAGGATTGCTGACTTCGTTACCGTGAACTGTTTTTTCGATGATATCTTGTAAATCAATGTATTGCTTCTCAAAAGTCGTGTTTTCTTCTTGTGAACAAGACGATAAAATGGAACTCAGAAGAACTATAGTTGGCAGCAATACTTTTTTCATGTCATTAAAACTCGTTCGCTGATAATTCAGTTTCATATTACCCCTAAAAAAACTTAACCCCGCCACCATTGGTAGCGGGGTAAGCATTTATCTATTCAACCCTAACCTATTAAACTATGAAATCTTATTTACCTAAGAAGTTAGTATCCATCATCATCGGTTGCTTGATAATGACCGGAGCCTGCTCAAATTCAACGTTGACTGGTGCTTCTTGAATTTCCCAGGTAAATTTTATTACTGCTGTTGTTGATTCGATGCGGTTAATCCACTTTTCCGAACCCGTAAAGCCCATAACTTTCAATTCTTTTACTAAAGTTTTAGAAGAGATTAAGAAGTTACTTCTTTCTATCTCATTCATTCTCATTAGGTTGGACGTAGAAACATTGTATAACGTCACAACTTTTTGAAAGTTTTTCCAATTATCGCTCTCAATTTGGTAAAACATTGGAGCACTATTCTCTATAAATGAAGTAAATGCTATTTTATCCTCTGACACCAATGAAACCATTTTGGTGGTTGGTGTTATCGTTGCGAATGTAGTAGTTACTAATAGAGTTGCAAATGTAATTATTAAAATTGACTTTTTCATGGTATTGTGTTATTCTGTGTGTGTTTTTCTTAAGGCAAAAGTACGCATATATTACATTATGGCAAAATCTTCAGGGGACGGCACGCAGAATAAAATATTGACAATATCTTACATTTGAGGGTTTTCTAATGCATTATAGTTTGATTTATGCAGCTATTGGCGAATAATATATTGAGTTGTTGAAGCGGATAGATATTAAATTTTAATGTCAAGCAAAAATGAAAGTTCTTTAAAAAGTACAATTATTCGTTGTTAAAATTCATAGTTCTTTCAATTCCGATTGTACAAAATTCAGAAACGATCTTTTTTACCTTGTCAAGACGTTCGGGAAGGAAGTCAAATTCCTGGTTAGAAAACTCATTTAGTACATAATCGGCTTGTCTGCCGCGGCCAAAATCACTCCCTATTCCAAACTTTAGTCGTGCGTAGTCACTCGTTCCTAAAGTTGCTTCAATATCTTTCAGGCCATTGTGTCCACCCGCTGATCCTTTCGGTTTCAACCGGAGCTTTCCGAAAGGCAAGGCTAAGTCGTCTGTGATTACTAAAGCGTTCTCAACTGGCACTTTTAACTTATTGAGCCAGTAATGCGTCGCTTTGCCGCTTAGGTTCATATAGGTAGTCGGCTTTATCAGGTTAATCTGACGCCCTTTATATTTCCAGACTCCGTGATAGGCGTACTTTTCAAATTCAAAAGCGACGTCTTCTTGTCTCGCCAACCAGTCTACGCACATAAAACCAATATTGTGGCGAGTCAATGCGTATTTAGGTCCAATATTTCCAAGACCAATAATTAAATAATTCATGAAAAGAATTTTGTTGTTAACTTTACACAAAGTTAATTTAAACTATCCGAATGAGTAAGAAAAGATTGCTGCTAACAAACCCATTATTTGATCTCACTATCGAGCGTTTGTGCCAACAGGTGATTGAAAATCATGGTGATTTTGAAAATACCGTGCTGTTAGGACTTCAGCCACGGGGCGTTCAGCTTGCCTTACGCATTCACGCGTATTTAGTTGCGGAGACGAAAGTTAATATTCCCTTCGGATTATTAGACGCTACTTTTTACCGAGACGACTTCCGACGACGCGATTCGCCACTTACGCCGAACGCCACGTCCATATCCTTCGGACTGGAAGATAAAAATGTTGTTTTGATTGATGATGTTATCGCAACCGGTAGAATGGTCAGGGCTGCTTTTGACGCGATGCAGGCATTTGGCAGGCCACGGAAAATTGAATTGCTCTGTCTCATAGACCGAAATTACAACCGTGATATCCCAATTCAACCTGACTATGTAGGGAAAACTGTAAATACGCTTGATGATCAACAAGTTGTGGTGGAATGGAAAGAGCAAGAACTGCTAGAAGATAAAATTTGGCTCGTTGATTAAATACACCCTAACTCTAATGAAAAGTATATGGTTTGCTTTGTAAATGTTATCTATCTTTACGAAATAAAAAAATAGCTGTTGCCAACTCTAACGCCAGATGACCTTGTATACGGTTATATTAATGGAATTTTTCCAATGTCCGACGCTACAAACCAATTGTATTGGTACTCCCCAGATCCACGGGCAATAATTCCTTTAAAATCGTATAAAGTTCAAAAATCTCTCCGTCCTGTCATTAATAAAAAAGTATTCGAAGTTCGGTATAACGCTGATTTTGAGCAGGTTATGAGGCATTGTTCTCAGCCCCGCCAAGGTGATCCTGATACGTGGATTTCCGAAGAGATTATCAATGCCTACACTGACTTGCACAAATTGGGTATGGCATACTCCGTTGAAACGTATATAGATAATCGTTTAGTTGGCGGCGTGTATGGAGTATCCATCGGTGCGGCCTTTTTTGGCGAGTCCATGTTTCATTTGGTGCCTAATGCTTCAAAGGTCGCATTCCATTATTTGGTTCAGACCTTAAAAAGAAATGACTATCAGTTGCTCGATACGCAGTTTATGAATGATAATGTTAAAAGGTTTGGAGCTATTGAAATTCCAAAAGCTACTTACTTGCTACAATTAAAAGCAGCATTATCTAAGAGAACCAAGTTTGTCGAGGCGGACTTTGACCATATATTTAGTTGACTTAATAGTAGAAACTGTTTGAGTTCTTTCGCAGAAGGAACTAGGTGGTCAAGTTTGTCGTAGATTTTTATTAGTGACCAAAAAATATGCGACCGACCTAAATCCTACCCAGTGATAAATTATCGACCCTTTAATAAAAAGAGTATGATTTCCTCCAAACGTTGGATTGTTACCGCAGTGGAACTGAACAGTCATTCGCATGGATGGGGTATTACGGATGATTGAATAGGGGTTTTGAACGGAAGCGTTTGATAAGTGAGTCGATTATAAAGTTCGTCTTCATCAGATTAACCTTTAAAAACTTATCAAAAACAACTTAAATAGTTTCTTATACTTTGTTAAGCAATATGCAATTCTTGAAACGGCACGGAAAGTATCTCTTTTTGTTCTTAGTTTTTTAGCATAGTTTTGCCCTCACAAGAAACTACACTTTTAACTATGACTTCTTTCACGGAGGAAAATTATCTAAAAGCCATTTATCACCTAAGTGGCACCGAAAACGAAGTAGTGAGTACAAGTGCCTTGGCGGAAGCTTCAAGTACTAAGGCAGCGTCTGTTACTGATATGTTGCGGAGGTTATCCGAGAAAAAATTTATTAACTACACTAAGTATCAAGGCGTAACGCTTACACCAACTGGTCAGGAGATAGCACTTCGTATTATCAGAAGACATCGTATCTGGGAGGTGTTTTTGGTGGAAAAGTTAGGTTTTAAATGGGATGAGATTCACGAAATTGCGGAGCAATTAGAACATATCAACTCGGCTGAATTGATAAATAGGCTTGATGCTTTCTTAGAGTATCCCTCATTTGACCCGCACGGCGATCCAATTCCTAATACCGAAGGCAAACTACCTGAATTGTCTACAACTTGTCTTACTGATGCTCTGGAAGGTAAATTAATGGTGGTCCGGAATGTTTCGGAGGACTCTACTGTTTTCCTACAATATCTGAACCGACTCCAGATTAAGATTGGAACACTTGTTAAAATTACTGAACGAAATAAGTTTGACCACTCAGTGTTCGTTACAGTAAATGATAATGAGCAGGTGATGCTTAGCAAATCAGTAACAGATAATCTCTTTGTTACAATTAATAATTCATGAAAATACTTGATCGTTATATCTTAAAACGATTCTTGATATCGTACGTTTTTGCGGTATTTATCATCGTTTTAGTAATCATGGTGCTTGATTTTGTGGAGAAGAACGACGACTTCTTACAGAATAATGCTCCGATGCGAGCAATTCTGCTTGAGTATTACTTAAACCTTGCACCGTACTGGGCTAATTATATCAGCCCACTAATGATATTTATATCTACCGTCTTCTTTACGGCACAAATGGCGTCGCATACAGAGATTGTAGCCATTCTGAGTACAGGTACTAGTTTTCGGAGATTAATGTTTCCGTACCTCGTTGGATCTATGCTGGTTGGGCTATTTACCTTTGCGATGGTAGGGTGGGTGCTTCCGAAAGCAAATAAAGTCCGGGTGAATTTTGAAAATACTTATATTAAAGAGAAATTTTATTTCGCTAGTCGGGATTACCACATTGCGGTTGCCCCGCAGACTTACGCGTATATATCGAGTTATAACAATGCAACGAAAACGGGGTATGATTTTACACTGGAACACTTTGACGGAAATTTATTAACCGAAAAACTGTCTGCATCCAGAATAGTCTGGGTGGATACGCTCGGAAAATGGAAGATGCATGACTATAGAATCCGCAAGTTAGGAATATCGAGAGATCAGTTGTTAGATGGTAACCTTACTAAGGATACGCTCATAAATCTAAATCCTTCCGATTTTGAAAGTACGCACGCTGTTCATGAAACGTACACTTTGCCTGAATTGAAGGAACGAATAAACTTGCTAAAGACGAGAGGGTCAGAAGGTATCGCTTCGTACGAAATTGAATTTTACCAACGCTTTGCTACGCCTTTTGCAGTTATTATTCTGTCAATCATGGGTTTAATTGTTTCGGCGAGAAAAGCCCGTGGGGGAGTGGGTCTTCAAATAGCAGTTGGTTTCATTTTGGCATTCGTTTATATCCTCTTTTATATTCTATCAAAAGGGTTTGCTGAGACGGGTGATATGCATCCGGTCTTTGCCGTTTGGCTACCTAATATTGTATTTACGTCAATCGCGTTTGTGATGTATTACACCGTTCCAAGGTAAGTTTAGTGATTACCAATTGATCCGTTATTAATGCCCTGAGCGTACTTTTTACCCATTGTTAGAAGCAGTACTACTCTTCCTTAGTCCTGAATCATTCATTCTACCACGATGAATCAGAGATAACTCTTCGTTACAAATAAATACGTCTGATGTATATATTACTCTGTACGCTCCGGTAATTTCTTGCGTTTCGTCGTATAGATAAGAAAAAGGGTAGCTATTCTCCGAAGTTAATTTAGTCATTTGTTCAGGTCCGTCTTCCGGAAGCTTCTCGGCGTCGTTTGAGTTGACAGTAATGAAATAAACACCCGCAGATATGTGTATATGCTAGTATTATATACGATAGTTTTGTTTATTTGTTTCACAAAAGGACGATGACTATTTCTTTAACGCTTTTAAGTTCTTGCCGCGATAAATCATTCGATGATATTGTATCGTACAGTATGAATTCAGGGGCGTTCTTTCCCAAGTTTACTATTTCAGAATTAGCTGGTGACATTATGGTATGTTTTAAAAAAAAATTAGCGGATTTTCGTGAAGTTAAGTATTATCAATATATTGGTAAAATTTCTTTTCAACCCCCTCCGCTATAAATCATACTTACTTTGAAAATTTTATTGTACAGCATTTTCCTGAGCTTCTTAACTTCCAGTTTACTATCTGCTCAAAGTGATATAAATTTTGCCTTAATAAAACAGAAGAAGATTATAAAGGCTATTAAAAAAGAAAAATTACGCTCAACAGCTGATTTTGAAAAGATAAAGAGCAGTTGTTTGTGCAACGAAGATGATGAATTTAGTACGCATAAAAAGTCTTACCTTTTTAATTATGATATTGATAAGGTATGGTTGGCTTATTGCAGTACTCCGCCCAAAAAGGCGTGGAATGATAGACTTGTTTCCTTTGGCATGATGTATGAATCAGGGCAGCAGGCTTTTCATTATCAAAATGAAAAAATGCCCGTTGCCGATGTAGGTCAACTCGTTTTCATAAACCTACATTTGTTGAGAGGTTCTGTAAACCTAGCAGTCGCCCATAAAATTATGGAAGTAAATGAAGTAGAAAAGCTCATCAGAACCTGCTACGTAGAGTCTGGTACTTCAAAAGGAACCCAGTTTATCCGTTTCTACGATTTAGGAAATAATCAAACTAAAGTTGAGCATACTACGTTTTATCGGAGCAGTTCACCTTTCAGAGATAAGCATATTTACCCGTTTTTGCACGAAAAGATTATCACTGAATTTCATCAGAATATAAATCATTACTTGATGATGTCTAAAAAAAAACAGGTTCGGCATAAACCGAAGAATTTAGCTAAGTTGAACAATATATAATGAACCGGTCTTCTTGGCGTTCTAATAATAGTTTTTCATTATGATGCACGTACCGTTTCGGACTACCTTTGTAGTTCTCTTTTGCATTGAAGTCCATACCTAATACACATGAATTTTTTTAAAAAATACGCTTTAGTTTTCATCATAGCCGGAGGTTCTTTGGCGTTTGTGTCTTACAAAGTCGATGATCGCTATTTCGAAATCGCCAAGAATCTTGATATCTTCGCTACGATGTTTAAAGAGCTGAACGCTTTATACGTTGACGAAATTAATCCTAACAAAGCGATTCGGACGGGTATCAATGCGATGCTCAAAGATTTGGATCCTTACACCAACTTTTACCCCGAAGATGATATTGAGGATTACCGTACCATGTCAACTGGGAAGTACAACGGAATTGGGGCATCGGTAATACGCCTCAATGGTAAACGGGTGATTTCTATGATTTATGAAAACTCAAGTGCTGATAAAGAAGGTCTCAAAATTGGCGATGAAGTTGTTGAAATAAATGGTATTGAAATAAATGATAAAGATAGTGAGCAAATTGGTCGGTTGTTAAAAGGGCAAAGTGGCTCGAAAGCAAACTTAAAAGTAAAACGTTACGGAGAAAGCAAAATGCTCAGCTTTCAGGTGGAAAGAGGAGTTGTGAAAACCCCTAATGTTCCGCATTCAGGAATGATAAATGAGCGGGTTGGATACATTTTTCTGAACGAATTTTCCGCAAGTGCCGCAAACGAAGTCAAGAAAGCATTCATGGATTTAAAGGACGAAGGAATGCAGGAACTGGTCTTGGATTTGCGGGGAAATCCGGGCGGTTTGCTGAACATGGCAATCGAAATATCAAACTTCTTTATTGAGAAAGGCTCTCTGGTAGTCGAAACGAAAGGAAAAGTAGCCGAATGGAATACCAAGTATTACGGTCGGGATAAGCCACTTGATACTAAAATCCCGATTGCAGTTCTTATAAGTAGCAGTAGTGCGTCAGCATCTGAGATTGTCAGCGGGACTATTCAGGATTACGACCGGGGAGTTATTATCGGTCAACGTTCGTTTGGAAAAGGTTTGGTACAAACAACCCGACCACTTTCCTTTAATACCCAAATGAAAATTACAACGGCGAAATACTACATTCCGAGCGGAAGATGTATTCAGGCGATAGATTATAGCAACCGCAATGAAGATGGTAGCGTTGGAAAAGTGCCAGACTCTCTGAAAACAGCTTTCACTACCGCTAACGGACGAGTTTTTTACGATGGCGGCGGGGTAGAGCCAGATATTTACACAAAAAGTAGCGAAGTATCTCCGATTATGCGGGCACTTCTGAAAGAAGGTAAAGTTTTTGACTTTGCAACTAAATACTTCTACGAAAACCCGAAAGCCTCCGTAGACGGAAAATTTACATTATCCGATGCCGGTTACCAGAAATTTATCGGCTGGTTGAACGCAGGAGATTTCAACTACAAAACGAAATCAGAAATAGACCTGGAGAAATTTGAAATAGCGGCTAAATCAGAAAACCTGACCGAATCTATCAAATCTAACTTAGCGTCAATACGGGAAGCCGTAGAGAAAAGTAAGCAAGCTGATTTGATAACTTTTAAGAATCAGATTATCCGACAGCTTGAAGACGAGATCGTGATTCGTTATCATTATACAAACGCAGCTAAGTTCATGTCTTTTGAGTCAGACGTAGAAGTACAGCAGGCAATTTCGGTATTTAAAGATAAGTTACGGTATAATAAACTATTGAGCGGCGTAAAGTGATGGCAAATATTCTTAGCATAGAATCAGCAGTAAGTGGATTTTCCGTTGCGGTGCATCGTGAAGGAGTATTGTCAAGTTCGGTTGAATTACTAAACGAACGCGTTGCTTCCTCTCAATTAACCACGGCAATAACGCAGGCTGTTGGTTTTAGTGAGCTCCAAATAAACGATTTAGACGCGGTTGCCGTTTCTGAAGGTCCTGGTTCCTACACTGGTTTAAGAATTGGTGTTTCTACCGCAAAAGGACTTTGTGTAGCGTTGGATTTACCGTTGATTTCTGTGAGTACATTAGAATTAATGTGCTACGGTCTTAACCTACCTCATGTAGAAAAAATGATACTTTGTCCGCTTATTGATGCTCGCCGAATGGAAGTTTACACCGCTCTGTTCGATTTAAGGACTAAAGAGTGTTTAGAAGAAGTTTCTGCAAAAATTGTTGACGAAAATACATTCAAGGAAATACTGCTTGATAACAAGGTGCTGTTTTTTGGAAACGGTGCCGAAAAAATAAAAGCATGGTATGGAAGTTCAAGTAATACCTTATTTCTACCCGAAGTGCATCGCCCAGCGGCGAAAGATATGGGAGTTATAGCGTGGAGGAATTTTGAAAATAAAGCATTTCAACCATTGGTAGAATTTGAACCACAGTACCTGAAACCATATTTTGCTACGACCCCTAAAAACCAGTTAAGCCCGCAATAATGCGAGCTCAACTGGTTTTAAATTTGTACTAAATTTTATATTAATTAATTTTCATCCTCTTCAAAGGCAGGGTCTATGATATTCGCAACTGGTACGTGTTTGGAGCCGTTGGTTTTTTGCTTATGCCTTTTCACCTGACGGGACAGTACCTCTACCGCAATGTCCGTTGCCTCTTCAAATGTTGTTCCTGACTCTTTAACGATTATGGAGTTGCCCGGTACGTTCAATTTTATTTCGATGTACTTTTTCTGAAATCGGTTACTATCTCCCTTATCCAATTTTAAGTAGACTTCACCGTCAACTATACGGTCATAAAATTTCTCCACTTTTTGAAGCTTTCTTTTAATAAAATCTACCAGCGATAAATCAGCTGTGAAACCTACTGCGTTTACGAGAATGTTCATAAGCAATTATAGTTTTTTAAAGTTGAACACTTATTTACTTACACTAAATAAAGTCCCTCTATAGAAGGTATTTATTAGTAACTAAACCTACAAAGAAAGTAGGGACTAATCAAGATAAATCATCGAATTTTACTCATTAGTGTAGTCTTTAAAAGTTCGCTTTATTGCTTTATCGGTAGATTTAATTTTTGGCGACCATGACGCGTCAAGTTCTAAGGCAACTAACCCCTTTAATTGCATCAGTTTCATGAAATCATCCATATCCCGGGTGAACTTGTCATTTCTTCGGGCAGACTTTAAGGAGTAGTCACGGGCAAAAATATCGCCTTTTGTCTGAATATCGTTTTTCTTTTCGATGATGTAGTTTAGACGGTCAATCAAATCTTTGGTCGAACGCCCAATTACTTCTGTGGCCTCTAACGTACCGATGGTAAGTACTGTGGTGCCGCCAATGGTGGAAATACTTCGCTGTAAATCATTCTTACCCCTTGTGATAACTGATGATAATCCTGTAACCGCACCAAGTCCGGCGTTAAGTACCGAACGTTGTTTCTTTCCTTTTTTTGCTCTGTTGTAGGCAGACTTAAGCTCGTCTTCTTTTTCCTTTAGTTGCTCCATTAACTCCCACGCTCTCAGCACCGTACCTCGGTAAAGATTGAACTGTTTCGCATCTTCTTCTTCTCGGTTGAGTGTGTTATTAACTCTCAAGTCAACCCGTATGACTTCTCTTTTCTGAGTCTTATCTAACACGAAAAAATCGATGTAAAAAGACAAAGAATCAAGCGGGTCTTTGACAAAATCATAGCCCGGCATCCACGTGAACTCGTACTGATTTGGCGTGTTTCTTATGAGTAAGTTCCCCGGCAGAGTTTTCTGGTTTGTCAAATATTCAAACGTTTCGATATCATCATCCCCATTTGGATCAGACAGGTAAAACCGAATATTGACCGTTTCGTTTTCTCTTATTTCTATTCTTCTATTTTTAGGAACAATGGTTATCGCGGGTGGTAAGTCCAGTTGCGTTGCTACAAGTTTCACCCGACCTTCGGTCTGAGCTTTATACGGTTGATCTTGCACATAAAAGCGAATATACTTTGGACTTTCTTTAAGACTTTTAAATTGTGTAAATGATGGACTCCACGTCATTTCTCCCTGTGAACTGATGCTAAAGCCTTCTGGTAGCTCCTCAATGGAAGGTATGACCACAACTGGATCATTATCTGCATCGTAAACTACTGCATTGTCAATACGGTAGGTATTTGAAGTATTGTATTTAATATAAAATGGCTTTACTTCGCTAACTACGGGCGGTCTGTTTACGTGAGAAACTCGTAAATCAATAGCTTTGGTAGCCACCTTGCCAGAGTCTGATCGGGCACTTATTAGTAATTGAAAGACTCGCTCTTTCTCAATTCTATCCACATCGTTGTAGGACGGCGTCCATTCAAAATGCCCCGAAGAATCCATCTCCATTCCAATAACTTTTCCCTGAATAATTTCAAACGTAAACCTTTCAGCTGACTCGTGCTGTTTTTTTATTTCAAATTTAAACGAACATAGCTTACCTTCTTCTAAGTTATTCGAATTCGCTTTCTGAGGAAGTTTTATTTCAACACTATTTTGAGCGTTTGATTGAATGATAATAAGTGAAAATAATATTATAAATAAAAAAGTAGTATTCTTCATGCGTTAGTTTTCGGCTTTTATTTTTTTTCTGGTAGTATTACACAAGGGAATCCGAAAAGGCATCTGTTCTTTATCATTTCGGCTACTTCATCGGGTACATGTTCTTCCCAACCAGTTTCCCCCTGTTTTATTAAATCGAGCATATTATCTGTTTGAACGCTCAGGTTTGCTTCATTATAATGGTAAATGTCTTCAATTTTATCATTTGCGATTAAGAATCGGTATAAATCAATTAAGTGCATTGGCGGGGTAAACTTCATACAATTCATAATCGTGTTACTACGTAACGTGGGATACACGAAAAGCTTTACTTTTCTGCTAAAAAGTGTAGCAAAAGATTCTAAAATTCCTCCCGGTAACTCATTATAGTGTTCTTCCCCAAAAATGTATTCCAAGTTTGGATAACCAATGAGTAAACCAATCTTTTCTTTGGTAATCTTTGATAAGTAAGAAACCAGTTTATAATACTCGTGAAAGTTTGTAATCAAAACGTTTTGACCAAGTGAACATAAAACGTCAACGCGGTCAAGAAAGTCTTTTTCGTCAATTAAATCGTCTTCGGTTCCTTCCTGAAGTGATTGGAGTGTTAATTCCGTAACTACTAATAGTTTCTTTTTATCTACGTCAGGATCCTTCAAAAACTGCTTTACTCCGTTATCGAGCATATCTATATGGACGTCTATCAAAGGTCTGAAACGACCTCTCAACACTGCGATATTTTTTTTGTACAACATTTCCGAAGGTTGGATATTTTGACCGTCAGAACCAAAAAGGGCTACATCAGAAAAACCGTGTTTCACTAACCGAAGGCTCATTAATCTGCTGTCTACATCGTCAAATTCGGGCCCGTCAAACCGTATCATATCAATGTGTAATCTATCGGTTGAGAGATTATCCATGAGTGATATAAGGAGCATCTCAGGGTTGCTGCGGTAATAAAAGCAACCGTAAATTAAATTTACTCCGATGACTCCCAAGGCTTGTTGTTGCAACAGCGTATCGTTGTCAAACATAACCACGTGAATCACAACGTCATGAAATTTACCGTTTGGTTCAGTCTGAAACCTGCATCCTAACCAGCCGTGCGGGTCATTGTTCTTGTGATAATTCAGTGTAACTACTGTATTTGCGAACGAAAAAAACTGTGTTTTCCCACCTCGGGTATCATTTAACCTTTCGATTAAAAGACTGTACTCGTGGTCAAGCATGCTGAGTAAACGGTCTTCTGAAACGTACCTACCACTTGGTGAATGCCCGTAAATTGCGTCCGAGAATCGCATATCGTAAGCTGACATTGTTTTGGCAATTGTCCCTGAAGCCCCGCCGGATTTAAAGAAAATACCAGCTACATCCTGTCCGGCCCCAATTTCAGCAAAAGAGCCGTAAACGCTTTCGTCTAAATTAAGTTTTAGGGCTTTCTGTCTGGTGTTCAGAGATTTATCGTGCGTTGGCGTCATTTACTTGTTTTATAGACCACAAATCTACAAAACTAACCTTACGTATAGAATTAGTTTGGTTAGATGATTTGCCATAACAGAGAAAACGAATCACCTTTAGCTTCGTTGATTAAGACTTTTTCAGCACTTTCTACCCACGCGTGAAATTCAAAATTTTGCTTCTGTTGCACACCAATATAAAGGTTACAAGTTGTGTCATTCCTAAGAAACCATTTGTACGCAAGGGCCATTGGCAAGCAATTAACAGCGAAAGGAAAAGCACTGGCAGCCTTGATTGTCAAAATAGAAAGTCTTTCGTTTGAAATACCTTTCGTACGACGGCAGGGTAGTGAAAGCGAAGCTCTATAAACTTTGAGAAAATACTTGAAAGGAGATAAGCGTATAAGTAGCGAACACAGAAGTAATAAAATCCACACGTTTATTAGCCAGACTTTATCGGTTAAACTCACGGCGAAAAATTTAGTTAATTTCTGCCACGAGACCTTCTTTTGCGAGGTCTTCCAGAAGAAAATTTAGGTCTGACTTGCATTGATTTACCTCAACATCAAACTCGGCACATATTGTACTAGTTAAGTGTTCTTTTGATACTGGCTCTGATTGTAAAAGATTCCAGATAAAACTACCGACTACATCTAAATTGTAATAGATTCCTGATCCGTAATTTAGTATCACGGTTTCGTCAGAAACCGAAGTGGATACCTGTTGCGTTGTTGCTTGATAAAGTGGCATATAATTATTGAAAATATCCGCGGGCAACGAAATAGGGAATTATCAGCCACAACAGTCCTTTAATTAAAAAGAAAAGAAAGCCAGCCCAACCAACACGTTTGAACCACGCTTTCAAGTTGCTTTTTCTTGATTCCATTCCCAATAAACAGCCCTTTTTTTTAAATGGTTTAAATAATTACCTAATATTGGCTAATTATTTAATCAAACTAAATTTATAATGAAATTATTGTGGAAGGTACTTCTTTGGATTGGTGGTATATTGACATTACTGATTGCTTCTTTTATTGTGTACGGAATGTACTTGACCAAAGATTTACCTTGGCAGGAGCCGGTTTTTGACTCTGAAGTTCCACCAAACCCGGGAAACTTAGGAAACAGGTCAGTATTGCTTTTTTATAAGACAAACGGCTTTGAACATGAATCTATTGGAACGGGACTTCTGGAAATTACTACGCAAGGAGAAGGAAGAGGTTGGAACGTTATTTCGACAGATAACGGTGCATTTTTTAACGATGATTACCTGAGCAAATTTAAAGTAGTAGTATTTCTTAGTACCACAGGTGATATTTTGACTAAAGAACAAGAATCGGCATTTGAAAGATATATTGCGAATGGTGGTGGTTACGTTGGAATTCACTCAGCAACTGATACAGAATACGAATGGGATTGGTACAATGACTTTGTGGGAACGCACTTTCGTGATCATAGCCTTTTTCCGCACACGCCAGAAGGTACTATTGTAACCGAACGAAGAAATCAGTATACTACTTCACATCTCCCTGAACGATGGAAGAAAACCGAAGAGTGGTATAATTTCAAAGATTCCATTCGAGGTAAATCAGGATTCGAAATATTACTTTCTGTGGATGAGTCAACGTATAATGTGGGAGAAACGGGTGGTATGGACGGAGACCACCCAATTTCGTGGATAAGCGAAAAGGCAATCGGACGAATGTTTTATACTGCTTTGGGACATAATTCGGAAACTTTTACCCAGGAGAATTCCATGCAGCATATTCTTACAGGAATTGAATGGGCGGGTAAATTCAGTGAGACAAACGATGTTTCAACTGAGGGCAGCAATTAAATCCGCGGGAGTAAATTGCGATTACACCGATTCGAGTTCTTAGAACATAGCAGTATTATATTTGATTAATTCAAGCCGTTCAATACCTTTCTACCTGAAGTTGATTGACACTATCAAGGCTATGATTTGGCTCAAATTCTTTTTAGTGCACGGAAAGCATTTTGGAAATGCTTGTAGTCAGGTTTCTAGTATCTCTAAGAGAAATTAAGCTTACTGTAATTTTATAACCTGAATAATTATTGCGGATTATTACCACTTCATTAGAAGTGGTAATATGAATATTCTTATCGTTAGTTTCTTCAAAACTTATCGTTCCCCAAAAGGGCACTTTCAAATTATTTGAATGTACGTTTAGCGTCGCCTGAGTTTACTGAAGCTACTAACGCAGCAAATAAGTAAGGGTGGGGGGCGTGGTAATTAATAAGTGTAAAGCATTGAAAATAAACTACAGTAACGATGCTCAGGCATATCTTGAAAAAAGTAGCTAAAGTTTAAATTCTCTGGCATCGTTCCGAAGGAAATTGAAGTCATTGTCTTGAATACCAACGCGTAAGCTTCCGAAAAAGTTGTTATTTCTCCGTAGAGGGTTAGTGGAGTGGTGGCGTTTAGACTTAATTGATTGACTACGAACAAAACGTGGTACGCCGCATCTTGCGGCGTGCGGTAGTTGAAACGATTGCAAAATTGTAATGCATCGTATTTAAAGTATACGACAATTAGACTTCCTTCTTCAAAATGAACGTGCATTCCGTCTGGGCTTGGCAATTGTCGGATGCATTCGATTAGTGTACTTATTAAATGCACGGGCGTTATTTTTTTGACTGTGTACATTTCTTTGAACCAGTTTATCAATTTTTTCTCCACCCCAAAAACATTGAAGGCGTTAATGGCCTGATGCTTGAAATCATATATATAATGACTTTCATTTACCTGACTTCCAGCGGCAAAGTTGATATACTTTGATGAATCTTCCTGCTGAAAAATCTCCTCAGGAATAAAAGTAAAATAATTTGAATTTACACTTAGGGAAATTGACTTCCAGTAGTTTGCGGCTAAAAAGTGGTGTTGGTCGTAGATTTGTTGCAGCGTTTGAAGTAACTGGTTTTCGTTTAGTACGCTCATGATTTGATAATCTTCCATCCACATAAACATATTGTTTTTTTCGTGCTGGATGGCAAACCTGAATCGATCTTTACCAACCTCTATCAATAAATGACAGCTGGCAATTTGACCAATTTCAAAACGATCATCCTTTACTTCAAATATGGGTAAAATTGCTTGTAATGATTCTTCCACTTTGTTCTTTTAGGCTCTAATTTATACACTATAAGTTACGTATTTTTTAACAACTGGATGAACCATGTACTCGTCCATATTATTAATGGACTCAATGTCCATCCATTTAATCTCAAGAAAAAGTTGATTATCTGGTGATATTTCGGGGTCACTACCAAGCCATGAATCATAGTCAGCTACCTCTGATTTAAAAAATAGTTCCACTGCGTGCAGCGAATCCACGATGTACTCGTTGAGGCAGTAAAACTCACTTTTCAAAATTTTCAGATTTACCTCCTCACTAACTTCTCTGGCAATACAATCCAATACACTCTCCCCTGTCTCAATTCCGCCACCGGGTGGCATCCAAAAACAGTTCTGCGGGTTCAACCCTCTATGATTAATGAGTAAAATTGCATCGTTTTGTTCAATAAGTGCCATGCACCTAATTCTTACCCGATTGCCAAATTGCTGTGTTAGAAAAGTATCCATTCGACTGTAAAATTAGTTTATTAACTATATAAAGATAATTTTTTGTCAAAAATCTGCTTTAATAAATATTCTCAATAGCTTTGTACCTAAAATATGGCAGCCGAAAACCTAACTATATCAGAACTTCTTCAGAAAAAATTTAAACACAATCCAACTACTGGGCAGACAAAGCTTTTTGAGTTAATGGATGACTTTTTGGAGCAAGAAGACGAAATTATCCGAAGTGCGTTTATCTTGAAAGGCTACGCCGGAACCGGAAAAACTACCTTTATAAGTGCATTGGTGAAGGTTTTACCAAAATTTGGCTGGAAATCAGTCTTGTTGGCTCCAACGGGTAGAGCAGCTAAAGTTATGGCGACTTACTCCCACCGGAAAGCTCAGACTATTCACAAAAAAATTTACCGGCAGACAGAAAACAGTTACACGGGAAATTTTGTATTTGAACGTCAGAAAAATTACCACGAAGACACCCTTTTCATAGTTGACGAAGCCTCCATGATTTCTGATACCAAGGAGTTTGGGAGTAGTAGTCTGTTACATGACTTACTTGATTATATTTTTGAAAATCCGGGAAATAAATTGTTGCTCATCGGAGATGAAGCCCAATTGCCGCCCGTTAAAATGTCAGTTAGTCCGGCTTTGGATGAGCAGCACCTCACGGGCTACTACCACGCTGAAGTTACGTGTCATCAACTTACCCAAGTTACTCGCCAGGAAGAAGGAAATGGCATTTTGGACAATGCTACCGCACTCCGAAATTTACTCGGAAACGAGAAACCCAAGATAGAATTTGTGACCAAAGGTTATACTGATTTATTCAGGATGACGGGCGAACGAATTGAAGATGGATTACGCTATGCTTATGATAAGTTTGGGCGGGAGAATGTAATCGTGATTACACGTTCCAACAAAAATGCCGTTCAATATAATCAGTACATCCGAAATCAAATTGACGATGCTCAGGAAGAACTTTCCAATGGTGATTTGCTGATGGTTGTTCGTAATAACTACACGGTTTTAGATGAAACCTCTGAAGCAGGATTTATTGCCAACGGGGAATTTGTAGAAATAAAGCGAGTTGGGAGAGAAGAACAAATGCACGGCTTCCGATTTGCTTCCGTTACCTTAAAATTAGTAGATTATCCCGAAGAGCCTGAGTTCGACACGTTAATTTTGTTGGATACGCTGCATTCCCATTCTCCAAGTTTGACTCGTGAGGAGAACAAAGCCCTTTACGAAAACGTATTGAAGGACTACTTTTTTATCACTTCTAAGAAAGAACGGAGCGATTTAGTGCGTAAAGATAAATACCTGAACGCTCTTCAAGTGAAATACGCTTATGCGTTGACTTGTCATAAATCGCAAGGTGGGCAATGGGAGGTTGTATTTGTGGATCAGGGGTATTTACCGCCTGACCAGCTCGACGAAGGTTTTATCCGATGGTTGTATACCGGAATTACTCGTGGGATAAAACAGGTATTTCTGGTTAATTTTAATGCTGGCTTCTTTGCCAAATAAGCATTCAGGCACTGGGTGTTAGGTCCTTATCTACCAATTACCTTCTCGGTCCCGTCATAGATATACCATCACATAACCTACCCCTAAAAGAAAGAAACCGCACTAGATTTGCCGCGATAGAAATATCTTGGATTTGCTCCATGTTTTGGGAAGCACCAATTATGACTTTGTGAGTTGTGAAAGCAGAGCTTATTTCGTGGATAGGCTAAATTTTGTTTCACCTTTTGTCAAAACCTAAACTAATAGTTGAGGAAATCGCCGCCTTCAATTCGCCGTAATAAATCTACTGGCTTGTTGAAAATATATGTCCATGCTTTCAAAGCGGGCTGCGTTATTTCAACAAAAGCGTCTACCTGTTCTCTAAGATACAGTGAGCTTGATTCATCGCCTGGGTTGTGACCTTCGTATGGATCGAGAATTGAGAACAGTGCCTTCGAGTCACGAATGGTAAATAACTCACCGTAAACAAACTCAAACGTTTCGGTTTTAATGAGTCCCGGATAATAGTCAATCAGGTATAACTCTCCCGTGGTAAATGCGGTAGAATGAAAGGAAGTAAAGTGTTCAATTTCGTTTACAAACGGGTTTTTATCGTAACGCTTCATCAATGTACCGTAAACAAAAAGATACTCAGGGTTATTTGAAGTAGGCATTCATATTTGTAAGGTAAGACTTAGCTTCGTTATCGCCTAATTCGGCTGCTTTGGCGAAGGCATCATTTGCTGATTTAAAGTTTCCTCGTTTCAGCTCCAATTCTCCAATTCTCCGGCGTACCTCGGCATTTTTATCTAAATAGAACTGCGAAGCACGGCGGTATTCGAGCATCGCTTCGTCGTAATCTTCTATGTTGAAATGACAAGTTGCCTTCAATAAATACGTTTCGCGGATTGAATTGTCAAGTTGAAGTGACTTTTTTAAATCTTGAAGAGCGGCTTCGTAATTTTCAAAATAAAAATGGCATTTCGCCTTGTACAAATAAGCGTAAGCAGATTTGGGGTGGCTTATCACAACTTGTTCGAAAAATCTGAAGGCGGCGGGTATCTCTTCTTTTTCGTATAAATCAATTCCTTCCAGCAGCGGTTTCTTAGCTTGCTGTTCTGGTGTTTCGGTTAACGAAAAGTCGCCCATTAAGACACCGTGTATAAACGATGGAAATAGAAAAAATAGAAGTTCCATGGGAATCCGTTCTTTTTAAAATTGATTTTTGATTACAGACTGTTTAATTCTGCTTTTAACTTTTTGGGTAATTTGGCGATAACCAAATCATAGGATTCTCTAATGAGTTCAAAAACCAAACTTTGGCAAAGAACGAAATCTAACCCGACCATCGACCAATGTTTTTTATTCATGTGCCATGCACCCTCAATAAATTCGTACTGACCCCTTATTTCGATATTCTTTTCGGGGGTATTTTTGAGACTTATTCGTCGGGTTTCGTTCAGGGATAATAACGCAAACACTTTTCCCATTACTTTGTAAACTGCTGCATCGGGCCCGAAAGGTTGTCCTTCGGTTACACCATTCAGCTGCAAACAATACTCGCGGGCTTCTTCGATGTTCATCGCATGACTGCTCTGAAAATCATAACCATTACACAAAAAAGGAACATGACGATGGAGATTTTATTGATTCCGTGCATCATTTTCAGGTTTGTGCTTGTGGGGTATTTCCCATCTTCGCTTTTTCTAAAAACCCGAAGGAAATAAGAAAAAACGGGCATTATGCGGAGGTACTCTTTTACTTTGTTCATTTTTATTTTTCGTTAATTTTATGAGTTGTCCGGATTGGAGATTTCGCTCACAAATTCTAAACTTCAACAACTTCTGGTTCGAACCAGCGGCTGTCTTCTTTGATTAATTCTATTAGTTCGTCTACGGCATTATCAGAATGCACAGAACGCTTTATAACTTCCTGACCTCGGTAAAGGGCAATTTTATTTTTACCCATTCCTACGTAACCATAATCAGCATCGGCCATTTCTCCAGGACCGTTCACAATACAACCCATGATTCCAATTTTCACCCCTTTTAAATGATCGGTGCGTTTACGAATCATGGCGGTTGTTTCCTGCAAATCAAATAACGTTCTTCCGCAGGAAGGGCAACTAATATACTCGGTTTTTGACATTCGGGTTCGAGCCGCTTGTAAAATTCCGAAGGCAGTACTATTTACCAGTTTAACGGTTTCAAAATCTGTCGAATTATCTTTGTTATCAGTCAACTTCATCATGATTCCGTCGCCCAATCCTTCAATCAAATTACCACCGATATCGGTCGCACTATAAAGTTGGAAATCGCTTTCGCATAAGTCTTCATAGTGCCCGGCGATAACAACCGGAAGTTTAATGCCATTTTGAATCAACTTCACAAACGCCCGACGAATGTCAGCCATTGCGTGCGGATTTTTGGTCGATAAAACCAAGACGGCATTTTCAAGTTCTTTCAGTTTATTAATCGATTGTTCAACTAAATAGTTTGTGTCAATGGCAATAAAATTCACGACAGGATGGAAATCTACAATCGATTCTAAATCAGCGAGTTGAATGAACGGAAATTTATTTACTTTGTCTTCAGTTTTGTGCCAAATATCGTAGTCTAAAATTTCTTTTAAACCATTTGGAAGCATAAATTCAATCGGTTTTTTAGCAGAATAAATATAATCTGTACCAATATCGTTCATACGCCATTTGTCTGATAATGGCATATAAAAATGACCAACCGCCTTGAGGTCTTCCACTTCGTTTACCGCAAATTCGCTCAAATCAGCAATAACCCGAGGCACGTTCAGTCCACCGAAATTAGCTATTTCTTTGGCTTCTCGCTTTTTATAAGTAAACGGATCAATGGGGTATTCTTTGTAGGCTTTTATCGGTTGCTGTGCTTCGGCACGGTGCGTGTAGCGGTCAATCAACGCTCTTGCAACGGGAGATTCAAATTCGGGGTCTTCGGTCAAACTCACTCGGACGGTATCGCCCAATCCATCTTCCAATAGTGTTCCAATTCCCATCGCCGACTTTATTCGTCCGTCTTCGCCTTCGCCGGCTTCCGTAACTCCTAAGTGGAGTGGGTAGGGCTTTAAGTTTTCTTCCGCCAAGCGTTTCACCAGTAATCGGTACGCTTGCACCATTACCTGCACGTTGGAAGATTTCATCGAAATGACAATATTATAGTAATTTTCGTCTTCGCAAATTCGTAGAAACTCTAATGCTGATTCTACCATTCCAATCGGTGAATCTCCGTAGCGGCTCATAATCCGGTCAGAAAGTGAGCCGTGGTTTGTGCCAATTCTCATCGCCGTTCCGTACTCCTTACAAATCCTCACGAGCGGAAGAAAGCGATTACGAATGCGTTCAAGTTCTGCCTGATAAGATTCGTCCGAATAATCAATTACTTCGAAACGCTTTTTGTCGGCGTAATTTCCGGGGTTTACCCGGACTTTCTCCACGATTCTGGCGGCGAGTTCGGCGGCATTTGGGGTGAAGTGAATATCGGCAACGAGCGGTGTATTATAGCCCCGTTTGTGTAATTCTTTCTTTATATTTTCGAGGTTTTGGGCTTCCTTAACGCTTGGGGCGGTTATCCTGACTAATTCGCAGCCACTCTCAATCATCCGAATTGATTGCTCTACCGAACCAATCGTGTCCATGGTATCAATGGTTGTCATGGATTGCACCCGAATCGGGTAGTCCGAACCGAGCATTAGATCGCCAATTTTCACCTGAATGGTTTCTCGGCGGGAATAGGATATAAGTGAGTTTGCGTACATTTTTTGAGCTTTTAACTGTCAGCCATTATTAGCTTGAGGCTTCTGTGTATTTCGTGCGAATTTACGGAATTATTCATCTTGTTAACATAAGCATTCTTAAATCTGTTTACATAAGCGGTACTTTTACTGAAAAAAGAGATGCTTTGCCAAATATTCACAGATAGATTGTGAGCCAACGCTCCGCAAGAATTCACTCACCCAAAAGACAAATATCCTTCAAAATGAAGGATTTAAATGCAGGAAGTACCGTCTTGACTATGATGGGGTACTTTTAATCAGTTCTTTTACTATTCTTGAACAAGAGTGGTGGGGTAGTATCGCTTTTTTTATGACGGTTAGCACTTTTTCAATGGTGCACATATTGATTCTATTCATTACCCTAATCGTACATTTTTCTACAAAAAAATATTTTATTAAGAGTCTGGTATATAATATTGTTCACGGTAACTTTCTTCGGAATATTTCTGACTTTACTTCTTACTAGAAATATTTTTTTAGGGGGGTAGAATGAGTTTTTAACGAACCCGCATGAGTTGTATTATGCAGGTGAGTATAAACGATAGTAATCCAAAACAATAACGTAATAGGTCATAATGTTTCCTCATGCCATAATATCAATCTATCCTTCAACCTGCCGTCAAAATAGTAATCATTTTATTTAGCTAAACTTCTTCTCTAAAGTGATAACTTTGTGGTTTTTAAGAGAAAATGTACTAATTAGAATGTTGACAGTAGAAAAAATTGATAAAAGAAATGGCGAATTACTACCGATCATGGAATCGTTTTACACGATTCAGGGAGAAGGTGCTTTTTCGGGAAAAGCGGCGTACTTTATCCGCGTTGGCGGCTGCGATGTGGGTTGCGTTTGGTGCGATGTAAAAGAATCTTGGGACGCCGATGAACATTCAAAGAAGGCCGTTGCTACGTTGGTTAAGGAAGTGCAGCAAACACCCACTGAAATCGTGGTTATCACGGGCGGTGAACCGCTGATGTATGATATGAACCCGTTAACTAATGCGTTGCAAAGTGCTGGATTTTACACAAATATTGAAACTTCGGGAGCGTACCCGATGTCGGGAAATTGGGATTGGGTTTGTTTCTCTCCAAAGAAATTTAAAGCTCCCCATCCTTCCATTTACGAAGCTGCTGATGAGTTAAAAGTTATTATTTATAATAAGTCAGATTTTGCTTTTGCTGAAAAACACGCTGCGTTGGTAAATCCGAATTGTAAACTTTTGTTACAACCTGAATGGTCGGTGCGGGAAAAAGCGACTTCGCTCATCGTTGAATACGTAAAAACGAACGTAAACTGGCAAATTAGTATGCAAACCCATAAATATATGGGCGTGGAATAGGGTACTGGTATTTTGAGTGTTCTGGCTTAAATTTATGTTTGGACACACAAATTAGAAGTTATGGTAATTGAGAAAAATTTAAAATCAACGGTTCTTGAAGTAACTAAAAGCAAAGAATTAGTAAGGATTCCTGCGTCGGAGTAAGAGGAGCCCCGACTTTGAAAAAAAACTTAATAGCTATCATTAAAAATCTAACCGTCGTTTTTGAGGTTCTTTCTCCGTCAACAAAATCTTACGATTTATCGGAGAAATCGGAAGCGTACAAAACCTTTGAAGGTTTGGAGCAAATAGTTTTTGTCTACCCAAGGTAAAATGAAAGTCATTACTTACAAAAGAAGTTGTAAGTCAGTAGGTTGGCTCAATCAAGACTTTATCAATAACCGAAGATTGTATCGAAATTGAAGGGAAGCTGCTTTGATTAGTTGATGTCTATTTGAAAATTGACTTTTGATTTCTCCAATCTCAAGAAAACACCATTTCATCTCCGTGCGTCAACTTGACTACGGGCGGTAAGAGCGACGGGAAATTCTGAAAAAAGCCGATGGCAAGATTGGTTGGTAAATTACTGCCGAATAGTTTTTGTAGATTCCTTCCCGCCCATAATCGAGTCCTAAATTCTGAATTCCAGTAAGTCAGGTATTCTTGATATAAGTCGGTTTCTGTTGAGTCGTTCAGTTGTTTGTAAATCAATTCGCTCAATTTTACGCCGCCCCGAATTGCCATCGCCATACCGTTTCCGCAAAGTGGCGTAATAAGCCCCGCCGTATCCCCAACCATCAGCATGCCGCGTTCTTGTTTTGATTTTTTGTTGAAAGATATCTCGTTTATAACTAAGGGTTTATCGTAAACGAACTCGCTGTGCTGAAAAATTTCACTCAGGTATTTATTTTTGGATAAAACGTTGCGTTCAGTTTCGTCAATAGAGCCGTGCTTACGAATAACTTCCCGGTCGATTAAGTAACAAAGGCAATACAAGTCTTCTTCGATAGCAGACATTCCGCAATAACCACCTTTGAAATTATGCAACGCAATGACATCTTTTGGGAAGTCTGTTTTGATATGATATTTCACCCCAACGTAACCCGAACGTTCGTCAATGAACTGACGGTTTAAATGCTTGTCCAGATTACCTCGCTTGCCGTAAGAACCCACGATTATTTTTCCCGAAAAAACTTCTTTTTTTGACGTCGTTACCTGATGTGCTTCCACCGAATTTACTTGCGTTTCGGTCATTACTTCCACGCCAATTTCGGTGGCTAATTTTGCTAATTCGTAATCAAGTTTATAGCGACTAATACCAAAGCCGCCGCTCTTCAAATGACTTTTTGCCACGTTGCCGTTTGCTGCACTCACTTGTAATGTATGGATATCAGCAACTCCCAATGCTTCTAAGTCTAGTCCGATAAACTTAAAGAAAGGTCGGACTTCGTTGGAAATGTATTCCCCGCAAACCTTATGAAATGGGTAGCTATATTTTTCAATTAGTAAGACTGAAAGTCCCATCTTACGGCTTATAATGGCGGTACTCAAACCCGCTAAACCACCGCCTACTATTATTATATCAAACGTTTTTTTCACAAATAAAATGTTTATTTTTGCGTAATTTGTTACTTCCAAATTAAGTTAGTGAGGATACTGACGACAGCATGAATTTTTATTCTTCTCTGAATAAGACCGTGAGTCAAATCTAACTCCTAATTTACCAAACTCTAATTTCTGATACTTAATGCCTTCCAAAAAACTTTTTTTACTCGATGCCTTCGCTCTTATTTACCGTGCCCATTTTGCGTTCATCAAAAATCCGAGAATGACCTCTACGGGGATGAACACAAGTGCCGTTTTTGGTTTTGTAAATACGTTATTGGAAGTTCTGAAAAAAGAAAACCCTTCGCACCTAGCGGTTTGTTTCGATACGAAGGCAAAAACTTTTCGTACGGAGCAATTTGAAGCCTATAAGGCAAACCGTCCACCGCAACCCGAAGATATTACAATTGCGATTCCGTACGTGAAGAAAATGGTAAAAGCCATGAATATTCCGTGCATTGAGTTGGATGGTTTCGAAGCAGACGACGTTATCGGAACGCTCGCCAAAAAGGCGGTTCAGCATGACTTCGAGGTTTATATGTACACGCCTGATAAGGATTACGGTCAACTGGTAGAAGACCATATATTTCTTTACAAACCCGCATTTATGGGGAATGCCATTGAAGTTCAAGGTGTTCCCGAAATTTTAGAAAAGTGGAAAATCGAACGAATTGACCAAGTAATTGATATGCTTGGTTTGATGGGAGACGCCGTGGATAATATTCCTGGAATACCGGGAGTTGGGAAAAAGACCGCTCAAAAACTATTGAGTTTGTACGGTTCGGTGGAAGGAATTATTGAAAATGCCCACCAGATAAAAGGTAAAATGGGGGAGAAAATCGCCGAAAATGCCGGGATGGGAATTATGTCGAAGCAACTGGCGACCATTGATATCAACGTTCCGGTTGAATTTAACGAAGAAGATTTAACTATGTGTCCGGTGAACGAAGTGGCACTAGATGCGTTACTTGATGAACTTGAATTCAGGACGTTAAAACGCCGGATGTTGCCTGGGATTGCCTCAACAAGTGTGCAAACTGAAGCTCCGAAGAAAGCAAAGAAAGCTGCTTCAAGTAGTCAATTTTCACTATTTGAAAGCTCTTCTACGCCTAACACTAATTTCACCGCTGAAGAACTTGATATTGAGATTCCGTTTGATAAGCGAAATATCAAAAATACCGTTCACAGCTATTATCTAATTGATACTCCCGAAAAAAGAGCGGAACTTATTAAGTATTTGCTCTACCAAAAGGAATTTTGCTTCGATACTGAAACTACTGACCTGGACACAACTGATGCTGAATTAGTCGGCATTGCGTTCGCGTATCTAGAAAAAGAGGCGTACTACGTGCCAGTACCAGCGGAACGGGAAGCTACTCAGGAAATTGTGGAAGAATTTCGGCAAGTATTCGAAAATGAGTCAATTGTGAAAATTGGTCAGAATTTGAAATACGATATTTCTGTTCTGAAAAACTACGATATTGAAGTCAAAGGAGAATTGTACGATACAATGCTCGCTCATTATTTAATTGAGCCAGAAAAACGCCACGGAATGGATTATCTCGCCGACTCGTATTTGAATTACGAAGCTGTGGGAATCGAAGAACTAATCGGAAAAAAAGGAAAAAAACAAGGTTCGATGCGGGATGTTTCTCCCGAAATAGTTACTGAATACGCCGGAGAAGACGCAGATATTACGTTGCAGCTAAAGCGTATTCTGGATGTAAAGTTAAAGGAACTTAACCACGATAAATTACTAAAAGAAGTTGAAATTCCGCTCGTGAAAGTACTTTCTGATATGGAAATGGAAGGTGTGAATATTGATGAGACGGTATTGACTGAAATGTCGGCAACGCTCAACGAAGATTTACTGAAAGTGCAGGATGAAATTTACGAAATTGCGGGCGTTGAGTTCAATATAAATTCACCGAAACAACTGGGTGAAATTATGTTTGAGAAACTCAAAATTGATACAAAACCGAAGAAAACGCCTTCTGGGCAGTACGCTACGGGGGAAGAAATCCTGAATAAATACGATGGTGAACACCCAATCGCTTCCAAAATATTAGACTTTAGGGAATTGTCTAAGCTCAAAAGTACCTACGTAGATGCGTTGCCGCTATTGGTGAATTCTAAAACCGGACGAATTCATACGTCTTACAATCAGGCAGTTACGGCAACGGGGCGTTTAAGCTCGACGAATCCTAATTTGCAGAATATTCCCATCCGAACGGAACGGGGAAGGGAAATTCGGAAGGCGTTTGTCGCTCGTGATGAAAACCACGTGTTGCTTGCCGCTGATTATTCACAAATTGAATTGCGGATTATGGCGGCGTTTAGCGGCGATGAAAGTATGATTGAGGCGTTTAACCAAGGTATTGATATTCACTCACAAACGGCAAGTAAAGTTTTTGGTGTTCCGCTTGAAGACGTCGACAGCGATATGCGACGAAACGCAAAAGCGGTCAACTTCGGGATTATTTACGGAATATCGGCGTTTGGATTAGCGAAAAATATCAAAACGAGTCGCACTGAAGCCCAAGAAATAATTGATGCTTATTTTAAGGAATTTCCGAAGGTGAAAACTTTTATGGACGATTGCATCAATAAAGCCCGCGAAGACGAATATGTGGAAACGATTTTGGGAAGACGGCGGTATTTACCAGATATTAATTCCCGCAATCCAACGCAGCGAGGTTACGCCGAGCGGAACGCTATTAACGCCCCAATTCAGGGCAGTGCCGCTGATATGATTAAGGTGGCGATGATCAATATTCACCAATGGTTGAAGGATGAAAAACTCCAAACTAAGATGATTCTGCAAGTACACGATGAATTGATTTTCGATACGCCCAAAAGTGAATTGGATAGAGTCAAAAAACACGTAAACGAACTAATGATAAATGCCATTCCATTCAATGTTAAAATCGAAACTGGAATTGGAGAAGGAGATAATTGGTTGCAGGCACATTAAGAGAAAAAGTTATGACCGCGTTGAAGTGGTGAAATTTCTAAAGAAATAGTTTTCTCATAATCACATTCGAGAAGCTGCTGGAGTTCATATGAGTATGAAGTCAGCAGCTTTTTTTCGTTTCTAGTTCATTTCTTAAATTATGAGATGCTGAATCGTTTGCGGCTTCTTTCTGTCAGACAACGCCCATATTATAATAACTAGCCTGTTGCTAATTTCTGGTTTGTTCCGATTATCCCCTAATATTCAAAGACCTCCTTGTGAATAATCCCCGTGCAAGCTCACCTACACTATGGTTTGCCATCTACCTTCTGGGCGATATATTCCATCATAAAATATAATTAATTGATGTTTTAATAGCTCTTTTTTTATAACTTGAGCGTGAAGTAAGTTATAAATCACTTACCATCATTTATTTAACCCAAAATGCATCACTTAAAATAAATCAAGTGTACCGGCTGCAAACTAAGTTTATCAAATTGTAAAATAGATAGGGTATATGCTGTCAGAATTTAAATATTCGGTAACGACAGCGTAACTTTTGAGAGAACTCTTAGCAATACTTTTGCAGAGTAAATCGAAGGCAAACTCTTATGATTTTGCACTTCTATATAACCTTTAAATTGAGTAACCGTACACCATTCACTTGATGGCTAAGTATGTATTTAACAAATCTCTTTCTTATGAAAAAACTCTATTCTAAAATTTCAATCTGTCTCGGAATCTTCGGATTCATGGTCACAAATGCGGCACTAGCAAGTCCGCTATCGATAAAAGTAAATGGGCAAGTAAGCGATGCTTCTGACAACTCCCCTCTGATTGGTTGTTCCATCGTAGAAAAGGGAACAAATAATGGTGTTTTGAGCGATGCTGACGGAAAATTCAGCATTTCTGTAAAAGATCAAAGTGCGACGTTAATCCTCGATTTTATAGGTTACGAAAAGCAAGAGGTCGTGGTGGGAACTAAAACGAGTCTTAACGTTCAGCTGACTCCCAAAATAAGTCAGTTTGACGACGTCGTTGTGGTGGGTTACGGTACACAAAAGAAAACTGATATTACTGGAGCGGTTGGTACGCTCAAAAGTGAAAACTTTAATCAGGGAATTGTGGCAAACCCAGGTCAGCTACTGCAAGGTAAGATTGCTGGAGTTAACGTTACTTCCGTGAGTGGTGAGCCCGGAGCTGGCCAAGATGTCGTTATTCGTGGAGTAGGCAGTTTGCGGTCTGGCACATCACCCCTTTACGTGATTGACGGTTTTGTACTGGATAATGCGAATAATGGCATTGCAAGTAACCCGTTGAACTTTATTAACCCGCAGGATATCGAATCTATTAACGTTTTGAAAGATGCATCGGCGGCGGCAATATACGGAGCAAGGGCTGCGAATGGCGTCATCGTTATTACCACGAAAAAAGGAAAAGACGGTAAGTCTGAAATTAACCTGTCGATGTCAACGGCATTCTCTTCGTTAGCAAACAGGATTGATGTTTTCGATGCGGATGATTTTAGAAATCAAGTAGTGAGTGCTGGAGGAACTTTATTCGATGCGGGCGGAAACACTAACTGGCAGGATGAACTAACAAGAACTGCGAGATCAAATACCACTAACCTTTCTTTTAGTGGAGCGGCAAGTGATAAATTTAATTATTTTGCTTCCATAGGTCTTGATAACCAAGAAGGAATACTGAATAATAGTAGTTTGAAACGGTATTCAGGGCGATTGAATCTAAATCAAATCGCTTTTAAAGGAAAGATGAAAATTGCGTATAATTTCATCGGAGCCCAAACTCAAAACGAAAGACCTAATCAAGGATCTATTGTGGTGGATATGTTAAGGCTTAATCCAACTATTCCGGCTCTGACTAACGGACAACCTACACTGATTGATGATATTCTTAGCCCGGTGGCGAGACAGCAACTCTATAAAGATGAAGCTACGAACAATAGAATAATCGCGAATATTTCGCCGAGCATTGAGTTTGTTAAAGGGTTAACATATAAACTTAACCTTGGAGTTGATTTTTCGAGTACCGACAGAGTGGTGCAAACAATGCCTTACGCACTTTTGGAAGGGCTAGATTTTGGATCGTTAAACTCTATCTACTCTAAAAATAGTAATAGCTTAATTGAAAATACGTTGAACTACGTTTTATCTACGGGAAATCATAACCTGAATTTTTTGGCGGGTCATTCCTATCAGCAATTCTTCGAAAGTCAGAACAACTTTGGTCAAACCGGTTTTGCCAATAACGGAATTGAGCCAAGGTATCAGGATCAGTCAAGTACACAAGAGCAACCAACCATTGTAAATAATTACGCTACCAAAAACGAGTTACAGTCGTTCTTTGGCAGGATGAATTATGGCTTTGCTGATAAGTACCTGCTAACCGCAACATTACGGGCAGACGGATCTTCAAAGTTTGGAACAAATAATAGGTACGGTTACTTTCCGTCTTTTGCCGCTGGCTGGAATATCACGAATGAAGAATTTATGTCGAATCCTCAGATTACAAACTTGAAGCTACGTGCAAGTTGGGGGCAGACAGGAAATCAGGAAATTCCACCGAAAATTACTCAGGCTAACTTTAATGACAGCCGAGCTGACAATGATACGTACCCACTTACACCCGACGCCAGTACGTTAGACGATTATCCGTACGGAACTATTTATTCGAGGTTAGCCAATCCTAATATTCAGTGGGAGGTTTCAACTCAATCTAATATTGGGTTAGATTTTGGTTTCTTCAGTAATAAACTGACGGGTACAGTTGATTTATTTAATAAAATTTCCAGCAATATTCTTTTGGAAGCAGTTCCGGCAGATCCGATACAACCCACGGCTACTTTTTGGACGAACGTACCAAACATGAAAATTCAGAATGCTGGCTTAGAGGTATCGTTAGACTACCAAGATCAGAGCCAAAGCGGATTTTATTATAATGTGGGGGGAAACATTACCCTGGTTAAAAATAAGGTTGTTGATTCGCCTTACGCAGTATTAACCACGGGAGCTGCTCAGGGAGCTGGTCAAACCGGTGCCACAATCAATGGTTACATTAATGATGAAGCAATTGGTTCGTTTTTTATGAAAGAATTCATTGGAATAGGTGACGACGGACTGAATAAGTTTAGAGATCAAAACGGCGACGGACAGGTTATTGAAAACGACCGAATAGTGGTAGGTACCGCATTGCCAAGTATGCTCTACGCATTCTATACCAACTTTGGTTATAAAAACTTTGACTTGGGTTTCAACTTCAATGGAGTTTCGGGAAACAAGATATATAACCACACGGCGATGTCTATTTTTAACCGAGGTAACTTAGCCTCGTCTTTCAATACCACAGATTTCGCAGTACAATATCCTAATGAAGCAATAACTAACTCTAACGAGGTTTCTACTCGTTACCTCGAAAACGGTAGCTTCTTGAGATTAAATAATGCGACGTTGTCGTACAAACTGAGCCCACAGGCAATAGGAATGGGCGATTATGTGAACAATATACGTTTCTCAATTACTGGTCAAAACCTATTTGTTATTACTGATTACACGGGTTACGATCCTGAAATAAATACCGGAAGTTCCATTGGTGGAGTTCAGACGTTCGGGATCGATCGTTTCACGTACCCTAAACCACGTACAGTTTTACTCGGTTTAAATGTTTCATTCTAAAAAAAATAACGTTTTTCATTTTTAGTTGGCTGTCAAAAGCTCTCTACTGAAAGTAAAATTTATAAAATATATATTCGCATGAAAAGAAATATCTTACTTGCATTTACCGTAGTTGTTTTAGCTATATTCGATTGGGGCTGCACAGATTTATACGAAGAAGTACTTGACGAATCCCTCTTGGGTCAGGGTCAGGCTCAAGTGATTAGCGGGGCAATTGCTCCGGCGTACGGACAGGTTTCGTGGACTTGGCGACACACCAATTATTTCGGGTTACAACTTATTCCCGCCGATGAGGCTATCTTGCCCTACCGCGGAGGAACAGATTGGTTTGACGGAGGGAAATTCCTCGACGCTCACCGACACAGCATCACGCCTGGAAACGATTTGGTGGGTAGTTCTTGGAACGAACTTACTCGGAATATCTCACGGACGCTCTCGGCAATTGAAGTATTAAGACCGTTAGTTACTGCGGGAAATACTGAAGCATTTGGTGCGTTAAACGAAATGATTGCACTCCGGGCTTACCTCAATATGTTGATGCTTGATAGCTGGGGCCTCATATTTAAAAAAGAAAATTCTAGCGAAATATCAGAAGTTGTTCGTGGTCAAAATGCCATTGACTATATTCAGAAAGAATTGCTAAGTGTTGTTGATCAGATAAATACTTCGAAAGGGCCGGGTCGGATAACTCAAAGTGCCGTTTGGGGCTTATTGGCAAGGTTGCACTTAAATTCAGCGGTTTACCGTGAGCCATACGGTACTCCAAGTTTTGCTAAAGCGGATATGGATAAAGTGGTAGAGTATACTGATAAGATTATCAATTCAGGTAAGTTTACTCTATCGGCTGAGTATTTCGAGCTTTTCAATGACGCAAATAATTCAAATCCTGAGTTAATCTTTGCCTTGGATCAACGCGGTGTTTTGAAAAGAGAGCATAGTCGCTGGGCATATTGGTCAATTGCGGGTTCTCAGTGGGGAAGGCTTGAATACCCAAGTTCTGATGGTACTGATGGTCCGGCAATTACGCCAGACTTTTATAAATCTTGGGCGTCTGCTTACGGCTCAACCGACCCGTCAGCAGACGCCAGGTTTTATCAGCAAAATGTAATATTGCCCGACTCTTTAAAAAACCTTACGGGCAAAACGCCGTTAAACGACGAGAATTTTTACACTTGTGTATCTGCGGAAGATTTCGAAATGAACCGTGGTATTATTCGTGGTACGCCGTGGGGACCGCGTAAGAACTCTGAAGGAGCGTTTATTACTTGCGAAGGCGGATTCAGAATCTATCCTGTAAAGCAGATTAAAGGCAACGGGCCCGATAGAAACGTTGGGTACGTTGATCACAACCTCGAAGTGAACTTTACAAACGAAGGAAGACTTCACAGAACTGGTTACCGCGTTGCTAAATATCAATACAGTCGGACATCACCAAATGGTAATAACTTCAGTAGCGTAGATTTAGTAATAATGCGTCTTGGTGAAATATTCCTGATGCGTGCCGAAGCGAAATTACGGAATGGTGACAACGCAGGAGCTCTTGCCGATGTGAATGTCTTGAGAGCCTCAAGAACAGCACGTCCCGATCAGACTCCGGTAGAACTAAAGGAAATGAACCTGGAAAATATGTTGCGGGAGAGAGGTTTTGAACTGTATTGGGAAGGTTTCAGACGCGGTGATCAAATCCGTTTTGGAACTTACGAAGATCCTTGGACGGAAAAAACCAATTCAGATCCTAATATGAGATTGTTTCCAATTCCGCAAAGTGCCATTGATGGAGCATCAAACCTCGAAGGTTACTTAGTGCAGAACAAAGGATATTAATATCAATCAACTCGTTTTGAATATCGAAAGGTGGACAGCAATCTTGCTATCCACCTTTTTTTGTTTGATACGGAATAATATTCTTTCGCAAAAAGCCCAATTATCAATCTTGAATGTAGTCCACGACCTAAAGGACGCGGTAATTGAGAAATGTTTTTGCTTTACGTATAACTGTAACGAGCAGATTTTGCTCGGCTTTTTCACATGTACGAGCGGAACTTGCTAAACACCCGTACGAACCGGGTCGCCGGAGCGAGAAAACTCTTCGCATAGCTGGGTATATCCTCTAAATTCTGGATATTCATTTGCCAAGTGCATGTAGTCTTTGTGGTGGTGCAGGTTCTAAGACCGTGCACATTCCCGTTTAAGGATTGACTCGTTAAAACAATTCAAATATTTAATGAACTCTTGCTAAGAAATTCGCCGCTTTCTTTATTGTACGCCTGTCGGGTCTAAGACCCAACAGCACTTCAAATATTTAATGAACTCTTGCTAAGAAATTCGCCGCTTTCCTTATTGTACGCCTGTCGGGTCTAAGACCCAACAGCACTTTAACGTTGATCACAACCTCGAAGTGAACTTTACAAACGAAGGAAGACTTCACAGAACTGGTTACCGCGTTGCTAAATATCAATACAGTCGGACATCACCAAATGGTAATAACTTCAGTAGCGTAGATTTAGTAATAATGCGTCTTGGTGAAATATTCCTGATGCGTGCCGAAGCGAAATTACGGAATGGTGACAACGCAGGAGCTCTTGCCGATGTGAATGTCTTGAGAGCCTCAAGAACAGCACGTCCCGATCAGACTCCGGTAGAACTAAAGGAAATGAACCTGGAAAATATGTTGCGGGAGAGAGGTTTTGAACTGTATTGGGAAGGTTTCAGACGCGGTGATCAAATCCGTTTTGGAACTTACGAAGATCCTTGGACGGAAAAAACCAATTCAGATCCTAATATGAGATTGTTTCCAATTCCGCAAAGTGCCATTGATGGAGCATCAAACCTCGAAGGTTACTTAGTGCAGAACAAAGGATATTAATATCAATCAACTCGTTTTGAATATCGAAAGGTGGACAGCAATCTTGCTATCCACCTTTTTTTGTTTGATACGGAATAATATTCTTTCGCAAAAAGCCCAATTATCAATCTTGAATGTAGTCCACGACCTAAAGGACGCGGTAATTGAGAAATGTTTTTGCTTTACGTATAACTGTAACGAGCAGATTTTGCTCGGCTTTTTCACATGTACGAGCGGAACTTGCTAAACACCCGTACGAACCGGGTCGCCGGAGCGAGAAAACTCTTCGCATAGCTGGGTATATCCTCTAAATTCTGGATATTCATTTGCCAAGTGCATGTAGTCTTTGTGGTGGTGCAGGTTCTAAGACCGTGCACATTCCCGTTTAAGGATTGATTCGTTAAAACAATTCAAATATTTAATGAACTCTTGCTAAGAAATTCGCCGCTTTCCTTATTGTACGCCTGTCGGGTCTAAGACCCAACAGCACTTCAAATATTTAATGAACTCTTGCTAAGAAATTCGCCGCTTTCCTTATTGTACGCCTGTCGGGTCTAAGACCCAACAGCACTTCAAATATTTAATGAACTCTTGCTAAGAAATTCGTCGCTTTCCTTATTGTACGCCTGTCGGGTCTAAGAGTGTGTTTTGGAATTTAAACATTTTGCATTAAAGTAAGAACCAGCTACCTTGTTATCGACTAAAACACAAGGTAATGAAAACAAGTTTCTCTGAATTCTCTGATTCTCAGTGGGAAGGTA
>Ga0222647_1000047_pt1 | contig 61803 bp, 54 predicted proteins | sample AntAcemetagen333_FD_179864 | JGI IMG/M metagenome (GOLD analysis project Ga0222647, IMG submission 179864) | Saline water microbial communities from Ace Lake, Antarctica - #333 | ecosystem: Environmental > Aquatic > Non-marine Saline and Alkaline > Saline | place: Antarctica: Ace Lake...
AAGATTCTACCTACTATGGTATAGATTTATATGGCGAGAGAAGACTGCACGAGCTTATGGATAGACTCAGTGATATAGAGGGGTTAGAGTGGATAAGATTACACTATGCGTATCCGTCTAAGTTCCCATTTGAGGTGTTGCCTGTAATGAATAGTAAACCAAATATCTGTAAATATCTAGACATCCCTATTCAGCATATTTCTGACAATGTGCTAAAGTCTATGAGACGTGGTATTACTAAGAGAAGAACGGAAGAAGTTTTAGATAGGATAAAGTCTGAAGTAAGTGGAATTGCATTACGTACTACATTATTAGTAGGTCATCCTGGCGAGTATGATCAGGATTTTGATGAGTTGATGGAGTTTGTGCAGCACTATAAGTTTAATAGACTTGGCGTATTTACTTATTCTCATGAAGGAGGAACACATGCTGGTACTTTAGAAGATCACGTAGCAGAGACCGTCAAATCAGCTAGAGCAGATCAAGTGATGGCTCTTCAGCATGATATCAGTGAGATGCATAACCAAGCTCTGATTGGCACACATCAGCGAGTTCTGATAGATAGAGTAGAAGGCGATAGTTATATAGGCCGCACGCAGTATGATTCTCCAGAAGTAGATAACGAAGTAATTATGTCATTAGATGAAGGATACTTTAGACTTGGAGATTTTGTGAATACTAAAATCATAAAAGCAGAGGCTTTTGACCTGATAGCGAAACCAATATAAGCTTATATGCCTCATGCTGTCACCTTAGATCGTAGAGATACATCTTTTACAAATTCCTTTTTAGAGGAGTATTACTTCAGTGATAAACTAGATGATTTTAAGTCCTACTCTTCTATAGCAGACATAGAGAAAGCGATATATAATAAAGCAAACTTTAGCAATGATAAAAGAGCAATATTAGTAAAGGTACTCAAGGATCAATATGCTGAATTTGATTTGTCGCAAGACAGTAATTTGTCAGTGGCTCAAAATATAGAGTTACTCCACAAGGAAAATACATTTACAGTCACTACGGGTCAGCAGATACATATTGGCCTTGGACCAATGTATGTGCTATATAAAGCTTTTGATGCTATAGCTATAGCCCAAGAACTTCGAGAGAAATATACAGGTAAGAATTTCGTCCCCGTCTTTTGGATGGCTACAGAAGATCACGATTTAGAGGAAATAGCTCAGGTGAGTGTCTTCGGAAAAATGCTCGAATGGGAAACAGACCAAAAAGGAGCTGTAGGTAGAATGAAACCAGAGGGTATCTCAGATCTATTTCAAAGAATCCTAGATGATTTTAATTTTGGAGAAGAAGAAATTTCATTTGTAAATAGATGCAAAGAGATATATGCAGACAGTGCTAATCTCTCCATAGCGTTTAGAAGGCTTCTTCACAGTTACTTGGGTCACACTGGCCTGATTATATTAGATGCGGATAATGCAGACCTAAAAGAGTCTTTTAAACCTGTGCTTAGAGATGAGATTGGTCACGTTAATCATCAGGCTCTTGAAGACTGTACTGCAGACTTAGAATCTGCAGGTCATAGTAGGCAATTACACATTCGAGAAAACAACCTTTTTACGTTGACAAATGGAGATCGGCTTAAAGTAGATTCAGCAGCGATTAAGGATATAGATAGTTATGTAAATGATAATTATGCAGACTTAAGCCCGAATGCGGCACTTAGGCCTTTATATCAAGAGTGGGTACTGCCTAACATAGTGTATGTAGGAGGAGGAGCCGAAGTAAAGTACTGGTCTCAGTTAAAAGGTTTATTTGATAATTATAAGCTACCCATGCCATACATACACTTAAGGTCGTCCAAAGTAATACTACCAAAAAAAATTCATAAAAATTATGGAGACAAAGGAATAGTTCAACTGTTTGGCAGTGCTGATCAACTCAGAGCTATTTATGCAAAAGAGTTAGCAGAGGAACAAGCGTATTTGTCGAATCTATATACCAAAACACTCCATACATTATTGGATTACACCGGAAGCGTAGAGTCGGCTTTTAAAGGGTTTAGTTTAAATGCTAAAGTAGATAAAATTAGACCAAAACTACAAGAGCTAGAAGAGCTGGTAAGCGAGCAAATACAGAGAAAGAGTGAGCAAAATCCAGAACTTAATAAAGTGCTAAAAATACAAGCAAAGTACTTCCACAAGGATCAGGTTCAAGAAAGGACAGATCATCTGCTGGCACACTCACACTTATTAGTTTGGTCGATGCTAAATATTCAACTGTATTTTGGGCTTAAAAAATATCAGGAAGTAGAGGTCGTTTTCACAAAATAACTTGCTATAAAGAATATTTAAATTACTTTTGCCTCTTACTTACATAAAATACTTAACACAATTAAAATTGCTAACAATCAAATTATGAAACAATTCAAATTCATTTTGGTATCACTCGCGATGTTTTGTTTTCTAGGTGCTGATGCACAATTAGATCAAGACGGTATCGGAAGTTATTTTTCAAAATTCAGGCCAGCCAAAAAGTGGTCAGTAGGCCTACAGCTTAGTCCTACCATGTTAAATGGAGATGCCTCAGACGTAAAGATAGGTTTATCAGGTGGTGCTCACGTAAAATATTCTGTATCCCAATCTTTTGGATTGAAGATGAGTGGTAATATCGGTGTTCTTCAAGGTGGCCGTGGTGAACCTTCCTTCGGTACTAATAATGGTAACGCTATTGTTGGTCAAGCCTCGAATATCGCAGTTGTTGAATCTCCAACATCAGATTCATATGAATTTACTAATAATTTCACAGATTTAGACGTTACCGCAGTATATACTCTAGGTAACATATCGTTTTTACGCCCTTTACGTAAAATTCAGTTGACTACATTTTTTGGTGTAGGAGCAATATGGAGTGATGCAACAGGTGGTTTCACTGATGCTGCAGACGCTAAAGGATATGCTTCAGCTTGGGGTCAGACAGGGACAGAAGGAGCGGGTTACTTTACTGGTGTAGATGCTAATGACAATCCTACTATCGTAAACGCTGATGTGGTAGATGCAACATCATTTTATAAAAGCCGCAATTTAACAATTCCATTTGGTTTTGGTATTAAAAGAAATTTTGGTTCTTGGTTAGATTTAGGACTAGAATGGAAAACTCGTTGGGTTCGTTCTGATGGGATAGATGCATTCACTGTGCCGCTTGTTCAAAATGCATCAAAAGATTTTTATTCTACATTAGGTTTGCAAGCGTCTATAAAGCTTGGTGCTAAAGGAGAAACAGAACATTACGATTGGTTAAACCCAATGGAAACAATATATGCTGATATGGATTCTCTTAAAAGTATTACTAAAGAGCTTCAGAAGTTGGCTAGTGATGAAGATGGTGACGGTGTCGCTGACTTCTTTGATAAAGATAATACTACTGGAGCAGATGTCAATACATACGGTAACGGTAAAGCAGTTGATACAGATGGTGACGGTGTTCCTGATCATTTAGACAAGCAGCCTTTAGTTTTTGCTAAAAATGTTGATGTCAATGGTGTTGCTGTTGATGCAGATGGTGATGGTGTTATAGATGAGCTAGATGAAAATCCTAATACACCTGCTGGAGTGTTGGTAGATTCTAGAGGTAATGAAATTGAAATGGGAGGCGGATTGTGTTGCGATTGTGAGAATGTAACTCTTCCTACTATTATATTTGATAATGGTAGTTCTAAAATAGCTCCATCTTCTTATGGTATATTATATGCTATAGCTGAGAAAATGAAGCAGTGTCCTGAAATGAGCGTATCTGCAACTGGTTATACTATGAGTAAGAGTGGTGAGCAGCTAGCTTGGAAGCGTTCGAATGCTATTATAGATCATTTAGAAGCTAATTATGGTATAGAAAGAAGCAGAATAGCTACTGAATATACTACTGGTTCTGGTGTAGAGTATAGCACTAGACGTATAGAGTTATCTTCTACTAAGTAAAAGATAGCATAGCTACATTATTAAAAGGCCTTGATTTTTAATCAAGGCCTTTTTTTGTTTATAATTGTACTATACCATGAAGAAATTATTAATACTGATGTTAGCTTCCTTACCGATTTTTACAATGGCACAGTTTAAAAACGATGTGTCCCTTGTTGTTTCACCTCTTAAGTTTAAAGAGCAATCTAGTTATGATATATTATACAGAAGGCAGCTTCCTAATAAGTTATGGAGCTTAAGATTGGGAATGAGTGTATTGGTAGATACAGATAAGGAGATTAGAAATGATAGTATTACACTGAATACAGGGAGCGTAGCTTACACACTTTCCGCTGGGCTGCAACGCAAGTTGATTCTGGAAGATATTAAAAAAGTATATGCTTATATAGGTTCTGACCTGTACTGGCAGTCAGAGTTTTCGAGAAATCCAAGTGATACGTATTACGGGTATTATTGGAGCATAGGTACTACGCCTGTAGTAGGTGTCTCATACGAACCTATCAGAAATATTCGCCTTTCATTGGAATCAAGATCGGACTTTAATCTGAATTTTCAGCACTATGAGTCAGAGGCTGAAAATAGAGACACTCGTGTGTCTTTTAAACCTCTGAATCAACTTGCAATAGGAATTGGGTACCTATTTTAAAAACTCGTAGTAAGAGCAGCAAAACTAGAAGCATCTAAAGCTGCACCACCTATTAGTCCACCATCTATATCAGGGCAGTTAAATAGCTCTTTTGCATTACCTGGTTTTACACTTCCTCCATATAATATTGATATGGAGTCAGCCACTATGTCTCCGTATACATCAGCAATAGTTTTTCGTATATAGGAATGTACTTCTTGAGCTTGCTCTGGACTTGCAGTTTCTCCTGTCCCTATAGCCCAGACTGGCTCATAGGCTATTACGGAATTAAGTAGTTCCATTTCATTGAGTTGAAATAGTCCTTGCTTTATTTGTGTACTTATTGTTTCAAAATGTTCCCCTTCTTGTCGTTGAGCTAATGTTTCTCCACAACAGTAGATTGGACGTAGTCCTCCATTTATTACAGCATTCACTTTATATGATATAGCTAAGCTGTCTTCACTGAAGTATTCTCTACGCTCGCTATGACCCAAGATTACATACTCCACACCTACACTCTTAAGCATCCCTATAGATACTTCTCCAGTATAAGCTCCCAGAGGCTGTGCATGGCAGTTTTGTGCCGCTAGAGCTATATTTGTATGGCTTAACATAGCCTTAAATGTATTCAGATGGATATTTGGTGGAGCCACTATTGTTAAGCACTTGTTGCTCAGACCTGCATTTATGATATCACTAAGAAGATCCGTACCTGAATCTATGTCCAGATTCATTTTCCAATTTCCCGCTATTATTTTTTGTCTCATGCTTTTTGTGTTTTATTTTCCCAAAATCTATGTTGTTCTGATACTTCAAATACGTTTTTTAATATGTCCTTTTCAATCTCGTCAAGTTCTATATTTCTTCTAAGCATAACTATTCTTGAAGTTTCTAGTACCTTAGAAAGTGCGTAAGTGGTAAAGCCTGAAGCCCCACCCCATGTAAATGATGGGATAAAGTTACGCGGGAATCCTGTACCAAAGATATTTGCAGATACACCTACTACAGTACCAGTATTGAACATAGTATTAATACCACATTTACTATGATCTCCCATTATAAGTCCGCAAAACTGTAACCCAGAGTTTATGAACCTACTTTTGTCATAATTCCATAATTTCACTGGCGTGTAGTTATTTTTCAGGTTTGAACTATTAGTATCTGCACCTAGGTTACACCATTCTCCTATCACACTGTTTCCTAAGAATCCATCGTGTCCTTTGTTGCTGTTTCCGTAAAATATGCTATTACTTACTTCGCCGCCTATCTTGCACTGTGGTCCTATAGTAGTATCTCCATATATTTTGGCACCCATTTTTATAGTAGCACCTTCTCCTAAAGAAAATGGACCTCTTATAAGGCTACCTTCCATAATAATGGCATTTTTGCCTATATACACAGGCCCTTCCTTAGTGTTGATCACTGCTGCTTCTATACTAGCTCCTTCCTCTATAAAGAGGTTATCACCTATTAATGTATTTGTTTTTGAAAGTGCTGCAGATTCTCTACCAGTAGTTAATAGCTCAAAATCTTTCCTTATTTCTTGACCATTTAGAGAGAAGAGGTCATAGCTGTACGATACTGTGGAGACCTCTATGTCAATTGGAGTAAGTAGGAGGGCATAGTTTAATAGATTATTTATTTTTTCTAATGGATCATCACATCTGAATGCTACAAGGCATCCTTCGTGCACTAGTTTTTCTCCATCTTGTAGACTTACTATTGTCTCAAGAAGTGATTTATTTGCTAGCAGTCTACCATTTACATAGTAGTTAGTAGCTGTATAATGAGCCGGGTACTTAGGGGCTAGATACTCTTCTGTGAGATAGGATACTGTGCAGGAGCACAGTTGTTCCCATTTTTCAGCTAAGGTAAGTATTCCCACTCGCAGATTTCCACACGGTCTGGTATACACCATAGGAAGAAGATTACTTCTTCCTTCGTCATCAAATAGAATTATATTCATAAAAAAAGGCTCTCCAAATATAGAGAGCCTTTCGTATTTTTTAATGGTTTAAAAATTATTTCTTTTTCGCGTAACGCTTATTGAATTTATCAATACGTCCTGCTGTATCCACAAAGTTCATCTTACCTGTATAAAATGGGTGAGATGCACTGGAGATTTCTAACTTGTACACGGGGTACTCATTCCCATCTTCGTGAGTGACAGTTTCTTTAGTCTCTACACAAGACTTTGTTAAAAACTGGAATCCGTTGGACATGTCCTTGAACACTACTAAGCGATAGCTTTCTGGATGTATTTCGTTCTTCATTTTGTAAAATTCTTTTATTCGTTATATCTTCAGCTCGTCTGTGATTTCTCAACTTTCACAAGCTTTTCCTTTTAAAGAACTGCGAATTTAACATAATTTGCAATCTATTCAAGTGCAAATCAATTTAAAAAATACAATAAAGTGTAGTCTTTATATGCTGCTCTTACTGTCTCCAATCTGGATATGTAGAGTATTGCTGTTTTTGATGGCAGATCAGCTGTTTATATCTGACCCACTAAACTACTGTTACTATGCAATAAGATTTGACTTAAAAACAATCGCTATTTGGTATTCCCCTTTATATCTTCTAATAGGTATAGGTCTTTGGCTAAGGCTAAAGTGTTGGTCTTTAGTATGTAAAAGTATTTTTATAGTGCTGTATGCTCTTTTGCTAGTCTTTGGAGTTATCGCAGTGTTTTATTACCCTATCAGTAAAAGTATCGTAGGTATAGAGCTCTTTCAGATGCTAGGTGGTCAAGACGTTACAATACTATCTTCATACCTGTTGGACTATTGGTATGCTATTATATTTGCGTTACTGAGTTTATATGTAGCGTCAGTTGTGTATTCTAAATTGAGTTTCGTGGTCAATAAAAAGCAATCTGTAGTGTACTCTTTAGTCAGTTTGTGTCTCATTGTATTCCTTGCTCGAGGAGGTATTGCTTTAAAACCTCTTAATATTTTGGACGGTTACGCACATTTAAAAAGTAATGAGGTGGTTACTGCTATCACACCTGCATATGTTCTTTTAGAATCATACGGTAAAAGTACACTTGAATATACGCTATATTTTAGCGAAGAGGAATTACAGGTGAGCTTAGCTGACGATATTCAGGTATTCAATGAACGTGAAGGCCAATCGCCTAATATTTGTTTGATACTACTGGAAAGCTTTGGAGCGGAGTATACCAAAATAAATAGATCTGGTAGACCGAGTTATACTCCTTTTCTTGATAGTCTGATGGATGTATCGGTTAATTTCACTAATGCCTATGCCAATGGACTGAGAAGTATGGATGCGGTAGCTTCTGTATATGGTGGAGTACCTTCTCTTATGAAGCAGCCACTTATTGGATCGTTATATAGTACAGTCGAATTGGCTGCATTACCCGCTAAGCTAGAGGAGCAAGGATACTATTCTAGCTTCTACCATGCTGCAGATGAATTGTCTATGGGTTTTAAACCTTTTTTGCTGTCCCAAGGCTTAGATGAATATCAAGGTAAGCAGCAGTATCCAAATCAAGAGGATTTTGATGGTACTTGGGGGATATTTGACATGCCCTATTTGCAGTATGTGTCTGGGAAACTAACAGAGCAGAATCAGCCTTGGATCTCGGGGATTTTCACTTTAAGTAGTCATCATCCATACAAAATACCAGAGGAGTATAAAAACCTACCCAAAGGTACCTCGGATATACATCAGTCTGTAGGCTATACTGATGCGGCTTTGCGTCAGTTTTTTCAATCTGCTAAAAGTAAGAGTTGGTTTGCCAATACCGTGTTTATCATCACAGCAGACCATACTTCTATAAATCAGACCAAACCTCACGCCACTTATAGGGGGAAATATACTGTCCCTCTGATGATATACGCACCGAATAGATATGAGGCTAGGGTAGATACATCTGTAGCTCAGCACCTAGATATCCACGCCACCGTACTACAAATAGCGGGGATGAAAGAATTTAAATCCTTGGGTAGAAGCCTATTGGAACAAAATAGGCGATACAGCATGCAGTATGATGGTACTGTATATGTATGCACTTCTGATTCATTTACCCTACAGTGGAATGGTGTAGCCAAACCAAAGCTATTCGCCTATAGAACAGATGCCGCTCATACCACGAATATTGCGTCTATGAAACCAGAAGCCACAGTTATGATGCTAGATACACTTAAGATGAACATTCAAAAGTATAACTATCGCTTGTTAAACAACGATTTTAAATAGGGTCTACTGAAAATCTCAGAAGGGTCCAATATGGCTTGTTTGCCAATAGAAGACGTATAGGAATACTTTGATATGCAGGAAATAAGGCAGATAGGATTCTTCTGTGACCACATTTTGCCAAATAGGCAAAATGAAAAATGCACGCATTTTAAGGGTTTAGGTAAATTACTTTGCATTTCTATTCCAAGAAATTAACTTTATTTTAACGTAACATATTGATCACAAATAACATAAGTCATTCTAGTTCTTTTTTCAGTAAACCCTAAATAGCACGCATAAAAGGTAGTACGATAATCGGTATTCGTTACCTTTGCCCCTATGCAAAAACCATCTAACGCACAAGGCACGAGGGACTTCGGTCCTGAGGTGATGCGTAAACGTGATTTTATCCTTCAGAGTATTCGTCGTGTGTTTATTAAATATGGTTTTGAGCCTATTGAAACTCCTGCACTCGAAAATTTAAGCACCCTTGAAGGGAATTACGGAGAAGAAGGCGATAAACTACTCTATAAAATCAGAAGTAATCAAGATTTACGCAGTCGCATCACAGATGCGGAGGATTTAGAAAAATATGATGACTTATTTAATAAAAGTAAAGAATTTCAATGGCTTCCTTCTAAATCAAAACTTGGTTTACGGTACGATTTGACGATTCCTTTTGCTCGCTTCGTCGTACAACATCGGAATGATATAACTTTCCCATTTAGAAGATATCAAATACAGCAGGTATGGAGAGGAGATAGACCAGCTAAAGGAAGATATAGGGAGTTTACCCAATGCGATGCAGACTGTATAGGAAGTAAATCATTGCTCCATGAGGCTGACCTGATTCAGATATATAATGAGGCATTCACTGCTATAGGTCTTACTAACGCCGTAGTGAAAATAAATCATCGCAAGTTTCTAGAAGCGTTAGTGGATGAACTCAAACTCGATTTTCCAGTAGGAAGATTTACTTCTACCCTAGACAAGTTAGACAAAATAGGGGAAGAAGGAGTTATGAAAGAGCTAGTAGGCTATGGTGTAGATGAGGCTAAATGTAAGCAGCTCTTTACCATCATAGGTAATGCTGAACTCACAGTAGAAAATCTTCACACCTTTGCTAAAGCATTCAATAACAATGTAATAGCTCAGGAAGCCATAGATGACCTAGAAGCAGTACTTCGCTACTTAGGAGAGCGTAAACTTAATATACGCATAGAGCTAGATCTCAGCTTAGCTAGAGGCTTAGATTATTACACAGGTTGTATTTTTGAAGCGATAGTGCCAGACAGTGGCATGGGGAGTATCTCAGGTGGAGGTAGATATGATAATCTTACGGGTGTATTTGGGCTCAAAGATGTATCTGGAGTAGGGATAAGTTTCGGGATAGACCGTATCTACGAAATACTGGAAGCAGAAAGCTTGTGGCCAGAAAATCTGCATATAAATGCGACTGTGCTTATTTGTCATTTTGATGAAGCCTGTCAGCTCTACGGAGTAGGAGTAGCCGCAGAATTAAGGGCAGCTGGTTTACAAAGTGTAGTGTATTCAGAGAATAAAAGAATTAGTAAGCAATTGGACTACGCTAGTAAAATAGGTGTTCGCCACGTGATAGTAATTGGCGATAGTGAGATGGAGTCGGGTGCATTGACCTTAAAAGACCTAACCTTAGGAGAACAAGAAAATCTATCCATACAAGAAATAATAACGAAACTAGCAGAGTGAAAAGATTCAAATTTAAAGACCACATAGTTTTCGAAAATGATAACTATATGGCAATATGCAAACCTGCTGGTATCAGTAGCTTGCACGAGCGACTGGGTGATGCTAACTCTGTGATAGAGCAAGCGAAGCTGCATGATGAGAATCTTCAGCTCTGCCATAGATTGGATAAAGAAACGAGTGGAGTTCTGCTGCTTAGTAAGCATTCGAAAGCGTATAGCCACGCAGCAGTCTCCTTTGAGAAAAGACGGGTAGCAAAGACCTACCACGCAGTTTCTGATGGGATACATAGCTTTGATAAATTTGAAGTAAATCTGCCACTTATCACTACCAGAAGTGGACGAAGTGCGGTTAATAAACAGAAAGGTAAACCGTGTACTACCTTGTTTTCTACTCTAGAAAACTATAGACACTTTACCTTAATAGAGTGTAATCCTATCACTGGTCGTCAGCATCAGATACGTATCCATCTAGCATCTCAGTCTGCACCTATAGCCGCAGATACTATCTACGGAGGGAAGCAGCCTTACCTATCTAAACTGAAAAAGAACTTTACGCTTAATCGTACTGAGGAGGAGCGACCTATGATAGCTCGGTTTGCCTTGCACGCACACACCTTAGAATTCAAAGATATGGATGGTGAAACGCTAAAAATAACTGCAGATTATCCCAAGGATATTGCTGTTTTCCTGAAGCAGCTTCGTAAGTTCAATACCTAACTTATCGTTTTTTTGACTAATATTTGTCTACCTACACGTAGACAAATGAGTAAACTATTCTATAAATCTCTATTATTTTTACTGGTTCTCGGCACTTTTTTCTCGGCTACAGCCCAAGAAAATAAAGGAAAGTTAGTCCGCAAGGATGTAGCTAAACTTACTGCCAAGGTGATAGCAAACGCTGACTCTGAAAGACAGAAAGTGGTCGCTATACACAAGTGGATTACCCATAACATAGCGTATGATTTCAAAAAATTTAGTGGACGTAACTATGATCGGACTGGGACGAAGTCCATTTTAAGAAAACGCAAAGCAATATGTTTAGGGTATACAGATCTATTCAATGAAATGTGTGCCTATGCTGATCTAGTGAGTACCATGGTGCCTGGATATGTCAAAACATTAGAAAAAGATGCGTGTGACACATTTTACTTGGATGAGCATGCTTGGAATGCTGTGAGAGTGGATGGTGACTGGTATCTCATAGACAATACGTGGGATGCAGGATATGTGGAATGGTATAAACCTGATTTTCTGACCAAAATGGCTAAACCGTTTAAGAAGTGGGATAGGCAGACCTATAAGTATGATCCTAAATTCGTTTTTAAGCCACACGATACTTATTTCTTAAAATCTGGAGCGTATTTTAGCACAGATCACCTAGCCAGTATCCCTATGTGGCAACTCAGAAATGAGCCTGTCAGCATAGAAGAATTTAGAATAGACAGTACTTTCTACTACCTCAAAACTAAAGCAGACACCAAACCCGAAGAGGTGAATGATGCTGATTTACTGAAGTATGTAGGTATGAATGACTATGAAAAGGTGATGTATCAAGGTCCGCTGTCCTACGATTTCAATAGATTCAATACATATACGTACGCAGGCAGCTATTTTTATAAAGCCCAAAAGAGATATCTAGAGGCTAAGGAAGATGAGTCTAATAATGCTCGTGAGTATCAGACTGCAGTTGAAGATGCCCAAATAGCCAAGAAAGCAGCAGAAGAAAACCTCGGGTTACTCGCTCAGGAATTTGTCTCTAATGTGAGAAATAATGCAGCTAAGGCCGAAATACAAGAAGAATATAATGATAGGTACGAAGATGTGATAAAAAGAGACGCTAGGAGATATACCAGTGCCTCCCGCAAGCTGGAAGGGCTAGACAAAAAGAATAAGCGAAATCTAGAGATGAAAGAAGAGAGGACAGATAGAGTCCTAGAAGAAAAAAGCTTTCGTGATGCTGAGTTTAAACACCGATATGATGACCTACAGGATTCTATAGACTTAGATAGTATCACTGATAAACTGGTAGCAGACTTTAGACTCAGTCACGATAAGTTAGAAGACTTATTTATAGACTGGGATTCTCAGAAGGATATCTTTCTTATTCAGATCATAAATGAGATAGACTATGTGAAGGAAGTAGGTGGCCATTTCTCTACGCTCATAGCATACAGAAGAGTAGGTTTTGATGATTATGACTACCCTATACAGACACTGAAGGCGGAGTTTAATCCTACCTCGGGCTCCTTATATATGGATAGTGTGACCGTGATAGATAGCATAAAGAGCTATCACTCTGCGTCCATCAGTCGTATGAAGGCATTTCACAAAGAATATGCGGCAGTGAATAAATCATTTAAACAGCTGAAGAAGATGAGTAGCGAGCGGAGTGATCTGGACAGCCGGTGGGTAGAGGTGACGAATGAGTATATAGAGCTGATAAATAGAGCGGGAGAGTGGTATGAAGATTTTGATGATGATCTAGATATCACAGCTAGAAGGTATAAGAAACTAAGCTCTTATGGTGAGACCGTACTTAAGTTAATAGCGAAAGAGATGGAGTATGAGTCTCCTAAAGATGAGATTAAAACAAACTATAAAGGACTCGTAAAAGCAAACAAACATCTCCTTAAAATCATAGGGAAAACGGAGCGAGGATGTCAAAAGGAAATCACTAAGCTAGAGAATTAATCACAGAATATCTGTGAATTGCTTACCTTGCCACCAATGAAAAATTCACTGAGCATACTATTGCTCATTATCGTACAAGGAGCTTATGCACAGACGACTATAGAAGACGTAGCAGAGTGTCTGGGTAAGCATAAGTATAAAAAAGTGCATAGAAATTTTGACGAGACCATGCGTGAAGGTCTGAGTCTAGAAAAGCTCCAAGAGGTATGGGAAGGAATAGAAGCCAGTGGGGGAAAACTAGTATCTGTAGAAAATATCATAGAAAAACCCCTAGACAGAGGAGTACGGCAGTCAGCTATCTTAAATTTTGAAAGAACAGCAGTGAAACTGCTGCTGTCTGAGAATGAAGATAAAAAACTCAGTGGACTGTTTATCACTTTACTAGGATATGCTCCACCTAAGTATGGTCAGGGACTAGCCACTGGCAAACGTAGGATTATGATAAAAAGCGGTAAGTATGCTCTCCCAGGAGAATTGATGATTCCTGTAAATTGTAATACATGTCCTGTAGTGATCCTAGTGCACGGTAGTGGACCAAATGATAAAGATGAAACTGTAGGTGCCAGCAAAGTCTTCTATGACTTAGCCCTAGGACTGGCTAGCAAGGGTATAGCTACCTTCAGGTATGATAAGCGAAGTAATATATATCCTGAAACGATAGCAAATCAATTTGATTTATACGATGAGACCATAGATGACGCCATAGCTGCATTTTACACCATAAAGCAGGATACTTCTTTGGACTTTGGTAAGCATATGATGCTGGGTCACAGTCTGGGTGCTTATGCTATGCCGCTTATAGCAGATAGTCTGGGGGGTGATTTAGACGGAGCAGTGCTCTTTTCTGCTAATGCACGCAGACTGGAAGATCTCATAGATTATCAGATGAAGTACCTCACGGAGTACGATGATCTCATCACAGATGATGAGGAGCAGGTTATTATAGAAAATACAGTACGTGCTCAGAATATACGAGACGGCAACTATACTATAGAAACCACTGCAGAGAACCTTTTAGCGTATTGGCCAGGTACTTTTTGGGATGGGATAAAAGACTATAATCCAGTAAGTACACTCCAGCAAAATACGGCCACACCTTTCTTTATCATGCAAGGGGAAAAGGACTATCAGATTACTATGGTAGACTTTGGGATATGGAGAAGCCAAGTGGGAATGATGCCCAATGTGAAGCTACTGAGCTTTCCGGGACTTACACATCTATTTACTCCTACAGAAGCCGAGCGTCCGAGCCCACAGGACTACTTCTTGCCTAATAATGTAGATGAACAAGTGATTTTAGAACTGGCAGACTGGGTGAAGTATTTATAAATCTTTTTTTATAAGGTCTTCTATTATTCTGTCTTTCTCTGCCAATAGACGTTCATAGAGTTGGCGTTCTTTTTCAAAATTTTCATTTATAAATGCATATACATTTCCAGTATTGGAGGAACTATCTGTGAAATTAGCATTGAACACTTTGGCGTCGCTAAATTCCACTATTTGCTCTGGAGTGACCTCTAGTATGTCTGCTATTTTTTGGAGTCTTTCTATGGTAATTTTAGTCTCATTACCTTCCATATTATGAATAGCAGTCTGAGACACGCCTAATTTATTAGCTAGGTACTCTTGTGAGAACCCTTTTAGATCTCGTATTTTTCTGATATTCTCTCCTACTTTCACCTTACGAAGTTATTAAATATTATAATAACGAATAATTAATTTTAAAGATTTGTATGACATTGAACTGATATTTGACAATAATCAAAAACTATTTACGATGTGAAACTTAAACACTTAATTCTTGCAACCACTTCAATATTTCTATTTTCAATTTCTTCTTTTGGACAATGGTCCACTTCGGGTAATCCTAATTCTAGCTCATTAAAATTAGGAGGTACCACAGCTGGGCATAATGTGAATTTTATAACTGATGATCTTACACGTATGACTCTTACTGCCAATGGCTGGCTAGGATTAGGGACTACATCTCCTAGAGCAGTACAAGAGATTATCTATAAGCCAGGGCAAGGTCAGCACGATAATGGTTTAGTGGTAACACTTAATCGGACTACGGGTGGGATTTATACTCAGGCTCCTTATGATGTGATAGGAAGAGGACTTGTAGAATATTCTCCAAATGAACCGGGGTCTGTTGTGCATTTTGCTCCTTTTAGTTTCCAGACAGGCAATGTTACCACCTTATCTATGCCGTTGTACTCTGCTGCGAAACCAATGTTCTGGGTAAGAGCACAAACAGATCATAGTCAGACATCTTTAACTGGGGAGGAGGAATTTGATACTAAATTTATCGTAATGCCAGATGGTAGTTGCGGGGTAAATATTACAAATCCTAGAGCTGCACTGGACGTAAGAGGTAGCCAAGCACCCAATAGACCTGCGGCTATATTTGGTAGCAGAGCGATTGGTACTAACAATACTAATAACAGCTTTGGTCTAAACCAATACTATACTCAGCAAGTGCAATTTGTTCCAAACCTTAAGGAGAATGGCTACAATCAAATAGTAAAAGCTGGAGATCAAGGAATGTTCTTCTCCGATGGTCAGGGGTTAGAAGGTTCAAATTCCAATGGCTCATTTGTACTAGCTCCTTGGTCAGAGAGTGGTAATCCCAGTATTGGAGGTTTAAGAATAGATGCTAATGGGAATACTGAGTGTCACGGTACGTTCAGAGCTACAGAAGTGAAAATCAACCCGCAATGGTGGAGTGATTTTGTATTCGCTGATGATTACAAGCTAATGAGTCTTAATGAGGTAGAAAGCTTTATAAAAAAGAATAAACATCTTCCAAATATTCCTAGTGAAAATGAAGTTTTGGAAAATGGTATCGATGTAGCGAATATGCAAGCTCTTCAACAGCAAAAAATAGAAGAGCTGACACTTTATTTAATAGATTTAAAGAAAGAAATTGAGTCATTAAAATCATAATTAGAATCAAATAATTCTTCAGACCATTAATCTCTAAATTTAATATATTATGAAAAAATTTAGAAAAGGGTTAGTCTGTATTTATCTATGCTCCCTTTGCATAGTTAGTTCTGCTCAGACAACTATTACTTTAGATGCTAGCGATCCTAGCACTGGTAGAGAAGAGCATGTGGCCAGTCAAGAAATCATCTTAGAACCCAGCTATGAGTTTACTCCAGGGTCGAACGATTTCTTGTGGGCATACATAGATGATCGTATTCCTGGTCAACCAACATATAAAAGTTTGTGGACAAATACAGATTTAGATAATAGAACTATAGATCTGACTTTGGATGTTGGTAGAGTTCCAGGGAATCATTCAGTCTCATCCTTTGGAGCAGGTGCTTATAGTGTTCCGCTAAATTTACCAAAAGCAACAAAAAATCTTGAACCGGAGCTGTCAATTAATTATAATAGTCAATCTGGAAATGGAATATTAGGCCTAGGATGGAGTCTGAATGGTTTGTCAAGTATAACGAGAGTGTCCAAAAATATTTTTCATGATGGGAAAGTTCAACCGATTAAAATGGATAATTCAGACGTCTTCATATTGGACGGTCAACGATTTTATCCTACCGCTTCCAATCTTAACGGTTTAAATGGCACTGAATATGAATTGGAGAATCAGGATTACAGCAAAATTACTTCTCATGAGCAGTCAGGTTCTGGACCTAAGTGGTTTAAAGTAGTGACTAAGGATGGAATAACCATGGAGTTTGGGAAGTCATTCAGATCTACACTTCCGGAGTCTGGCAATACCATCTTGATTTGGAATCTCTCTAGGGTAATTGATCAGAATGGGAACTATATTGAGTACGTTTATAAAACAGACAACTATCAATTAAGACTCCATGAAATCAAGTATACAGGGAATTTAAATGAGGGCATCATACCTTATAATAGTGTGAAGTTCTATTATAATTTTAGAGATGATAAGAATACATCTTATATAGCTAACACAAAAGTAAAATCAAATTATCTCTTGCATAAAATTGAGGTAGAATCTGATGGATTAAAGTATAAAACGTATGAATTTTTATATGGAATAAAAGGAGTTAGTTTTTTGAATGAAATAATTGAGAAAGGAAGTAAAGATGGTAAATTAAACTCAACATTATTTAAGTATGAGTTGGATGAATATGAAGTTACAGAACAAAGCACTTTGCACAATTTTAACACAAAGAGGCTAGTAAATGGGGATTTTAACGGAGATGGGATAGGTGATATTTTAAAGTTAAATACAGGATTGCCAGTATGCAATGCTTGTGGAATCTTAAATAGATATGTTTCAAGTTATGAATTGTTGATAGGTAATGGTTCGGGCACTTCATTCTCTTCTTCAGGTACGTATTCATTTGGTTCTGATGAAGTGTCTCCCGGTAAGATGGCGAGTCAAGTTACATCAAATAATCCAAATTTAGGGGATTTTAATGGAGACGGTCTGATGGACTTTGCAACATATATTCTAGATAACTCAGGTTCAGAATTGGGGGTGAAAGAAATTAATTTATACCTTTCAACAGGGACGTCATTTACTAAGAAAATTATCAACGTTGATCAACTGCTTGGTCAAAAAATGGATGAAATAGCATTGATTGGGTTAGATATGAATCAAGGTGGATATACTGCAAATGATATTTCATTTTTAGTTAAACAGAATAAGGTAGACGTTTCAGATTTTTTCACAATTGGTGATTTTAATGGCGATGGGATATCTGATATTTTTCTGAATGTTGCGTTGACTGTAGTTACTGCTTATTCACCAACAAGTCGGTCACAAGAAACATTTAATGTGAATGTAACTTTAAAGAATTTGGATGTAATTAACAGTGGATTTAGTTTTATTCAGAATGGGTCAACTAATTTTAGTATTAATGGCTCAGATGCTGACATTAGAATTAGTTCAATTGAATTTAATGGGGATGGGAGGTCCGAACTTCTAGTCGTAAATTCTGGTACTTCATTTGTATATGATATTTCTGAAAATTGGCCAGTTGAATACTATGCCGACGGCTACCCTTCAATTTGGCAGAAATTAAGAACTGGAGATTTTAACGGAGATGGAATATCAGATTTTTTATCTTTTATTAATAATTCTTGGACAATTGGATATGGTACTGGGGCTGGGTGGCACGAAGTTCCTTTCACGCCCTCAACTGACATTAGTTTGGACAGCGATCAAGAAAATCTAGTAATCGCTGATTTCGATGGTGATGGGAAATCCGACATAGGTCATGGCAAAACTACTTATTCTGGATATCCAACTGCTTCTGCATCTAATAAGTACCATATATATCTATCAACGGGCCGAGGGTTTAGCCATTCAGAGTTTGTTTTAGCGGATGAAATATCTTATGCTAATTCTGCTCAAGTGTTTGGTAATTATTTTGGTACCAGTCGACTACAGATGCTTTATTCACACAAACCATCTGTTAATTCAAAGCTAGTAGATTTCAATTTTAAAAATACTGATAAAATGCTTCAACGTATCAAAGATGGATACAATTTTGAAGTAAAATTTGAGTATTCGAATATGTCTGAAAGTTCCGTTTACTCCAAAGGAACTGGGGCCTTGGATCCTATTGTTAATTTTCTAAGACCAATCCCTCTTGTCGAAAGAGTAATAAGTGAAAATGGTGTAGGCGGTGATGTCGTAAATGAATACAAATATGAAAATGGTTTGTATCACAGAGAAGGTCTAGGTTTGTTAGGGCTTCAAAAAACGACAACTATAGAAGTTAATAATGATAAAAGAATAGAAACAGAATATGAGCTTGACTCAAGTGCGTCAATATTCTTGATGTTCCCTAAGTATAGTCGCTCATATAAAAACAGCACAGATGAATTATTAAGTGAAAATGTATCTTATTTCTCAGTAGCTAATCTTGGAAATCATAGTTGGGAGGTTAATCTAGTTAAAACGGAATCAAAGGACTTAATAAAGGATTGGATTACTAGTGAGGATCTACAATATGATATCTACGGAAATGTTCTAAGTACGGCTGAGTCAATCGATTTAATCTCTGGGGGGAATGTTACAAATACAGTTACTATGACTCAATATGTTGATGATTCAAATGGGCCTACTATTCCATATTTGCCATTATCTACTCAGACGACATTTACAAGGTCTGGAGAAGTCTCTTATACTCGGAAAAGTGAGTTTACATATTCCCAGAACGGAAATTTACTTACGTCTACAAGCGATCCGAATAAAGCTAAAGCTGTAACAATTTCATTGTCATACGATAATTTTGGAAATACTATTTCAAAGACAAGCTCAGCAAATAGTCTTTCTTCAATGGTAGAAAATAATAAATATGATAATAAGGGGCGATTTCTTATTGAAGTTATAGATCCGTTGAATGGAAAAAGAATTTTTGAAAACCATAAGTTATGGGGTGCGGTTACCAGAGAAATAGATCCATCGGGCAAAGTAATTTCGAATAAATATGACGAATTTGGTAGATTAACAGAAACCATTGCATTGGGTAATGGAGTGATATCGACTAGTTTTGATTGGGATATCGTGACTGGAAGTTACAGTCCAAATGCTCCTCCTAGTTTGAGTTTTTCAGTATTTAAGCTTACAACAACCACTACAAATAGGCCAACCAAGATAATATGGTACGATAAGTTAAGTCGTGTTGTTAAATCCAGTACAGAGCATCCATCTGGTCAACTATTGGTTGAACTTACAAGTTACGATGAGATTGGAAGAATACATAAAGTGACAGAGCCCTATTTCAATGGTCAAAGTGCACAAAATATCACTGAATATCATTTTAATGATCCATATCATAGGGTGACTAAGGTGGAGAATTCTCTACAGTCTCTCAGTTACACATACAACGTCTCTAACGGACTTTATACAACGATCAGAACGAGCGGAGCAGGTCAGATGCATTCTACAAGTATTGATGCTTCAGGTAAAATTGTAAAAACAGCGGACCACGGAGGAGAGCTGATTTATGGCTATTTTAGTTCAGGCTTACCAAAAGCTACCTCATTAAATGGGAGTCAGATTGTTTCAATTGAATATGATGAATATGATAGGCAAACTAAACTTATCGAAACAAACTCTGGAACTACATTATATGATTATGATGCCTTTGGAAGGCTGATTTCTCAAACGGATGCCAATCTTAATAACAGACTGTTTACTTATGATTTAGCTGGAAAAGTAACTTCAGAAACGGGTACCGAAGGAACTACTACTTTTAGTTATTATACAAATGGAAATGCTATTAATGCTATCAAGAATATTTCTGGACCAAATGGATATAGCATTGATTACAAGTATAATAATTATGGGCACGTTTCACTTAAAAAGGAGTCTATTGGTGCCGAAGTCTTCGAGACTAGGTTTGAGTATAATAATCAAGGAGAGAATACAGCTATAATATATCCAAGTGGACACAGAATTGAATACACCTATATAGGTAGTAAAATTGATTTAGTAAAGGATGGTAGTGGGAAGTTGTTATTTAGTAATTCTACAGTTAATAAGTTTGGTAAATACTCGTCATATAAGCTCGGAAATGGCCTAATAACTACTAATATTTATGATCAGTATGGCTATCTAGAGGCAATGAAAGTTGGATCTATTTTTGACATGGAGTATGACTTTGATCAGCAAACTGGTAATTTATTAAAAAGAACTGATAATATTAATTCGTTAGTAGAAACATTCACCTATGATAATCTGGATAGGTTCAGTAGTATGAAGTTAGGATTAGCTAATCCGAAAACTATGGCTTATTCAAGTAGCAGTAACAAATACCACGAGACTGATCTCGGATTTACATCTATTTATGATGATAATCAACAGAAAAATATAACCCAGTTTCATAGTCTGTGTAGAACAAACAATCAAGATGTCACATATACCGCATTTGATAGAGTCGAGACGATTGAAGAAGAAGGGTATGAGTTAACATTGCATTACGGGCCATTAAAAGACAGAAAAAAATCTGAACTTAAGCATTTAAATGTACTACAAACTACCAAATATTTTCTTGGCAATTATGAAAAAATAGTTAGCCAAACTAGTACAGATGAAGTTCATTATATCGATTGTGGGGGAGGTGTAATTGTAATGTATGTTATATCAGATGGAACAAGTCAATATTTTTATTCGCATTCGGACTATTTAGGTTCAATTTTAACTGTTACTAAGGATGACGGTACTGTAGAGTATAGTCAAAACTTCGACGCTTGGGGCCGAAATAGAAACCCAACAAATTGGTCGTATGACTTGTCAGGACTCAGTGCCCCGCCATCTTGGTTAACTAGAGGCTATACCGGACACGAACATCTCTATGAGTTTACTCTTGTAAACATGAATAATAGAATGTACGATCAGGAAACTGGACGTATGTTGTCTGTAGATAATTTTGTGTCAAACCCTCTGTTCACTCAAGCTTACAATAGGTATACTTATGCAAATAACAACCCTCTTAAGTATACTGATCCGAACGGGGAATGGGTGCATATTGTTGCAGGAGCGGTAATAGGAGGTGTTATTAACGTAGCTACAAATTGGAGTTCCATTTCTGAAGGTGGAGATGTTTGGTCTTCAGTAGGTAAGGGCGCCGCTTTTTTTGGAGTTGGGGCAGGAGCAGGGGCTGTTACAGCCGCAACAGGCAGCTTTGCAGCAGGCGGAGCTATAATTGGTGGAGGTAATGCAGCATTGAATGGCGGAGGTGCTCAAGAAATTATCGTTGGTACGGCGGCTGGTGCTATTGGAGGTGCTTTAGGTGGTGCAGCTGGAGGCTACGTGTCTTCTAGAGTAGGAGGTGGAATAATTGGAGGAGCCCTTTCAGGTATGTCAGGAGGAGCTGTAGGTGGATTCAGTGGGTCCTTAGTCTATGGGATAGGCAATGGTGTTCCATTTGGACAAAATATCTCAAATAGTCTTCAATCTGGAGGACAAGGAATGTTATGGGGAGGTGTGATTGGAGGAGCAATGGGAGGCTACAGTGTTCACAGAGGAAATCGCGGAATTGACCCTGTATATCAAAGAAATAGTATGTGGGATGGTCGTCAACTAGGACCTGCAAGGAACCAATGGAGTATGAGTAAAAATAGATTTACTCCTAATCCGAAAGTTTGGAAAACAAGAGTGGCTGGTGGCCTTGTAGACGGTGTGCCTGGATCGGAAATTAAGTACTACGTCCGGGACATTACAGATAATGTAGGAGGATCTACGAATTATGAGGTGTATGGAATTACTAAGCAACAACTTTGGGATGTGTTAACCTCAAATAGGGGTACGACTTTGGGGACTAAACCTCAGAAGTTCATTCTTGGTAAAGGAACGATAATGGATGATTTTATTAACTACAACCCAGAACCTTCATCAGTTGGTATGGGGCCAACAATAGAATTTCGATCTAATACGTCATTACCAGGGCATAAACCCGTTTTCTCTACCCCATATAAATGGCGATTTAATTTTGATTAATGTATATTGACCGTGATATGATTAGACCTGAACTGTTGCCAGAATATGTATTTGACGATATAAAAGTTGACGTTTTCCCGCTCAATGAGAGTATATTTTTTTCAGATTTTGAAGTTTTTTTCAGATTTTTGCTAGGCTTTTCTAAATCAATCCAAAGTCGGGAAATTCTTGTACAATCCTTTGAAGTTCAGGAAAAACAGATTGTTAGTAAGTTAAGTGATAATTTCATAATTGAAGTTGACCAGAATAAAACTGAAATCGAAAAATTATCATTACCATTCGATATAAATTTAGACGATATTTTTGACTTGTTCTATGTTTGGACAAGGTATTATGATGTCCACGAGAATAAGTTACTTTTAGGAAATATCACAACTCTAAAATGTACTAATGGGAAGTGGAGTTTATATTTTGATGGGAATCATGAATTTGCAATGCTTGCGGTTGCAAATTCAAGTTGCCTGTTTTTTGATAATTATTTAAAGAAGACTGATTTAGATTTAACAAACATATTTCTGAACAATAATCAAATAGCTTCAAATGGAGTTTTTAGAAGAGAACATTATAGGCAAGCGTTTTTAAATAAGCTTAACATAAACTATCCCAATATTAGAATAAATTATGACTAAGCCCAAGGTATTTTTTATGATTTTAATTGTGTGCTCCTCTTTTTATTGTTGCGCTCAAAGCTATAATTTAAGTCTTGGAATGTGTAAGTCAAATACTTCTTGGAAAACGTCTGAATTGGGACAAATAGGAACGCATACATTGCAAGCCAATAAATATGATTTTGCTATCTCTATTGGTAGGGAGTATAACATTAAACCTAAATCTTTTATGACTTCTAATTTATCATACTATCAAAGCGGAGGAGCGTTAAATTCAATTGATACCAAGGCAGAAGGAGCCGATAGAATATGGAGACTAGAAAATGGTGCTTACGACATAAATACTATTTCTTTATTTACTAATTATAATATGGAAATTTGGGGACTTGGAGACCTTAAGCTATTTGCTACAGGTGGAGGCCGTATCGATTACATATTAGATAATAAAAAAAATGTGCCTGTTGGGACCTCTCCGCTGCAACAATTATATGATTTGGATGCCTTAAACAGATTTAACTTTGGACCTAATATTGGGTTACAGTTAAAGTACTATACAAATAGTCTAAGCTACAGTGTGATTTTCACTTCAGCACCTCGAATGAGAAAACTAGGCTTTTATAAAAGAGATGTTAACGAACCAAGAATAACTGTTTATGACGGACTTAGTGTAAGGGAGAAAGTATCCTTTATGCAATTATGTATTAGCATGGATTTAAAAAGTTGAAATTGAAAAAATTATTATTATATACAGTATTGTTTATGTTTGGTTCGCAAATTCAAGCTCAAACTCTAAACATTTCTTTTGGTCTTGTTCAGTCGAATGTACAGTGGAAAACAGGATTAAATAGAGCTGTTGAAAGATATGGAGTTACCTCATTTCAAGAACCTAGGGAAGATATTGTATTTTCAGTAGGACTTAAGTACTTGGAACGAGAGAATGTATCATTTAGATCTGAGTTCTCTTATTACCATAGCGGAGGATCTTTGGCCGTTTATGAAGAACCGAGCATAAGCACTATTATCAAATGGGATTTAGCAAAAAGTAACTTTAGTATACCTTATGTTTCTCTTCAAAATTATGTGGATCTAGTTCTTTTTCAACAGGACCGAATTAGACTTGAGGGATTAGCAGGAATACACTTAGATTATATTCTGACAAAGGAGGATAAATCTGCACCTTTAGGTGATCTTTCGGCCCCTATCCAAATCTTATATCAATATGATGCACTCAATCGGTTGAATTTTGGTCCAAGTTTTGGAGGTAGATATATATATGAATTTAAAGAAATTAGTTTAGGGCTTCAATATGTTTACTCACCTAGAACTCTGCAGTTGGGCAGCTACAAAGCTTCAGATGAAGCGATTACTAATGGGCAAGAATTGGTTGAATTTGAGGTGACAGAAAGGGTCTCATTCATACAGCTAACCTTTGGATATAACCTTAAAAAGAATAAAAAATCATGAAATACTTAACAACTTTACTTCTAGTCGCATTTAGCTTCTTTAGCAATGCTCAAAGCTTTATAGAATATCATTATGATAACGCTGGTAATAGAACTGAGCGAGTACTAGTATCATCTGAACCAAACAGGGACAATGATGAAAACATTAATACAGACTATGATTCTGATGATGAAGCTAAAGGAGAGCCCGAAGTTTCTTCAGTAAAAAAGATTTTGACTAGTAGTTTGAATGGGGTAAGTATCTATCCTAATCCGACGGTGTCTTCAATCGAAATAAACTTAGGTGATAGCTATGACAGTGACCTATCTCAGAGTTTTGATATACTAGACCTGAATGGGAAGATCGTACAGCGATTGGAAATAATTTCCCAGACATCTACACTGCAAATGAGTGGATACCGCAGTGGTATGTACTACGTACATTTCAAAAACGATGGGATATTAAAAGAGAGCTGGAAAGTGGTAAAGATTAATTAATCACCACCTTCTCTTCTTTCACTGTCCTTGTCTTGGTATTTTTCACTTTAGTCTTCATAAGAGCGTGCTCTAGCACTTCACTCATGTGGTCTACGGACTACACCCCTACAAACTGTAAATTATACTAAATTTGACAGAACCAAGGATATAACAGAGGGAGATTATGAACTGACGTTAGAATATGGACCATTCAAAGGGAGAAAGAAGACGGTGCTAGAATATCAAAATACAGTCAAACAGACACGCTACTACTCGGGAAGTTATGAAAAGACGGTAACGGCTACGGGGACACAAGAGGTACACTATATCTCGTGTGGCAATGGAGTCAACATAGCGTATGTGATAGAAGGCAGTACTGGAAGTTATCACTACCTTCACTCTGACTACCTAGGATCTATACTAGCAGTGAGTGATGCTAGTGGAAACCTAGAATACGAGCAAAACTTTGATGCATGGGGCAGAGATAGAAATCCTGCGGACTGGACGTACACCGCATCTACTAATCCCAGACCCTCATGGCTCTACAGAGGATATACAGGGCATGAGCACCTGCGTGAGTTTACACTCATCAATATGAATGCAAGAATGTATGATACGGAGACAGGACGGATGCTGGCCGTAGATAATTATGTGCTAGATGCACATAACTCTCAAGACTATAACCGGTACTCTTATGCCCGAAATAATCCCTTAAAATATGCTGATCCCAGTGGTGAGTCAGTTATTGTAGCAGTCGCAATTGGAGCTGTGGTAGGAGCTTATATTGGAGGTTCTTCTGCAAATGGAACGTTTAATCCGGGTAAGTGGGACTATAGTAGTTCCTCTACTTGGGTAGGAATGGGAACAGGTGCTCTGATTGGAGGGCTCAGTGGAGGACTTGCAGGAGCCGGTCAACTTGCGTTTGCTGGAGGAGTAACAGTAGCAGGTGTAACTGTAGGTCAAGTAGCACTTACTCCAACTAGTTCATCCTATGATTTAAGTGTATCATCGGGAGGACATTCTACGAATCTGGCTTCTTGGGATAAGAAGAATACTGAAGGTTATGAATTGAATAGTTTACGTTCCACAAGAGGTTTTAAGATCTCTCCGGGAATTCCAGTACAACTTCCATTTATGAGTTCTTCAGCTTTTTATCAAAATTTCCTAAGTAACACTTCCATCCTAAGGAAGTGGCAGCCTGAATATAACCCCGACCATGACCCCAATTATGGATTCCCCGCATCGATCCTTGGGGCAGCCGGACAAATTGGGAAGGATTTATTTTATACAAAAATGAAATCTAGGCAAATGTGGTATTCATATGAACAGAATAGAATTTACAGAAACTACAATGGAAATGGAACAGCTAGTCTAGGTAATGCAAAAGCAATTAGTAAAGGTTTCAACTACTTAGGAAAGGGAGCCGGGATGTATAGTGCGTACTCAGCTACTCAAAGTTTGGCTGATGGTGATATTAATGTAGTTCAGTGGGGTGCTGAAATAGGTAGTACAGGTTTCTCTACGTATGGAGGCTTATATGGTGCAGCCTGGGGAATCGGCTGGGAAGGTGGAAGAACAATAACTAAACAGCCTTTTTATCAAGATTTTAAACAGAATACTTGGCTACCATATAGAAGAAAAAATTGGGGATATTAAATTATGGGTGTTATATATTACCAATTTTACTTGCTTTATCAACGTATTCATAGAAGGTTCCCTTTCGTAAATAACCGTCTTGAAGCAACATGGGCGATCGGAATTAGCCAAGGTTTCATGTTCACAGGAATACTTAACTTCCTGTTGGTGAAATATCGAAACTTATGTTTGGATAAGAATTTGCTATTTGCTCTAGCTATAGTAATCGTCCTTTTGAACGTCCTATATTTTGATTTTTATAAGAACGGTAGTAGAGCAATTAAGAAAAAATCACTATTCCTTGGTAGTAAAAAAGCATCAATAGTAATAACAGTGTTGTTTTTTTTAACGTGTACGATTACCTATTTAATATCAGCGATTAAAGTGAAAAACTACTTTGATTTAAGGGGTGGTTCAATAGAGTATTTTAGTCTAATTGAAGATGTACTGCACATATGAAGTCAATATTGATATTTATAAAAACTAGACGATTTTCTATCGTTAATTTTAGGTTCTTAACTTTTTATAGTTCCCACTTAAATCTAGGTGTCTTAAATAAATCTTACAAATATCCCAAGTTTAGAGTCTCCTTATGTGTAATTTTCTTGTCATATAGTGTATCTATTTTTTCTCAAAATCTATTAGTAAGTCTTGGCCAAACCCAAACCTCTACATCATTTAGAACGAGTGATTTAAGAGAAGGAGGAAATCACCTCCTTTTTACTCCCAAAAGAGGTTGGGCTGGTGAAGTAGGCGTGGAGTATGCCATAAAACCTAAGTCATCCTTCTATAGCAGCTTTGCTTTCTATCAAAGTGGAGCTACACAAGAAGACTATCGTGTGATAGGTCAAGATCCTCTATTTTTTTTTAATCTAGAGGATAATGAGTATTCTTATAACTGTTGGTCACTCAATACTAATTATAATATGGAGATATGGCGAGCGGGTAAGGTAAAACTGATGGCAATAGCAGGGCTGCATATAGATCGTCTTATCTTTAATGGAGACGACAGCTATGGCTGGGTAAATGATAATGATGATCGCAGTCCGCTGAGAATACTCTCCCGAAACGAAGCCCTTCGTAAAACAAACGTAGGATGTAATCTAGGGGGTAAGGCAGTTTACACTGCTAATAGATGGTCATACTCGCTTAATTATGCGTACGCACCCCGCCTATTTAAAATGGGTAAGTATGAGAAGAAACAAACCGACCCAGATCTGTCCAGGTTTAATGCTTACTCAGTAAGAGAAAAAGTGTCATTTCTGACCATCGGTGTCGGATTTAATTTAAAAGGAAACAAATGAAAAGAATATTAATTGCTCTGCTTTTTACAAGTGCAGTGTTTATAGGCTCCGCACAAACCATTACTTTCTCTACAGGTGTGGTCCGATCCACCACCACGTGGCGTATGAAGCAAGATCAATTTGCTAGGGCTACATTTGGGATGAATTATTATCAGATACCCAAATCAGATATTAGTGTTTCACTGGGTCTGGAATATTTAGAGAAAGAAAAGTGGTCTGTGTCCTCGTCCATATCTTACTATCAAAGTGGTGGTAAGCTAGCCATAAACGAGCGTAAGGAGAGCAACCCGTCTTATCAGTGGGACTTAGAGAAGAATACGTATGATGTGCCTTATGTAGGGTTAAATACTAATGTAAATCTGAAGCTATTTCAGCAGAACAATACTTCTCTAGAAGCTGTGATAGGAATACATGGAGATTACATACTGGCTACCGAGAATACAAAACTAGAGACTAGTAATGATAAGAATGACCCTCTAGGGTATATGAATAGACAAGAAGGCTTAAATAGGCTCAATGGAGGCGTAAATGTAGGTGCCAGATATGTCGTGCAGATTGATAGATGGAAACTAGGGTTACAATACATCTATGCTCCTAAGTTTTGGAATTTAGCTCACTACGATAGAGCTGAGTCTGATGTAGCTTTTAGTAATAATATTTCGGCCTTTACCGTTTCAGAAAAAGCATCATTTATAGAACTAACCTTTGGGTATAACCTTAAAAAGAAAAAATAATTATGAAATACACAATCACTTTACTTTTGATCGCCTTCGGATTTTGCAGCAATGCTCAAGATTACATACAGTATAAATATGATGATGCTGGTAACCGAACGGAGAGACTAGCTGTAATTACTCCACCAGAAGCAGAACGAGAGAATGAGGATAACATCACCACAGACCAAACTTCTGATGATGAAGCTACAGTAGAGTCTGATGTTTCTACAGCAAAAAAAACACTAGCGAGTAGTGTAAACGGAGTCCGTATCTATCCGAATCCCACTAAGTCATCTATTGAGATAAATCTAGGCGATAACTATAACAATACGGTGTCTCAGAGTTTTGATATACTAGACCTGAATGGTAAGATCGTACAGCGATTTGAAATAAGTTTCCAGACATCCACACTGCAAATGAGTGGATACCGCAGTGGTATGTACTACGTACATTTCAAAAACGATGGGATACTACAGGAGAGCTGGAAAGTGGTAAAGATCAATTAATCACCACCTTCTCTTACTTCTTCTCTTCCTTCACTGTCCATGTCTTGGCATTTTTCACTTTAGTCTTCATAAGAGCGTGCTCTAGCACCTCACTCATGTGGTCTACGAAGTGAAATTTCAGATCTGAGATATAGCTCGGCTTGATATCATCTATATCTTTCTTATTGGCCTTACACATGATGATTTCCTTGATACCTGCTCGCTTAGCAGCGAGTATCTTTTCTTTGATACCGCCTACTGGGAGTACTTTTCCTCTGAGTGTAATCTCACCCGTCATAGCGAGTCTGTTTTTGACTTTACGCTGGGTGATGAGTGAAGTAATAGCAGTCAGTATGGTGATACCTGCACTAGGTCCATCTTTAGGTATGCCACCTGCGGGGAAGTGGATATGTAGATCATACTGATCAAAGATGAGAGGGTCTATACCGTAGTCTTCTGCATTGGCCTTGAGCCATGTAGTAGCATTGATAGCACTCTCCTTCATCACATCACCCAGTTGGCCTGTGAGTGTAAGTTTACCTTTTCCTCTAGTAAGAGAGCTCTCTACAAAGAGTATATCGCCGCCTACACTAGTCCAAGCTAGTCCAGTAACTACACCGGCTACTTCGTTAGTTTCATACAGGTCTTTTTCTATTTTGTCTTTGCCCAGTATTACTTCTATCTGAGCAGGAGTAATGGTAGGAGTGGGCTCGTTACCATATACGATCTCTTTGGCCTGCCATCTACAGATCTTAGCCAGTCGCTTATCCAGAGTACGCACGCCACTTTCACGTGTATATTGGTCTACTACCATTTCTATGGTTTTATCCGCCATTTTCACTTGGCTCGCTTTCAGACCATGTTCTCTTTTCTGTTTTGGAAGTAGGTGCTTCTTGGCGATACCTATTTTTTCTTCTACGGTATATCCTGTGATATCTATGATCTCCATACGGTCACGCAGTGCAGGCTGTATAGTATCCAGTCTGTTAGCAGTAGCTACGAAGAGTACTTTGCTTAGGTCATAGTCCAGCTCCACATAGTTATCGTGAAAAGTACTATTTTGCTCAGGATCTAGGATCTCCAATAGGGCAGAAGATGGATCACCTCTGTGGTCATTGCCTATCTTATCTATCTCATCCAGTACAAAGATTGGATTACTTTTTCCTGCTTTTTTTAGGCTTTGAATGATACGCCCTGGCATGGCACCTATATAGGTTTTACGGTGTCCACGGAGTTCGCTTTCATCATGCAGTCCACCTAGACTCATACGCACATATTCTCTACCCATAGCCTTAGCCATAGACTTGCCCAGCGAGGTTTTACCCACTCCTGGAGGGCCATATAGGCAGAGTATTGGTGATTTCATATCACCTTTTAGTTTGAGAACGGCTAGATATTCCAATATGCGTTCTTTTACTTTTTCTAGTCCGAAGTGATCTGCGTCTAAGACTTTTCTTGCTCTTTTCAGATCGAAGTTGTCTTTGCTCAGATCATCCCAAGGCAGCTCTAGTAATAACTCTGCATAGTTTAAACTCACAGAGTAATCAGGAGTAGCTGGATTCATACGCATCAGTCGGTCTAGCTCTTTAGTGAAGGCTTTACCTACTTTATCGTTCCATTTTTTCGTTAATCCTCTAGCTCTTAGGCTTTCTATTTCTTTATCAGGAGAGTCGTGTCCCAGCTCTTCTTGTATGGCACGGATCTGTTGCTGTAGAAAATACTCTTTTTGCTGCTGATCTAGGTCTACCTTTACTTTGCTCTGTATTTTATTTTTGAGCTCTAGCATTTGTAGTTCTTTATCTAAGTAGGTCAGCACTCGAGTTGCTTTCTTCTTAAATATAGATAACTCTAGGATCTCTTGCTTCTCGTCTACACTTACGTTTAGATTAGAGGAGATGAAATTCACCAAGAAGTTTGGTGAATTAATATTTTTAAGAGCAAAATTAGCTTCAGAAGGGATGTTTGGAGAAATCTCTACTATTTGAGAGGCAAGGTCTCTTATGCTACTTACGGTAGCACTTGTTTCTTTGCCTTTAGCAGCTTTACTGTCAGTGGTAGCTGTTATGTTACCTCTAAAATAAGGCTCTTCTTGAGTGATTTCATCCAGTTTAAACTTTCGCTTACCTTGTATAATTACGGTGATATTGCCATCGGGCATTTTCAGCAACTTTAATATATGGGCGAGTGTACCCACCGGATAGAGGTCCTTAGCGGTAGGATCTTCTATACTCTGATCTTTTTGAGCTACTACGCCTATGATCTTATCTCCTTTATAAGCTTCTTGTATCAGTTTTATGGATTTATCTCTGCCTACAGTCACTGGGAATACTACTCCTGGGAAAAGTACAGTATTGCGAAGTGGTAATATTGGCAGATTATCTGGATACGTGCCGGTATTGTCATCTTCGAAATCACTGTCCGCTATCACAGATATGATCTCTGATCCATCTTCATCTCCTATGAAGTCGCCTCCCAGTATTATTTTATTATCAAATGTCATATTGTCAAAATGTCACCACAGCTTATTTAGTTTACTATGGCATCCTATAAATGCAAAGGATATGCCACACATTACTGGGTCAAATAGTGACGTGGTAAAGGGCAAAACTTGAGTTAAGTTAACAATTATATTTATTATGATTAAATAGAATTGTATGTTTGCATATATAAACTAAATCAAATGAAGAATATCAAATTATTATCACTTTTCGCTCTAGTAACATTTGGAGCATTATTTATCTCGAGTTGTGGAACCACTGATGATGACGACACTCCAGCTCCAAAACCAGTTCTAAACTTTTTAGGTGGAAGTGAGTTTATCGATGAGGACATTTCTAAGACTTCTGATCAGCCTTTTAAAATTGCAATAACGGCAAACCACACGAGTAATATCAAGACTTTGACTGTTACTCAGTCTATAGATGGTGGAGCTGAAATACCACTTTTAGATTCTTCTTTAAGTGAAAAAATAATAGCTGAATATATTTACAATGGTACTACAACACTGACTGCTGGTACTGAAACATATACATTTACAGTGGCAGACAAAGACGGGAACTCTACTTCTAAGTCTATTGTTATCACTAATCTAGGTGATCCTGGGTTAATTCTAGATGTTTTGGAAACTGATAATAATGGTGCTACATTCAAGGTGTATAATTTTCAGGGAGCTTTAGCGGGTGCATATGGAATTACTGTGGGTGGTAGTCTGCGTTCTAACGAATCAAACGATGATAAAGATATACAAGATTCTACTGGACTTTCTGAAACGAGTAATTGGCCAGCAAGATGGACTTCTAGAAACGGTACTACATTTAAAAAAGTGAGTGCTTCATCTTGGTCGTCTGTTACCAATGATTCAGAAATAGCAGCAGCTTGGGCTGCGGGTGGAACTCCAACTACTTTTGTAAGTGTTACAAATGGAGATGTTTATCTTCTTAACCTTAAGAGTGCAGGTAAATATGCTTTGGTAGAAATAACGGATGTAGTTTCTACGGCGGGTGCTGATAATAGCGATTATGTGCAGTTTAGATACAAAAAGCAGCAATAATCGGCAACTTGTTTACTGATAATATTAATAAAAGGTCGATGCTAAGCATCGACCTTTTTATTTTGTACATCACAATTAAAAAAGTAAAATGAAGACAATAGGAGTGTATACAAGTGGGGGCGACGCTCCAGGCATGAATGCTGCCGTAAGAGCAGTAGTGCGAACTGCCATATATCATGGTCTCACGGTGAAAGGCATAAAGCGTGGATATGAAGGAATGATACATGGAGAAATCATAAATCTAGATAGACAATCCGTGGCCAATATTATACAGCGTGGCGGTACATTTTTGAAGACTGCTCGTAGTATAGACTTTATGATATCAGAGGGGAGAAAAAAAGCGTATGAGAACCTTAAGAAACACGATATAGACGCTTTAGTATGCATTGGGGGTAATGGTTCTTATGCTGGAGCAAAGGTTCTAAATGAAGAGTTTGGGATTCCTTGTATTGGATTGCCAGGCACCATAGATAACGATTTATATGGTACAGATTATACTATCGGATATGATACGGCGATCAATACGGCACTAGACTCTATAGATAGGATACGAGATACTGCCCACAGTCACGAGCGAGTATTTATAGTGGAGGTAATGGGCCGAGATAGTGGTTTCATAGCTTTAGACGTAGCTATAGCAGGTGGAGCAGAAGGTGCTCTTATACCAGAAGATCAAGGAGACTGGGATAAGGTACTAAAGCATTTTAATAGACCTGGTAAAAGAAAGAAGTCATTTAGTATTATCATAGTAGCAGAAGGCGATGAACAAGGAGGAGCATTAGTGCTTGAGAAGAAGCTGACAGAACTTTATCCTGATTTAAAGATACGAAGTACTATACTAGGTCACGTGCAGCGTGGAGGTAGTCCAAGTGCTAGAGATAGGATACTGGCATCTAGACTGGGCTCAGAGGCAGTAAAAGCATTGCTAGATGGTATGACGTCAGTCACTGTAGGTATAGTAAGTGATAAGGTTACGTATACACCTTTTGAGCTAGCTATCAATGGTAAGAAATCAGTAGATCCTGCTTTGATCGAGTTAGCAGAGATTTTGGCTATATAGATTTATACTTTGGGAATATAGAAGGCTCACGATGCTAAGTCGCATCAATAAAATAGTACTAAAAAGCCCGAATATGATATCGTATTCGGGCTTTTTAATGTGATCTGGGTAGAGGTTTAGGACTACTGCATATCCACCAATATACTACACGTCTATGCGTGCATACTTTGCATTGGCTTCTATAAACTCTCTACGAGGTGGCACTTCGTCGCCCATTAGCATAGAGAATACTCTATCCGCTTCAGCCGCATTATCTAGAGTTACTAGTTTTAGTGTACGTCTCTCAGGATCCATAGTGGTTTCCCATAGCTGCTCAGCATTCATCTCACCTAGACCTTTATATCGTTGTTGTTTTACGCTATCTGGATTATCGCCGCCCAGATCACGCACTATCACGTCTCTTTCCGCATCACTCCAGCAGTAGATCACTTTAGCTCCTTTTTTTATTTGGTAGAGTGGTGGAGTGGCTATGTATAGATACCCTTGCTCTATGAGTGCTTTCATATATCTGAAGACTAGCGTCAGGATAAGTGTACGTATATGACTACCGTCCACGTCTGCATCCGTCATTATCACTATCTTGTGATACCGAAGCTTAGTAGTATTGAGTTCACGAGCATCTTCTTCTGTACCGATGGTTACGCCTAGGGCGGTAAACATATTTTTTATTTCCTCGTTGTCATAGATTCTGTGCTCTAATGCTTTTTCTACGTTTAGGATTTTACCACGAAGCGGCAGTATAGCTTGGTAGTTTCGGTCTCTACCTTGCTTAGCTGTGCCACCCGCAGAGTCCCCCTCCACTAGGTACAGTTCGCAGATAGCAGGATCTTTTTCAGAACAATCTGACAGTTTTCCTGGCAGGCCAGCTCCACCCATAGGCGTCTTACGCTGGACCATCTCACGAGCCTTAGCAGCTGCGTGTCGGGCATGTGCAGCTAGCATTACTTTCTGTACGATTAGCTTTGCTTCTGCAGGATTTTCTTCGAGGTAGTTGGTAAGCATTTCGCTCACTGCTTGACTTACGGCAGCAGATACTTCTCTATTCCCTAGCTTGGTCTTCGTCTGTCCTTCAAACTGAGGTTCGGCTACCTTGACAGAGATTATGGCCGTAAGTCCTTCACGGAAATCATCACCTTGTATCTCAAATTTCATTTTAGAAAGCATGCCAGAATCCTCTGCATACTTTTTAAGTGTATGAGTGAGGCCACGTCTAAATCCGCTCAGATGAGTACCTCCTTCGTGGGTGTTGATATTATTTACATAAGAGTGAAGATTTTCAGAATAAGAAGTATTGTAAATCATAGCTACCTCTACAGGTACACCACTTTTCTCACCTTCCATGGCTATCACGTTGTTCATTATAGCAGTACGAGTGCCATCTAGATAGCGTACGAACTCACTAAGACCTTCTGTACTCTTGAAATCTTCTCTTATGAAATTACCTTCTTCATCCTTATGACGCTTATCAGTGATGCTTATTTCTATTCCTTTATTCAGAAAAGAGAGTTCTCGCATTCTAAGCGATAAGGTGTCGTAATTGAATTCTGTAGTTTCACCAAAGATCTCTGGATCAGGTAAAAAGGTGACCATAGTTCCTTGGTCATCAGATAGTCCTACTTCACGTACTTCATATTTTATTTTACCTTGAGAGTATTCTTGTTCCCACTCTTTTCCATCTTTATATACAGAAGCTTTGAGGTGGATAGATAGTGCATTCACACAGGATACACCTACACCGTGTAGGCCGCCTGATACTTTGTAGGAGTCTTTGTCAAATTTACCGCCAGCACCTATTTTAGTCATAACTACCTGGAGGGCAGATACACCTTCTTTCTTATGTATGGCTGTTGGGATTCCTCTTCCATTGTCTTTTACAGATACAGAATTGTCTTCGTTTATCCAAAGATCTATGGTATCACAGTGACCAGCCATTGCTTCATCTATGGAGTTATCTACTACCTCATAAACTAAGTGATGTAATCCTCTTACGCCTACGTCTCCGATATACATGGAGGGACGTTTTCTTACGTGCTCCATGCCTTCTAAGGCTTGGATACTATCGGCATCGTAACTTTTGTTCTCTTTGCTCATTGTTTGGTTAAATTTGACTGTGAAAGTACGATTTTTAGGCGGCTTTAGAGTAGTCTCAGTCCGATGGATATATCCACAAACAGTGCACAAGAAATTAAAAATAGAACTCTGATTATCAGTTAGTTATGAGTACTTATTTCACCTCTTAAGTTTTGGGCTAATATTGATCTTCTCTCTTGGAAGGGGTAGTTTCCTATAACCCACATTAGTTTGGTAAGAGCGGCCTCACTAGTGATGTCATATCCATCTACTACAGCAGTACTTTGCAGTACATTACTCGCTGCATATTGACCCAGCTCTATCTTGCCATTAGGACACTGCGTAGTAGCTAGTATTATGGTGTTGTGTCGCTCACATGTCGCTATCAGCTCATTCCATTGTGAGTTGCTAGGCAGGTTTCCCGCCCCGAAAGTTTTAAGTACTATACCGCTTAGCTTATCACTATTTACTAGATCTAAAAGAGGCTTAGGGTTATATCCTGGAAACACAGTTACATTCACTACGCTATCGCTAAATGCAGTGAGTAGCTTGAGCTCTGTTTCTCTATTGAGGATAAGTAGGTTCTCATTAATAGCTATGTTTTGCTCCATGTGGGCGAGGTTGTCATAGTTTGGAGAGCTGAAACCCTCAAAGTCGTTGGTACTCGTTTTTACAGATCTATTGCCCCTGAGTAGATCGTCATTGAAGCAGATGGATACTTCTGGTATGCGAGCTAAGTTAAAGCTCTTGTAACCAGCTATGTATATAGCATTACTAAGATTTACTATGCCATCTGTACGTGGATGAAAGATAGGGAGTTGAGCTCCTGTGAGAACCACTGGTTTTTGTAGGTTTTCAAAAATATAACTTAGAGCAGAGGCTGAATATGCGAGTGTATCTGTGCCGTGGAGTACGATGAAGCCGTCATGTGTATCGTAGTGGTCTGCTATACTAGTAGCTATTCGCTTCCATGTCTCAGGAGTGATATCAGAAGAGTCTACTATGGGCTCCAATGTCTCGAAAGTGAAATCTATATTTGAAAAGTAATTGAAATACGTTTGATTTCTGATAGCCGGCATATACTCTATAATTTCCTGCCACGAACTTGGAATCAGCCCTTCTTCTGTACTTTTCATGCCGAAAGTACCACCCGTATATAGGATGTAGACTTTACTTCTCATCTGAAGTCCCACGAGCGGCTAAGAGGTAGAGCACACTCATTCTCACAGCGACTCCGTTTTCTACTTGATTTAAGATAATACTCTGGTCAGAGTCTGCTACTTCACTCGTTATTTCTACTCCTCTATTGATAGGTCCCGGGTGCATCAGTACTATTTCTTTTTTAAGACTCTGTAGGAGAGGAAGAGTCACTCCATACTGAAGCGAGTATTCTCTTAGACTTGGGAAGTATTTGTCTTCTTGACGCTCCAGTTGTATGCGTAGCATATTAGCAGCATCACACCACTCTAAGCTATCTCTTAGGTTATGACTAACTTCTACACCCAGACTACTTATATGCTTAGGAAGTAGGGTAGGAGGGCCACATACGCGTACTTTTGCTCCTAGTTTTTGGAGGCAGTAGATATTGCTCAGTGCTACTCTAGAGTGAAGGATATCTCCTACTATTACTATTTTTTTATCTTTAAGGGCACCTAGTTTCTCTTGCAGAGAATACGTATCAAGTAGTGCCTGTGTAGGATGCTCGTGTGTACCATCTCCCGCGTTTATTATAGTAGCATCTATGTGTCTGCTAAGAAACTGGTGTGCTCCAGGAGCTGGGTGTCTCATCACCACCATATCTACCTTCATTGCCAATATATTATTGACCGTGTCTATGAGTGTTTCTCCTTTTTTCACAGAGGAGCTACCACTGGAGAAGTTTACGGTATCTGCTGAGAGTCTTTTCTCAGCTAGTTCAAAGGATATTTTAGTTCGGGTGCTGTTTTCAAAAAATACATTAGCTATAGTGACGTCTCTGAGACTAGGTACTTTTTTGATGGGGCGATTTATCACCTCTTTGAAGTTTTTAGCGGTAGTTAGAATGAGCTGTATATCTGCAGTAGAGATATCCTTTATTCCGAGTAAGTGCTTGGTTGATAGTAGTGACATCGTTAATCTAGCTTATCTGTGATTATCCATACTTTACAGTTATTGTCTACCCAGTCTACCTTCACATAGTCATCTATCCGAGAATCTATGTGTTCACCTACATAGTCTGGCTGTATGGGTACTTCTCTATTGTATTTTCTATTGATAAGGGTGACGAGCTCTATAGATGACGGGCGTCCGTAATCATTTACTGCATCTAGTGCTGCACGGATGCTTCTGCCCGTGTATAGCACATCATCTATCAGAATAATCCGCTTATTTTCTATTTGGAAGTCTATGTTTACTGCACTGGGCAGTAGGGGCTTATCTGTACGTCTGAAGTCATCCCTGTGGAATGTGGTATCTAGTTCACCGTATGTAACCTGTATATCAAATAGTTCTTTTATTTTAGCACGGATAGATTTACCAAAGAGGATACCTCTTGGCTGAAGGGCCAAAAGAGCTGTATTACTAAAATCTCCGTGATTTTCTATAAGCTGATGAGCTATTCTAGTAAGTATCAGATCTACTTGTTTGTATTCTAATATTATTCTTTTCATGCTAGAGCTTAGTTGCTGCCATTTGCATTATTTCTTCGAATTCAAACTCCTGTACTGGTCCTACAGATAGTCTGCTGAGTTTTACAAGGGCCATATTAGCTAGTGTTTCATTTGCTTTTACTTGAGCAAGCGTAACTGGTTTTATCAGCGGTTTGATAGTCGCTACATCTACAGCTACCCATTTATCATCTTCAGTGGTAGGGTCTTGATACGCCTCTTTTACGACTCTAGTGAGTCCTATTATTTCCTTTCCTACATTACTGTGGTAAAAGAAACAGATGTCACCTTTCCTCATAGCTCTAAGCTGTATGCGAGCGGCGTAGCTTCTTACACCGTCCCAGTATGTGCTACCATCAGCTACCATTTGGTCCCAGCTGTATTTGAATGGTTCAGATTTTATTAGCCAGTAGTTCATTGCCTTCAAAACAACAGATTTTTTTTCATTTTGTAGCTATTCTATCTAAGAAACAATAGAGCAAAAAAAATCCCGACCGTATGGTCGGGATTTTCTATCGTGTTATAAAAACTTATTTACTCAATACTTCTATAAGCTCTGCCTTCTTAAGAGTCGTGTATCCAGTGATACCTTTGTCTTTAGCTGCTGCTTTCAGTTGAGCTACAGTCATACTAGCCAAATCACTAGCTGGTGCATCTGCTGTTGGTTCTACTACTACTACTTCTTCCTCTACTGCAGGTGCTACTACTTCGGCTTCCTTTTTTGGAGCAGCTTCTTTTTTGGCTGTTTCTTTTTTAGGAGTTTCCTTTTTAGTGGCGGCCTTCTTTGCAGGAGAAGCTTCCATTTGAGCTTTCAGATTAGCTAGTACGTCTAATTCACCAAGGGTAGATCTCTCTGCTCCTTTGTTCATTTTCTCTACATACTTGTTAGTATTGGCAGATTTACGTCTAGTGTCAGCTTGTTGCTCAGAGTTTTGAGCTCTTTCAGCTTCTTTCCATATATCAGTATGAGATACTAATATACGTTTAGCGTCTTTGTTAAACTCTATTACTCTTACAGCGATAGTCTCATCCATCTTTAACTCGGCACCATCTTCTTTCTTCACGTGCTTCTTAGGAGCAAATCCTTCTACGCCGTAAGGAAGAGTAAGTATGATGCCTCTGTCATTTATTTCAGAAACTACACCCTCGTGCTCAGACCCTAGTGTGAATACACTAGCGAAAGTATCCCAAGGATTTTCGTCTATCTGTTTGTGACCTAAGCTTAGTCTTCTGTTATCTCTATCTATTTCTAATACTACTATCTCTAGCTCTTCACCTTTCTTGGTGAATTCTGCTGGATGCTTTATTTTCTTAGACCAAGATAAATCAGAAACGTGTACTAGACCGTCTACACCTTCTTCTAGCTCTACGAATAACCCGTAGTTAGTGAGGTTTCTCACGATTCCAGTGTGCTTACTGTCCATTGGATATTTCTCTTCGATTTTATCCCAAGGATCTGAACTAAGCTGCTTAAGACCTAAAGAAAGCTTATGCTCTTCTTTGTCTATATCCAGTATCACTGCTTCTACTTCGTCACCTACCTTGATAAAATCAGATGGGTTACGTAAGTGCTGAGACCATGACATTTCAGAAACGTGAATCAGACCTTCTACGCCTGGCTCTATCTCTACGAATGCACCGTAATCTGCTACAGTTACTACTTTACCGTTTACTTTTTCACCTTCTTTGAGCTCTTTCATACTATCCCATGGATGAGCAGTAAGCTGCTTCATGCCTAGAGAAATACGTTTCTTTTCGTTATCAAACTCAAGAACCGCAACCTGTATTTTCTGATCAAGTGCTAATACATCCTCTGGGTGATTGATTCTACCCCAAGAGATATCTGTAATGTGAAGAAGACCGTCTAGACCACCTAGATCTACGAATACACCAAATGAGGTCATATTCTTAACAGTACCTTCTAGTACTTGTCCTACTTCCATCTTAGAAATCATTTCAGCTTTTTGAGCCTCTATGTCATCCTCGATGAGTGCTTTGTGTGATATTACTACGTTTTTGTAAACCTCGTTGATTTTTACAACCTTGAATTCCATAGTTTTACCTACGTACTGATCGTAATCTCTAACTGGCTTCACGTCTATTTGAGATCCTGGAAGGAATGCGTCCATACCCATGATGTCTACTACGAGACCTCCTTTAGTACGAGACTGAATGTAACCTTTGACGATTTCACCTTTCTCCATGATAGATTGTATTCTCTCCCAAGCACCTTCTGCGATAGCTTTTTTACGAGATAACACTAACTGACCTAGAGCATTCTCCGTTTCGTCCACGTATACTTCTACTTCATCACCTACCTTCATGTCTGGAGTATCTCTAAATTCAGTAAGAGATACCAGTCCGTCAGATTTGAATCCGATGTCTAGTACTACGTTATCTTCACTGATGCTCACTACAGTACCCATCACAAGTGTCTTTTCATCTACTTGCTTGATAGTACCTGTGTATATGGCTTTCATCTCATCATTTTGAGAATCATCATACGCACCAAAACCAGCTTTGTCTTGTGACCAGTCGAATTCGTCTGGGTTATGTACTGGTGTTTCAGAAACAGTGTTTGTTGGTTCAGCAGATTCAGTAGCTTCTGCTGGAGCGTCGGTTGTTGCATTCACTGTGGCATCCTTGGCCTCAGTTGCATCATTCAAGATTGGATCTTGATTTTCGTTTGTGTTATTGTTCAATATTTCATGTCCTCCTTTGCGAAAAAATGACTGCAAAAGTACGATTTTATTTTACAAGAGCGTTGTGTCTACAACAAAATCTAGCAGTTAAGAACTAAATCCAACTGTTTTTGTTTTTGAACTGTGCTCAAAATAGCGTTTTCACCCGCATACAAGTATGACTTGCCCGCAGGTCACCGGTTTCCTATGGATAAATATGACTTGCTTCCACAGCAGTTAGTATATGAAGGAAGCATTACGAAAGATAACTTTTTTAGTCCCGAGCCACTCTCAGAGGAGCAGATATTACTGACGCACACTCCTGAGTATGTTCATAAACTGAATAATAATCTGCTAGACCGTAAAGAGCAACGTGCCATCGGTTTTCCGATAAGACCTGAGCTGATTACCAGAGGAAAACATATAGCAAATGGTACACTGCAGTGTGCACATTATGCTATGCAGCACGGCGTGGCTATGAATATAGCTGGTGGTACACATCACGCGTATGCAGATAGGGGTGAGGGGTTCTGTATTTTCAATGATTTTGCGATCACAGCTAACATACTATTAGCAGAGAAAAAAGTAAAACAGATATTGATAGTGGACCTAGATGTACATCAAGGAAATGGCAATGCAAAGATTTTTGAGAATGATCCTCGTGTATTTACTTTCAGTATGCACGGTGCTAAAAATTATCCACTTCGCAAAGAAAAAAGCGACCTAGACATAGGCGTAGATGATGGTATCATAGATGCCGATTACTTATCCTTGCTAAGATCACATCTTCCTAGATTGATAGAAAAAGTACAGCCAGACTTGATTCTTTATTTAGCAGGAGTAGACATTCTGAGTACGGATAAACTGGGTAGGCTAGGCGTGACTCGCGAGGGATGTAAACAGCGAGATCAGTTTGTATTTAATGAAGCTAAAAGAAATAATATACCGGTAGCTGTAAGTATGGGTGGAGGCTACTCTGAGCAGATAAAGGATATCATAGAAGCACATGCCAATACTTTCAGAGTGGCACAAGAGATCTATTTCTAACCTCTGCGTCTTTCCAAGAGTACCATCATCATAAGACCTACCATTACTCGCTCATCATCGTCATTATCCATATCTGTGAGTTTTGTGATTTCAAATTTTCTGCCAAAGAATGAAGCTTGCTTCTTTAGTCGTGCTACTTTTTCGCCGTCCAGATTCATCACTGCATAAGAAGGATTGAAAAAATATCCTGTCAATAATCCAATGATTGGAATTTCGCCCAATAGATTGTCCCATACCTTGACCCATCCATTTTCTTCTTCTATGGAAAATTGCTCTTTCTGGTGTTGGTCTATGAGCAGGTACTTTGCTTTCCACATAGATTTCCATCCTTTTCTAGCTATCTTACCAAGCTCTTTACCATCTGCGTGAGTGATACTGTACGCCGCAGAGAAGTCTATCCATCTATCCGCTTTTATGTTAAAGAGCAGTTCAGCTTTGCTCTCATCAGCATATATACTGATATCTTCTTTGAGTTTAAAGAGTTTTTGTTTTACGAATGCTACAGTACGAGAGTCTGCATCTCTGGCTGTAAAATCATTGGATAGGGTACCTATATTGAAGGTGAGTTGAATAGGGAAGTTTAAATTTGTCATAATAGTGGTGTAATTTTAGCGTTTTCATTCGGTATTTTAGTAAATTTTTTTTTGCAAAAAAAAGGAGCTACACACTTGCAGCTCCCTCAATCTAATTAATCAAGCGTAAAATTTATTGTCCACCAAACAGTTCGTCGGTATCTATGGATTTGCCTTCGTGATGGAGTAAATATATAGCACCAGCTATGGCTGTGCTTATAAATAGTGATTCGTCTATAGGATGAGTAGTGTATAATGCTAAAATAATATTTATGACTATGATGGCAAGGCACACAGGCCTAGTGATTTTGTGTGAAAATGATTTTATTTTTTTCATATAGCTACTTTTATAATTTTTATTGTCCTTGACCTAAAGAGTATGCTTGTCTGCCGTCAAAAGAGTAAAGATTTTCTGTTTTTATAATATCTATACCCTGATTTTCAGCATTCTGCAATAATTTAATGATATCTGTCTTGGTGAATTTATCCTCAGCCGTTGGCTGAAATCTGCATCTCCAGTGGTCCGTACAGAAAGTTTCTTTAAATCCATTGGGCCATACCTTAATACCACGATTGGTAATCATTATAAGTTCTCCATTGCCTATCTCTATGCTCTGTAGCATAGCGGCTATTTCATCTGGGTTAGTACCGTTCCAGTGAGCAAAAAGATCTACACCTACAAGTTCTTTATTCGCAGGAGTTTTCTTATGGTATTTTGGTAGTTTTAATGCGGCTCTGTTACCATATACTATTGTGGAAAATGAACTTGGCTGGATACCTAAATAAGAGATTACGGTATCGGCAAATTCTTTAGTCCCTACTTTTTGTTTACTAGTTTTTTCATCATAGATATCTGCAGTATGGATTCCTTGCTCTATCGTGGCGAGCCACGCATTGTGTATCTTCTCTGCTACTATAGACTGGCCTATGTGATTGAGCATCATCAGTGATCCGTGTATAAGTGCAGATGGGTTAGCTATGTTTTTACCTGCTATGTCTGGAGCACTTCCGTGTATAGCCTCAAACATGGCACACTCTTCACCTATGTTACTAGACCCAGCTAGGCCTACAGATCCAGTGATTTGTGCTGCTATGTCTGAAATAATATCACCATACAGGTTAGCCATCACTACCACATCAAAGTGCTCTGGGGTATCCGCCACCTTAGCTGCTCCTATGTCTACGATCCAATGTTCGTTTTCTATCTCTGGATACTCTGCAGCTATCTCATCAAACACTTGATGAAACAATCCGTCGGTTTGTTTCATAATATTGTCTTTAGTAAAACAAGTCACCTTTTTACGCTTGTACTGCGTAGCATACTCAAAGGCATAACGCACTATTTTCTCACAGCCAGGTCTACTGATAAGCTTCAGACACTGCACTACTTCATCCGTTTGCTGGTGTTCTATTCCAGCATATAAGTCTTCTTCATTTTCTCGGATGATGACCATATCCACTACTGGATGCTTTGTTTTGACAAATGGATGGTAACTTTTACACGGACGCACATTCGCGTAGAGTCCTAAAAACTTACGGGTACTTACATTCAGACTTTTATATCCACCTCCTTGAGGTGTAGTGATAGGTGCTTTTAGAAAAACCTTATTATTTCTTATTTTATCCCACGAGTCGGGTGATATACCTGAGGTGTTACCCGATAGATATACTTTTTCTCCTATTGCGATCTCATCTATTTCCAGTTGAGCTCCAGCAGCTTGTAAGATTCTGAGCGTAGCATCCATTATTTCTGGTCCTATTCCATCTCCTTTTGCTACTGTGATTTTTGTCATTTGTTGTTGTTTCAAATTGTTGATACAAATGTGTCTAGTTACGTTCGTTTGTTTTTATTTATACTTGTTATACTATCCATAACTAAAAGTTATGGATAGCTTTTTTGGTTAATGTCCCTTTTATACTATACTCTATAAAAATAATAGCACCTTTGAATGTTCAATGGATTGGATATATATTCTGAATTTAGTGGGAGTTTATGTATTTGCTATTAGCGGTACACTCACAGCTATTTATAATAAATTTGATGTGGTGGGAGCTACTATCATAGGATTTATCACAGCTCTAGGTGGTGGTACTTTGAGGGATGTCCTCATAGGGGAGACGCCTGTGGGTTGGATGCAGGATACGTTGAGTTTATGGGTAATACTAGCTGCGGTCATCACTTCTTACGTGTTTAGACAGAGTATTCAAAAACTCCGAAAAGGTATGTTCCTTTTTGATACTATAGGTCTTGGTCTATTTACCATACTTGGACTACAGAAAACATTAGAACTGGGACTTAGTCCTGTTATAGCCGTGCTGATGGGCGTGGTATCTGCTGTTTTTGGTGGAGTGATACGAGATGTACTGAGTAATGTAGTGCCACTTATTTTTAGAAGTGAGATATATGCAAGTGCCTGTGTAGCTGGAGCACTCATATTCTTAGTTTTAGATGGGTTTTCTGTGCCACTAGAGCTCAGTATGATAGTGGCTATGGTCGTGGTATTCCTTATTCGCTACTTTGCTGTGAAACGGAAGTGGGTGTTGAAGATTTGAAAAAGATGCTCAAAAAATATAGAAATAACGTACATCAATTATCTTTGTAGGTTAGGCGTAGAAAGTAGTTTTATCTAAAGCTAGAAGCATATACGGATGAATAAAAAAGAGTACAAGATACATATTATAGGTGCGGGAATTAGTGGTCTTATAGCTGCTCGTGTATTGGAGGACAGCGGTTTTAGTCCTGTCGTTATAGAAGCTACAGATCGTGCTGGTGGGAGAGTTAAAACAGATATTCTGAATGGATTTCAATTGGACCATGGTTTTCAGGTGCTACTTACATCCTACCCTGCTGCTCAGCAGTACCTCAATTTTGAATCGTTGGATTTACAGCTTTTCTTACCTGGAGCATCTATTTTTAAAAATAAGAAGCAAAAAATAATCGGGGATCCGTTACGGGATTTGTCTTTGCTGTTTCCTACCCTTTTATCTGGGATAGGAAGTCTTTCAGATAAACTGAGAATACTGAAGCTGAATAACTACTTGAAGAAAAAAAGTTTATCAGCTATATTTTCAGATCCAGAGCAATCCACTTTTAGCTATCTAAAGGCATACGGCTTCTCTACTAAAATTATCTCAGAATTCTTCAAGCCCTTTTTTAGTGGTATTTTTCTAGAGACACAGCTAGAGACCTCCAGCAGAATGTTTGAGTTTATTTATAAAATGTTTGGCGAAGGAGATGCATCGATACCTAAGGAAGGAATAGAAGCGATATCGCGACAACTGCTGGAAAACCTGAAGCATACTACATTCGAGTATAATACAAAAGTAGCCTCCATAAAAGATGGTGAAGTAATGCTAGAGAATGGCACAAAATTAGAAAGTCATTTTACGATAGTAGCCACAGAAGCGAGTAGTTTGATCTCTAATTTAAGAAATCAAGCTACCCAATGGAAGTCGTGTGATACCTTGTATTTTGAAACGGATAAGAGAGTGATTCAGGAGAAATTGATTGGTCTTATTGCCTCCGAAGGGACACTGATAAATAATATCTTTTATTCTACCAGCTTAAAGACCGCTTCTGAGTCCAGTAAAGAATTACTTTCAGTGACCGTAATAGAAAATCAAAACCTATCCAATGAGATGCTCATTGAAGAGGTGAAAAAGGAGCTGGCGGAGCATTGTGGTATTGATTCGTGCCAGTTTATAAAGCAGTATACTATTCCTATGGCTTTGCCAAAACTAGAGAATATAAGATACGAGATGCTGCCATCAGAGACACGCTTGACTACCAGTGTGTTTTTAGCAGGAGACACCCAACTTAATGGTTCTCTAAATGCAGCTATGATTTCTGGAGAAAGAGCCGCACTCGGAGTGGTAGAAGCTATATCTACTGTGAGTATCTAAGGATTTTGCAGTTATTTTGCTTAGCCGGTTTCACAGACTATTTGTAACGAGCAGATGGAACAAAATGAGTGTATCATCATGTTACCTTAATGAAGTAAAATAATCGCGTACGTTAGTGATGTGCTTCGCTTTTGATTCTGGGCTTAGCCAACTGGCTTCAAAGGCATTTACAGCCAATTGCATTAGTTGCTCTACAGTGAGGTTTAAGCCTTTAGCCGTTTCATAATAATTCTCATTCATATATCCTCCGAAATAAGCGGGGTCGTCAGAGTGAATGGTCGCTAATATTCCTTTTTCGAGCATTTTGGCAACAGGGTGGTCCTCCATATTCTGGATGACTTTAAGTGCTATATTACTCAGTGGACATAAGGTTAAAGCGATGTTATTTTCAAGTATGCGATTAACCAATGCTTCGTCATCTAAACAACGATTTCCGTGATCTATTCTCTCTATTTTTAGCAGATCCAGAGCTTCCCAAATGTAATCTGCGGGACCTTCTTCTCCTGCGTGTGCTACTAGTTTATAACCGTATTTAGCAGATGCTTCAAATACATTAGCAAACTTGCTAGGAGGATTGCCCTTCTCTGAGGAGTCTAATCCTACGCCATCTATCCACTGCTGATAGGGTAATGAGGAATCTAGTGTGGTAAATGCTTCTTCTTCGCTCAGGTGCCGTAGATAGGACATGATGAGCTTGTAGGTGATATTTAATTCTTTTTTACCTCTTTCTAGAGCTTTGTATATGCCATTAATAACTGTATCAAAACCAACACCTCTTTCAGTATGTGTCTGTGGATCGAAGAATATCTCTACATGGACTACATTTTGACTGTGTACTTTAGTGAGATACGCCCATGTCAAATCATAAAAATCTTGCTCCTGGATCAGTACTTTAGCCCCGGCATAGTAGATATCTAGAAACTCTTGGAGGTTATTAAACTTGTACGCTTTTTTTATTGACTCGATAGAATCGTACTCCAAAGCGATGTTGTTTCTTTTGGCTATCTCGAACATGAGTTCAGGTTCAAAACTCCCTTCTATGTGCAAGTGAAGTTCTGCTTTAGGAATACCTTGAATTATTTCTTGTAGGTTCATTGGTTTTACTTGATTTGTGATTATTTATAGAATCTCATCTTTTTACAGATAGGGCATTTAAGTTGGAGTTAAGAGGTCTACCAATCAGTGTGATAATCGTTTTCGATATAGTCGTAACTGTTTTTACCTTTTGCTTTATGAAAGGTTTAATGTAGTTTGTGGGATTCATTTTCGAAATTCTTGAATGAGTATCCAAAGATACTAAGAACTATTTAGTGTAAAGAATAGATTCAAATTATCGTTATAGTAAGATGACGATCAAGTCATTATAATAATCCTCCACATCGCTCAGAGTACTTTTGGCCGATATGGGCTTGGTATTTTTTCTAATGGATATTTAATCAAATGTCAATGATAACATTTCCAGTCTTATTACCAGAGATCACATAGGCGTGGGCTTTAGATATGTCTATTAAAGAGTATTCTCTATCTATCACGGGTTTGAAGATACCCTTTTCTAAAAGATCGGTAATATGGGGTATGGTTGTACTCTTAATGTAAGGTATTGAGAAGATTACTTTTTTGTTGGACCATTTGCTAAGCAATGGATAGAACACATTTTGAGCATAAGGTCCTAACTCAGAAGAGATATAAATGCCGGTTTCTTTTAATAAGGGTTTACACTTACCAAAGGTGCTTTTGCCTACGGCATCAAATATAAAGTCGTATTGAGCTGTATCTGTAGTGAAATCTTCTTGGGTATAATCATATACCTTATCGGCTCCCAGAGACTGTATCAGTGCTGTATTTTTAGTATTGCACGTTGCTGTTATCGTGACATCGTATTGCTTTACAAACTGAAGTAGAGCAGAACCTATCCCGCCAGTAGCAACATTTATCAGAATATTTTGTCCAGGGAGGATCTCCACTTTGTGAATGAAAGAATAGGCATAATGTGCTCCTTCTAAACTAGCAGCTGCTTCTTTATAGCTGATCTTCTCTGGGATAGGAAAGAGGTCTTCTGCTGTGGCCGTCAGATATTCTGCTTGGGACTCTGCACCTGCATCGCTAAAACCAAATACGTTATCTCCTATGTTCAGTGACTTCACATTAGAACCTACTTCTATCACTTCACCTGCGAAATCTGTCCCGAGGATTATCTTTTTGGGTTGTAATAGTCCTAAAACAAACCGCATAATGAAAGGCTTTGCCGTAAGATTAGCACAGTCCGTTCTATTAACAGTAGTCGCATGCACCTTCACCAATACTTCGTTATCAGAAGATATTGGTTGGTCAATATCCTCCGTTTTTATGTGACTTGGAGTAGTGTATTGTCTTCTAATGGATGCTATCATTTTACGGACTAGTTGTGTTATAAAGTGCTGACGATTCAGCATTATTATCTTCTACTATTTCATTCCTATAAAACCTGCAATATACAACGTTTTCATTTTTAGCTAGTGAGTCTACTACTAGCGTTGAGACATATACCACACATCCCTTTACAATTCAATGCAAGAGGGTTTTAGTATAAATGAAAATCGAAGTGCTTTACTGTTGTATGATTTTTTTTTGTTACTGTTTCGTTACCATTTTGGATGGTTACAAAATAGATTTCTTAGGTTAAAGGAGATACGGATATTGCATTACTTGGACTATCTATAGTTTCTTATATTTCTCCTAAGACGTTCAGTATTGTTAGGGTTTTAATTTTCTTTTCAGATTCAATGTACAGTTGAGAATATACAGGGTTTGGATAAATCACAAAATCTGAAGTAGAGCCGTTATTGATGCTTGCAGTTTGGTTTGATGTAGTAATTATTGCCGTTCCTGTAACGCTCGAAGCATCATCAGTTGGCAAAATCGTTGTCTCCGTTTGTAGTGTTTCGCTAGGAGTAGAAATGGTAGGATCTTCTACTTCTAATTACACTGTGATAGAGGATACTAATTCAGGTAGAGTAAACCTATCAATGCCAATCACTCTGGCAATCTTAGCCTTACTATATCTTTGCTCTAGCATCGATTCAATAGTGCACGTTTGTTCTTCAGTTATTTGTTTACTCATCTGTACAACTTTTTGTCGAGAAGTTAAGATAGTTAAAATTTCCGAAGATGATTAGGGAATAGCCCCTAATCATCTCATTTTTAACCACCATAAACTAGCTCTTTAAATTGTCACGTTTAGTGAGTTGGATTTAAGTTAATAGTACAAAATGTTTTCGACATTTTAATGAAGCACTTGTAACGTTTTAAGTTTTGAGGTTGTCTTAACTGTGAAAGAAAGAAAACAAGTATGAATAGAATGAAAAGATTTATCAAAGGAAGTGTATTACTACTTATGATGTTTACCATGGCGTGTAAAGAAAAAGACGTTCCTGATAAAGATAACAAACAAAATGTAGCGTGCACTAAAAAAGGAACTGTAGTATCAATGGATTGTGTAGGTAATTATCTTGGTATCATGGATACTGAAAACAACTATTACTATATAGAAGGAGATAATACAAGTGACTTTTCGAAGTACAAAGAGGGGGATGAGATTTGTTTTGATTTTCAACTTTGCGATGAAAGCACTGCTGACTACTCAAATCAAGGAATTAATTTCACTCCTGCTACTTCCATATATCTTACTTGCATAAGTGACTGTCATTGCCAGAGTGATTGTAAACGAGTACAGGAAGTTTCTGAATTACCTTCTGATAGTGGTGCTCTTCATACTCCTGTATTGGATATTGTAGAAATGAGACAACAAGGAAACTCTCTATACCTTAAGTTAGCATTTAGTGGCTGTGATTCAGATATTGACCCGGAACTCTATGTGACTTCTATGATGACTACTGGTCCTGGTCCTTGGCAAGTATATGACTGTGTAGTAAGAGAAAGTAGAGTGCACCTGTGTGCTGCTCACTTTGTGAAGGAAGTTTGTTTCAATCTATCTGATTTAGAGAAGAAGCACGGAAATTATGAATTGATTTTTCAAACGCGAGAAGGTTCGAAATCTATAAAAATAGTTCACTAATTGAAAGTCTAAGCATAGATAAAGCATCTGTCCTCGTAGCAGTTGCTTTATCGATTATTGTCCTATTTTTGATTAATAGTTTCCACGTTTGAAATCCCAAAAAGCAACCATTGATTTCCTGATACAGCGATGTAAGAATGAGGACAGAAAGGCTCAGAAGGAAATCTATGAACTGTTGTCTCCCAAAATATTGGGTATTATATACAGATATGTGCCCGATTATGACACAGCAAACGAAGTGCTGCAATTGACATTCATAAAAATGTTTAAGCAGCTAGATTCGTTTATTGGAGATAATTTTAAAGGTTGGGTGTGTAAAATAGCGATTAATACGTCACTCAATCTACTCAAACAAAACAAGAAGTATGATCAAATGCAAGATATTAACGACATCAGTAGAAGCGAGAAGTTCATTGTTTCAGCATCAGCCTTAGATGATTCCACTGATATATTAAAAATAATATCGTCCCTGCCCACTGACGAGAGAATACTATTCAATCTTAGAGCAGTAGACGGGTACACATTTAAAGAAATTGCCAAAATGCTAGAGATATCAGAGGCAAATAGTAGAGTGAAGTATCATAGAATCAGGACTAAACTAGCTCAAGTACTAAAGCAAATTTTATAAACAAAGGAGCAATGGAAAATTGGATAAAAAACAACCTAGAGAAACTAGAAATAACTCCTAAATCAGGCAACTGGGAGCAGATATCTGCTGGGCTAGATGGTGAGAAGAAGAATAAAAAACGCTTTGTTCTTGTTTTCCTTTTTTTACTTGCCGCTGCCATTTTTATTTTCTCTGTAGTTTGGTCCTCTTACTCTAAACCTGAGATGGAGTTTACTAAGACAGATGCTAAGCCCCAAGTAGACAATAATGAAAGTAAAACAGTCACTGTATTAGGACAAGAAGATACGAGTAGATTCTTAAAACAAGATCTAGTAAACCCATCTATAAGTTCTGAGAGTGAAAAAGTGACTTACTTAGCACCTAGAGAAACTGCTTCTAAAAGTGTAGGGAATAGAATAGATAAGAATGAAAGTGGTACAATGGAGGTATCAAAAAAAGAAGACATAAATCGAGAATCAGTAAGAGATTCTGAGAGCTTAAAATTAGCTCACTTAGAGTCTACCGAGACTAGTTTTAACGGTATAGAGACTAGATTAGAAAGGGAAGACAGAAAATGGGCACATTCATTAGCATCGAAGGTACCAGTACTAGTATATCAAGTATATCCCTTGGTAAGTCCGAAGTTAAATTTAAGAGCAATTGCTTTGCCTAGTGATAATATGGATACATCTTCATTATCTTCTGCTGCACAATCTAAAAAGCTTAAGAGTTGGAAGTCTGTACTTATTCCGGATAGACTGTATACTGAATATCAACGAGGAAGATATCTGAATTACCCGAATTCGTATTTGGATATCACAAATAACGTTACGAGTAATGTAGATTTAGGGCTAGGCTATACTATCCGCTCGAAGTTTGAGATAGAATTTGGAGTGGGTTTCTACACTGGGAATGTCACCAGTAATGTAGGAAATGAAATAGTCTTAAGTCAAAGGGACTATGCTTTGATAGGGACTTCTAACCCACCTGATGGTTTCAATAGCTCTATGGATACTTTAACGGTCTTCAGTAATCCGCTGTATAATGATCTTAGAGATAAGGACATTTATACAAAGGGTCAAGTAAGCACAATCACTCAGACAATCTCAGGATATAGAATTCCCATATCTTTTAGCTACAAGATAGCGGCTATCAATAGTTTTAGTGTAAAGTCACGATTAGGGGTAACATTTAATTTTGTGAAAGACTATTCCAATCTTAGTTATTTAGATGAATTTCAGGTTTTAGTCAATGAAAAAAAAGATAATCAGGATTTAAGGTTTAACTCTTTTTCTATTCAAGGAGGACTTCTTGCTGAATATAGACCTCGAAATCTTGGGATGTTTATTTCTGCTTCATTGGCGGTAAACAATTCAGCTAAACTCACTAAATCAATTCTTACGGATAGCTATCAATCATCAATAGGGGTAGGATTGAGTTACTATATAAGTACAAAATAGGTCAGTCTCTTGCATTAAAACTCCTTGAATGGAAGTAAAATGAAGGGTCTTTTGTGGAGATGAATAGAAGCATTGTAAGCACGGCACTCAATGTGACATGCTGTATTACCTTTAAGTTTCTACTCCTCGCCCATCAGCTTCTCAGCTATCGCCTGGGCGTCTTGGCTGTATTTATCATCACCTTGTGACTTATACTCACCAAACTTTTCAATATAGAACTTAACCGTTTTTTCTATCACATCAGTATAGCCGCCATATGATGCAAGTGCACTTTTCACTTCATTCTGATAGGTGTCTTTATCTAATTTACCTCCTAATACCAAGTCTAGACGATTTTTCATCTGTCTTGCTTTGTCCTTGTAAGACTGATTATCAGACTTGTAGGCCATTAAAAAAAGCGAAAGAGCTTTTGCTTCTGGGGTCGGTTTTTCTCTTTTTTCTTCCATTTTAGTATTGTCCTTTTTTATAGGTCGGCAATATAGCGTGAATAGTTATTTTGGGCAGGTGTTATTGTTTTTTGCTGATTTTCTCTTTGGCTAAAAACAAGAAGATCTAACTCTTTTTCTTTCTCTAACTTTTTTCTCTTTTGCTAAAAAAATATGAAGGTATAACTCTTTTTCTTTCTCTAACTTTTTTCATATTGCTAAAATGAAAATCATTTGATTCTTCTTTTCTTTCATACTTTTTTATAAAAGTATTGCAAAAATCAAGAAATTTTAAGCCCTTTCCTCCAAAGGCGGACAGGCTATTGTCCCGATAGCTATCAGGAGTCACACAGGCCCTCTCCTCATAGCCAAGCCAATCCCAAGTCGCTCAAAGTCCGCCGCTCCAAATTTCTTAGGCCCACGCTCGCTTCACATTTTGGTATGCCTTTGTCACCCTGAGTGGCTCGCCTTAGCGAGTTGTATCCCGTGCCTGTGGCAGGCAGGGAAGGGTCGGACAAAGAAGTGGTGACACCTCACCCCCAAAGCTCATTCAAATAATTCATCGCATTTTGATAGCCGATGCCTGCTACTGCATCTGCATCTGGAGAAACCTGCTGAGAGATCGATTCTAGAATGGACGGATAGCGGCTTGCATCATCGTGTTCTTTGAAATAAAAGGGAATACGTGATAGGTCAGGATGACCGCCAGTAGCGTAATAATCTGCCCCAAAACAAATGGAGTTAATACCTCCTAATTGAACTCCGTGATTGATATGGTCGTACAGGGCATTGGAATTGTCTGGGTTTACAAATGCTCTTAAAAAATTAACTCCGATAATTCCTCCGCGTGTTATGATTTCTTTGGCAAGATGATCTGGGAGATTACGCACGTGATCGAATACCTCTCGGTAATTAGAATGACTGGCTAGGATAGGAATATCCAGATTGTGTTCTAATATATAGGCTAGCATATCATAGGCCAAAGGATCACTGGCATGTGAAAAATCGACTGCTATTTTTCTTCCATTCAAATACTGAAGCAATGTTTTGCCGTCTTCCTTTAAACCTACGTTGCTATTGTTTCCTCCGCCAAATCTATTTTCTGGGTGGTGTGTCAGTCCAATGTATAAGATGCGAGTACAGTTGGTAATGATTTGTTCTAACCGTTCCAATCCGATAGCCAGTGGCTCATCTTCTTCGCAAAAACCAGAAGCATTTTCTATAGCAGCTATCATACCTAGTTTGGGTGAAGTAGCTATCTGACTAAGAGTACTCACGTCGTGCACCAACGTGCAATCATCAGGATATTGGGCAAGGAAGGATGCAAAGATCTCACTCTGTCTTACCGCCAGAGCTGTGCTTCCCTTTTCGGTAGCCGTGAAAATAGCCATCACTTGCAGTTTTACATTTCCTTCTGCTAGTGCAGGGAAGGAGCAGCCAATCCCTTCTTTATCGAAAGGGTTTGGAGTAGGCATGTTTAGCATATTTGCGAGCAGGTCGCAGTGCAGATCTATAACTGGATGTTTCATCGTATGATTATGTTTTTATTTACTCTTGGTCAATGCTTTTTTGATCTTCACCCAAAAGGGTTTTTGCATTATTCGAACTTACTATGGGTTTGCCTGTTTGTTTTTCTATCTCTAAGCGTGCTTGTTTGGCTGCATTGCCGCCTTTGCGAGCTATGTCTTTGTTCTCGGTAAGACCTTTGGGCTGCTTTTCTTTAGAGATTTCAGTGGTAGAGGCTTCTGCCAGCATATTGAGTACCAACTCTAGATTACTCATATTGTCTCGTAAGTTTTCCTTTTTTAAACCTTTGATTTTCTTGTATTCTTTGACGTCCTTTCCTGCCCAAGCTTTAGTTATCTCATTGATGAGTATAGCGTATTCCAATCCTTTTTTCATTCCTCTCTCGTGCCACTCGTCGGTGAGTTCTTTTCTTACCTCTATGCTTTTGAGTCGTTGGTTTATCCATTCTTTGGAGTAGCCTTTGGCTAGGTAGGTTTCCATAGCTCTATCAAAAGCCAATTCTGGATTTTCTGTTTCTTCTATGCGTTCTGCACCTACAGCTGCTAGCCATAGTTTGAAAGGCTCTGCTTTTTTGGAAGGGATGGATTGAATAATTCTCAAAATTCCTTCAGTATCCGCAGCTTGTATCTTACGTTTCTTTCCATCTGCAGCAAGCATTTCTACTGGGGTACAAATTGTACCCCAGTTGTTGTTAAGCTCGGTATTTCGACTTCGTATCTTTTTAATATATTGCTTTACATCCTTACTGTCAGATAACACCTGAACAATATCTTGAACTGAAAAATACCATTTCTCAGTTTCTTCATCCCACTGGGTTCGTACTTGCTGTTGTTCAAATAGTTTTATGGCGGTTTCTTGTGTCATAGACTTGGTGTTGAATTTGAATTGATAAAAATGCTATCCATTTAGTGAATGCCTAAAATAGGCTTAGGAATCTGATTAGGCAATACGGGGTGAATAGATAGTGAATAGAATAACAGCTGCAAGCTGGCACTAGCGAGGATCGGAGGGGGTATTAGAAATAGGTCTTCACCGCAAATTCAAATTGCTCTATAAAGATATTCTTGAAAGCAGAAATGTTATTTTGCTCGTAGAAGATGAGCATCGCTTTTTTATAGACCATAGAGTCTACAGTTCTAAATGAAATAGGACAGTAGTTATTACTCATCAAGCAAGCATTACTCACTATGCGTGCGGTACGTTTGTTTCCATCATTGAAAGCTTGTATGTACGATAGCAAAACCAAAAGCAAGAGAGATTTTTCAAATACATTGGTCTTTGCATTTACCAGAGTGCAAGTATGTAATAGGGCTTCCCTTATTTGATACTCATTGTCTAGCGGTAGATAATTAGTTCCAGAGATACCCACTCTTCTATTTCGTATATTCCTGTCTATTCCCAGGTCCTTTACCAAAATGCTATGTGTATCCTCTATGCGTCTTAGTTCTATCGGGCTAAGGTAGTCTGGGTGTGTTATGATGAAATCTATGGCTTCTTTATGATTCAGTAGCATCGTGGCTTCATCCTTATGCTTACCTGCTGCTGTTTCCTTTTCTTTTAATAGTCGTTCTGTTTCTAACAGAGAGTAAGTATTCCCTTCTATCTGAGATGATTTCCAACTCAGATCTATTGCCAGCCTCTCCAGTTCCTGAGCATATTGTGCTGCGGACAGTGTCTTTATATTATCCGTGTAGGTTGTTTGCAGTGCGTTTAGGTGATTTAGCTCTTCCTCTGAAAATAATGGTATGTCGCTTAGTACCGAAGGAATTAACTCTAAGTTAAAATCTGCTCTAATGTGCCGATCATCTATTTCTGTCTCAAAATAGTGATCTACATCTATAGTATGCAGTATAGCATACGAGGTGCTTATTAGGTACTTGGTGCCTCTGCCTGCTCCTTGTACGGCTATATGTTTTGCATCCTGTAGAGAAGTAAGTGCTCGCTTCACAGTGGCATATCCTATGTTTATAGATAGTCCTTTGTGTATCTCTTTGGAAGATAGGAGAGGGTGATCTATGATGTATTGGAGTACTTGTTTTTGATTCTTATTCATTTTTGAAGCTCAATAGATCTTGTATTAGAGTGCAAATTTAAATAATTATGAGCTTTAAATAAATTATAAATGAGCTTAAATATATTTTAAGCTCAAAATGTATCTTTTTGGAGCTCATTATTGAGATGTGTCAAGAAGGATAGTACTGTTTGGTGAGCTTCAAAATACAATGACTGCTAATTCTGTATTTTAAGGCAATACGCGTACGGATAAAAATGCTATCCATTTAGTGAATGCCTACAATAGGTTTAGGAATCCAATTAGGCAATAGCAGGTAGTGGTTTTAGCGTAAACGATACGACGTTTTACGATAGTGACACTATGGGTTTTAATCATTACAAGCAGGCATTAGCGAGGAAGTACGTTTCTAAACCTTCTTTTATTATAGTCTCCATAATCACTCATTGAAGACCACATAAACAAAGAAATTGCCATTGTATGTGGTTAATCTTCCAGCTTTTGCTTCGGATATATTTAGTACCTTGTCTGGATGTTATTTTTTAAATTTCACTATCAACTCAACTTCATATTGTCTTGCAGCTTCCTTACTGTTTTATAAACTCTTGTAACGTAGTCAAAGTCATTTCTATAATCTGTGCCGTCCATTCTGACTTCTGTATCGCCCATTACTCCAATTTTAATTTCAGAAGCAATATTTAAAATTTCATTTATCCGTTTAGTAACTTTTCATTTCCTTACGTTTTTGCTCCCGTAAAAGCGGGACAGGCTTTGACGCAAAAACGTAACAAAAAGAGCTGAATTTTTTATTTTTCTTTCACACTTTTTTAAAAAAGTATTGCAAAAACCTAAAAGTATAAAGCCCTGTCCTCCAGAGGCGGATAGACTATTTTGAGTAGTCGCACAAGCCCTCGCCTCCACGCTCTCAAAATCAGCTTTATCGCTCATCCGCCAAAATACTTTTGGCCAACGCTCGCTTCGCACTTTAGCATATGTGCGAGCAGGTCGCATTGTAGGTCTATTATTGGATGGTTTATTACTGTAGTTTTAGATTATGAGAATAGGTCAGCAATACAGGGTGACTGGTTAGTGAATAGAATACTAGCGTCAAGCTAGCACTAGGGAGTTTTGAAAAGGTCATGTTGTCCAGATTATTTTTTCGTTCTTAGAATGTTGCTCCAATATCTCTGAACATTTCGATAGTGTTGAGATGTCTGATTCCAAGTGCATCACAACTATCAGGTATTTTTATAATATTCACCTTGTTTGGACTACTAACCTCTTGGGTTACAATGACTCTGCTTGCTGGGTCTGCAAGTCCATACGCAACTAAAAATGCATCTGCACGGTCAGCATCCATAAAATCATTCAATGCACTTGGCATATATGGAGGAATACGTGATGGAGCCCAGGAGACAACACTAGCATACTCTGAAATTACTGAAGATGAATCTTTGAAGAAATCTTGTGGTAAGTTCGATTTACACCAAGCTTCTAATTCATCATTTTTGTCGTAAAGCTCAACTCGTACTTTGTCTATACTTACTACTACACCTGAGTCAGCTAATTCTTTTAGCTTTATCCAAAAGCCTTGAGCAACATCCAGAGGATAAGTGCTTCGGTGAGCTTAAATGAAGAAATTACTGTCTAGTATGTATTCCACTGTTTTAACTTCTATAGTTGAGTGGAAATAAACTTAGAGAAGGTGTCTCCTTTTAGGTTCGTTAGTCGATAAGCATCTCTATATAAAAGTTGGCCATTTTTAAGAGCATTACTAATATGTGCTGCAAAACTTAAGCTTACCCGCCAGTTGGCTGTTGCAAAAAAGTTTCCTCCAGAGCCTTGGTCTTCTTTCTTAATATATTCTCTTTGACTGTATTCATTGTAAAATGCAAAAAATTCATTTTTTGTAATTGCTCCAAGGTCCAGTGCTCTTCTTGCCACCACTATTTCACTTACTTTAAAATGTCTTGCAATTGTATTATACCCACTTTTGGGCGTATACATTTCAAGAAATGCTCTTTTGGGTACCAAAAACTCTGCTGCTACTTTGTCACACAAAATTTCAATCGGATCATTTGCTGGAAGAAAATTTTTAAAGTCAAAACCAGCACTTTCGCCTGTCCAAATATGTGCAAGTTCGTGAATGATAGTAAACATTTGAGCAGATTTCCAATCAGAATTATTCACGAACATGAAAGGGGCAATTTTATCAACTAGAACAAAACCTCTGCATTCTTTTACGGGAATTGGGCGATGTGTATTATTTTCAACCACACCGTTAAAAACAACCGTTACACCTATATTTTCAATGGTGTTGGATAAATGTTTTCTAGCTTCATCCCAAGTTGCAAATGGACTTGCCCAATGCTCATCAAGATTAAGCTCTTTTCGAATGTCAGCTACAATAGTTTCGGCATCAGAGTGTTTATCGAATCTTCCAACATAGTCAAGTTCCTTGAACTCATTATCCTTGAGATAATCTTTTAACCATTCTTGGCGTTGACGAATATTAAGAATCGTGTCGTAAACATTAATATGAATCTTTTCACTTCCACCGTTACTTCTAAAATACGGAATAGGTAATTCTTCTGTCAGAGGCTCCGGTAGGAATAAGTAGCCAAAAGGGATGTAGACTTTTTTTGAAAAACTTTCTAGTTGTTTAACCGTAGGCAGTTTTTTCCCTTCAATCCATTCAGCAACGTTAGGATTCTTTTCGGCAAACACAGGTAAGTCGAACCCTGCTCGAGCAATAGCCCAAGTCAGTATTTCGGGCTTTACTTCTATGCGTGTTGCCATAATGCGAATTTAGTCTCTTTTAACTTATCAGTAACAAGCGGGCGAAAGAAATATAAAACTCAACAGCAGTTCAAATTAGTTGTCAATGTTTACATATTCGCATCTCTACCTCTGAAAAGTCTGTAGGCTTCTGCTGGGTCTATAGCATTGCGAGGAGCGAAGAGGTATTTCACTAGTTTGGACGCTAGCTCTGTATCATAAAAAACCTTCTGGAGCTTCTGCAAATGCTCGCTTCGCATTGAAGAATATGTGCGAGCAGGTCGCAGTGCAGGTCTATAACTGGATGGTTCATTGCGGTAGTTTTTAGCTTTGAGAATAGGTTGGCAATATAGGGGGAATGGTTTTTTGTGACTGCTAATTCTGTATTTTAAGGCAATATGAGTATTGATAAAAATGCTATCCATTTAATGAATGCCCTAAAATGGGCTTAGGAATCTGATTTGGCAATAGGAGGTAGTGGTTTTAGCGTAAAGGGTGCTATTGTTATAGTGGTGATATGACGGGTTTAAATCATTGTGACTGCTTATGAATACAAGCGTAATATGTCCGCCGTGGTGGAAGCTGGCACTAGCGGAGGCTGTTATTCATTTTTTAATAGACCAAGTTACACAGTTCAGTAGTCCTCCTTCTTTAGCGATTTCATTTATATTAATTGGCTCTATAATTCTATCAGGGAAAACCGTTTGAATTTTCGCAACGGCCTCTAAATCTTTATTCCCTTCTGTTTCAAATATTGGGAACAGAATTAGCTTGCCGATTTCAAGATAATTAACATATACGCCTATTGCTGATTCTTTTTGATCTTTATGCTCAAAACAAGGCATCTCTATATAATCTAGTCCTGTTTGTTTTATCATTTTTTGAAATCCAGTTTGCCAGTATTTGAATTCCTCTTTCAATTCATTTACAACAATAGTTTTTGAATCTACGAATCTTAGATGGCCATCTGCGTGCCCAGTCATATCTTCTTTGATATCAGGTATAAAGAATATTTTGGTATCAAACAGTCGTTCAAGCTCTTCCTTTAATTTGTTCGGTTCAATAGTTGGATTCTCTTTAAAGACTCGATTTGTTAAAATTGCTTTGTCTTTCCAATTAATAACATTACCACCATCTAAATTAATATTTGAATGCTCTGCTGTTAATCCGTTTGATGCTAAAACTACAGCAGGGTCAGATTGCAAGTCCAAATATTCTTTGAGGTATGATGGTTCATATTTGAATTGTATGAATTTGTACTGACTCACTTGGACAGGCATATAGTCTCTGCACCAAATGTCTTTTGTATCGGATAGAAACCCGTAATTTATTTGATGTTTGTTTAGGATAGTTTTAATACGCTCAAAAGCGGGTCTGTATTCGTCTTGGGAGTGGATCAATTCTGAAAACAAGACGAAATCTGTTTCCTTATCTATTATCATTGATCTTAGAGTGTTTAGTATCCAAATATTCTTTTATTGCTGGTGCGAAATACTTGAGATGGTCGGTTTCTGAAATCAAATCACTTTTGTGATTATTGCAGATGTAGCAAGCCAAAACACAATTTTTAGGTGAATACTCATTTGAATCGGTATCTCTTCTTTCGAGTTCTAAAACTTTTCCTCTACCTCTTTTAGTCTTTAGAGTTGGAGTATCAGCATTAAATAATTCTTGAAGTTTAGATTCTTCTATTCCACAGTATGCACAGTTTTTAGGCTGATTTTTAAACCATTCATAGAAGTTTCTTTTTCCTAACTTCTCAAAACCAATGAATTCATCTGTACCTTTTCTATTATTGAATAGTTGATTAGCTCTTTTGATTTCTGCTCTAAGCTCCAGTCCATCTTCCCACCATTGGGATAACTGTGGTCGTGGAATGCTGTAATCGTCTGAAATATCCTGATAGCTTCTGTCTTCTGTCAGATGCTGAATTAAAAACTCTTTTTTATCAATTGGCCATTTTACTTCCATTTCAATATAGGTGGGTTCTAAAAATGATTTTTTCAATTTTCTCAAAAAAGACAGAACCCTTTTTTATCTTTTTGAGAAAAATTACATCTCAAATATAGCAAAAACTTGTTGATTTCAATAATAAGTATTCAAATCCTACCTACCTA
>Ga0222647_1000050_pt1 | contig 60820 bp, 41 predicted proteins | sample AntAcemetagen333_FD_179864 | JGI IMG/M metagenome (GOLD analysis project Ga0222647, IMG submission 179864) | Saline water microbial communities from Ace Lake, Antarctica - #333 | ecosystem: Environmental > Aquatic > Non-marine Saline and Alkaline > Saline | place: Antarctica: Ace Lake...
ACAACTGCGAAGGTTTGTATTATACAAATGAATATTGCAACGTTTTGCCGCAAGGCGTTTATCCGACTTCGGTTTATGAAGCAATAATTATGGCGGTGCTTTTTGCGATTTTTTGGGCAATTAGAAAGCGAGTAAAAGTATGGGGTTGGATGTTTTCGTTGTATTTAATCGTGAATGGCATCGAGCGTTTTTCAATAGAAACGATTCGGGTAAATCACCGCTACGAAGCCTTTTTTAACTTATCTCAAGCTCAATTGGTAGCAATTGGTTTTGTCGTAACCGGTTTGACGACAGCTTTTATTTTTTATAAACAACACGAGAAAAGGAAAAAAGGGATTTAGAGAAAAGGAACACGGATTTTAGAGAAAAGGAACACGGATTGAACGGATGAAAACAGATTTTACGGATTTTTTTATTTTTATTAATTAATAAAAAAAATCCTCTCAAATACGTAAAAACCCGTCAAATCCGTGTTCCTTTTCTTTCAACAAAAAAAATCCTCTAAAATCCGTCAAATCCGTGTTCCTTTTCTTTCAATAAAAAAAATCCTCTAAAATCCGTAAAAATCCGTCAAATCCGTGTTCCTTTTCTTTCAATAAAAAAAATCCTCTAAAATCCGTAAAAATCCGTGTTCCTTTTCTTTCAACAAAAAAAATCCTCTAAAATCCGTAAAAATCCGTCAAATCCGTGTTCCTTTTCTTTCAATAAAAAAAATCCTCTCAAATCCGTAAAAATCCGTCAAATCCGTGTTCCTTTTCTAATCACACCAAACAAAAACCTAACCCATAAATAGTGTTTCCAACGCTTCTATGATAATATGATAATCATTAGAACACAAATAATAATACGATTTCTTCCCATCTCTTCGAGACGAAACCACACCTTTATCTTTCAAAATTCGCAAATGATGTGATGCAATCGCTTGTTCGATACTTAATGCTTCATAAATTTCCGTCACCGATAACTTATCATTTCGATACAAAAGGTCAATAATCGTTAATCGAATAGGATGTGCAATCGCACGCAAAACCTCCGTTCCTGTTTCCAAAAAATCACCATCGTAACGACTTTGTAAAGACTCTTTCATATATATTTTATTTATTTTTAACTAATCTGTAAAAATACATATTTATATATATACTTTGTTAGATTTTAGACTTTAGATATTTGATTCTAATGAATAAGCAGTTCTCGTTTACAACGTCTAATATCTAAAATCTAAAACTCAAAACTCTTCAAAATTATCTGACACGCCATTTCGATTTCTTCATTTGAAATAATCAAAGGCGGTGCAATTCTTAAACATCTGTCATTAAATAAAAACCAATCCATGATTAAACCTTGGTCTAAACAGTTCTTAATAACTTGCTGAACCGTTGCAAAATCAGCTAATTCTACCGCCATAAGTAATCCTGCACTCCGAATAGTTTTAATTTTATCATGTTTTAATAATTTTTTGAAAAGCGTTTCTTTAGCTTTTACTTGCTCGATTAAATCACTTTCCAATAGCGTTTTTAGCGTTGCTAAAGCTGCGGCACAAGTCACTGGATGACCACCAAAAGTCGTGATGTGTCCCAACAGCGGATTGAAAGATAGGGTTTTCATCAATTCCCGATTCGCTACAAACGCACCGATAGGCATTCCGCCGCCCATACCTTTTGCCAATAATAAAATATCAGGAACAACACCGTATTGCTCAAAAGCAAAGAGCGAACCCGTTCGACCATAACCGACTTGGATTTCATCAAAAATCAATAATGCACCCATTTTATCGCAACGGTTACGAAGTTTTTTGAGATAATCATTTAACGGTCGATTTACGCCAGATTCGGCTTGTACAGTTTCGACAATAACGGCTGCCGTTTTTTCGGTAATCGTCGTTAAATCGGCTTCATTATTAAAATGAATGTGGCGAATTCCCGGTAAAAGCGGATGGTAAGGTTGCGTAAAAAACTTTTCGCTCATCAAACTTGCCGAACCTTGCGTGCTGCCGTGATACGCATCGTAAGCCGAGACGAATTCTGCTCGACCGTTGAACCGTTTGGCTAACTTCATCGCTCCTTCGGTCGCTTCGCTTCCTGAATTGACAAAATAAATACTATTTAAGGTATCGGGTAATTGTGCAGCTAACAGCTCCGCCAACTCGACTTGTGGCGAAAGCACGAACTCACCGTAAACAATCGTGTGCATAAATTTAGCCGCTTGATCTTGCACCGCTTTGACAATCGCAGGATGACAATGTCCCAAATTACTCACCGAAATACCAGCGATAAGGTCGATGTATTTTTTGCCAGATGTATCGTATAAATAAACGCCTTCGCCCTTCGCAATTTCCAAACCTAATGGAAATTCACTCGTTTGGGCGACAAATCGTAAAAAATTTTCTCTTGTTGATGCCATGCCGCAAAGATAGGAAAAAGTAAATTCCAATTGTTAATCCTCAAAACCTGTCCGATTCAAACGAAACTCAATTCGACGATTTTTAGCTTTATTCTCATCTGTTGTATTTGGTACAATCGGCACACTTGAACCGTAAGGAATCGTAATTAAACGAGCGGCGTCAATCCCTTTATTGACCAAATATGCTTTAACCGCTTCGGCTCTTTCCGCAGAAAGTTTTTTGTTGTATTCCATATTACCATCGCTATCCGTGTGGGCAATAATGACATAGGCGTGTTTATCACAATCATTCAAAAGCAATTCGATTTGTCTCAAATCTTGATGCATTGCCGAACGAACTCGATAGCGATTTTTATCAAAAATAATTCTTTCTCCGAGTTCAGATAATTCTCGCTGCCTATTCTCACAAACCTTATCGGTTTCCTTAATAGGTACTTGCGTTTGTGGGTGTTCAGGAACGACTGGCGTTGAAGGAATTGGCACAACAACTGGTTTAGGAACGGTTGCCCTTGGCACTTCTGGTTTTATGACTGTTGGCGTTAGTGTTTCAGGTGTAGTCACCGTTGCTTCTGGTTTTTCCTTAGTGATGACAACTGGTTTTGTCACCGTTGATTCTTCTGCTACATCCGTGATTTCTGGTCGAGAAGAAGACGGTTTTCGCATTGGCGGTTTAGTATCTGGTAAGGTCGGTTGCAACTCCTTAACAGTCGGTTTTCCAGGTGAAACAGGAACGACAGGCTCTGCTGGTCGTGATTTAAGCGTTGGTTTTTTACCTAAATTCGATTCCTTTGGTTTTGAAGGTGGCGTTGTAACGGCATTAATTTTTTTAGGTTGCTCATCAGGACGCATTGCAATACTTTCGTTCGTCATCAGTAAATCTTCATCTTCATCCATAGTTGGTATTTTGCTGACCAAGCCCTCTTGTTGTAATTTTTGTAATTTCGCTTTTGCTTTTCGGGCTTGAGCAATTCGCTGTTCCTCTCGATATTTTCTAATTTTTGCTAATTGTCGAGAACGATTCCGCTGCTTTGTTGCTTTAAGTCGTTTTTTATTTGCTTTTCCAAAATGAATTTTTATTCCTGCATTATGCTGCATATAAGAAAGTTCCCCGCCAATTACATCTCGATTATATTGAGATTCAAATATAAATGAAGTTCGGTCGCCCAAATGCACTTCTACTCCTGCGCCGAGCGGCACGATGTAAGTAATATTGGGATTATAATCCGTCAAATACGCTCCGCCGCCGAATGAAAAATAAGGTGCAAACATCGAATTTTCTTTAATAATATAGCCATTATTAATCTTATATTTCAAAGTGAAATTTGCTCCATAAAGATAAGTATCTGTATATTTGAGTGGTTCTCCCTTCGCACTGGGATTTACAGGAAAGTCAATAGGCGTTCGGCTTCCTTCGATAGATAAATTGAAATTATTGGTTAAATATCTGGATACCGAAAGGCTTGAGCCAATACGATACTCGTAGGGATTCGTTAATTTAGATTCTAATAAAGCAGAATAACTGTAAGTTCCAGCATTCACACCGATTCCCCAATCAAACTTTTTATTTTGAGCCTGAAGTAGCAAACTGTATAAAATTAATATTATCGTTAGTAGGTATTTACACATTCTCATTAAAGTATTTTTTGAATTAAAATTACGTTTGTAACCTATTTCAAACATGATATTTTACACCTATTTTATGTCTTAGTATAAAGAAAATATGTGTTGTTTTAAAGTTTTACAATAACTATTCCGATAGGTTTCTAAATCTGTTATTTTCCTATGGATAAATGACTTTACATTGCTTAAAATAATTTTACAATCTATCCTGGCAACATATATAACTAAAATTTATTATTTATTAATACCTTATTGCTAAATAAGTTATTAAATATTTAGGCTCTTTGACAATTTCTGCACGTAGCGGCTACTTTAGCTCCCGAAAAGTCTCAAAATCCTTGCGGCAGCTAAAGGCAGCCGTTACGAAAATCTCAATTTATTCGAATTTTGCAGAAATTGTCAAAGAGCCAATATTTATTCAAGATCAATCCGATTTTACGCTGCGATGATTTTTTCAAAAAAATAGTTCCTAAAATCGTCATATTATTACAAATTTCATTATTATAATATTTATTTATAGCATTGTATGTGGTTTGTCCAAAAAAGTTATTGTCGTTAAAAAAAAATAATTACTTTTAACTTACGATTAAGGATACGAAACAATTATTTTTAATAACAACAATAGTATTTGGATAATCCTAAAACGATTATTTGAAAAAACAGTAGGTCTCATTCAATACAGATTTACAAAAAACCAGCGTCCAAAAATTAAAACTTCTTTAAGAAGTTTTCCAACCTCGGCAATTTTTATTAGTTGATGATATCCACATATTACAATATGGGTGGTATTTCATGTACATTGAATGAAAATTTAATGTGTCATTGGTATAGCTAATATTATAGTTTCATTAATTAATAAATTAAATAAAAACTTAAATAAAAGAATAATACCAAATTTTATTTTTTATAAAACCAATATCACCAATGGAAATTAATACAGACAAAAAAACAGCTAACCCTAAATTAGTTGAAAGCTTTTGGAACGAAAAATGGGTACGTGTTACGTTCCCCGAAGAAATTAAATCTGTTCGTTACCAAATATCAAACTACGGAAGAATCAGAGCGATTAATAAAATCACTGAAAGGGAAAAATTATTAAAAGGTTCACACAGCAAAAGAGGACATCACCGCCTGAATATAAAAATGGAATCCGGAAAAGGGGCGGGGGTTTATGTACATCGTATTGTTGCTGAAAGTTTTGTAAAACGACCTTCTGAACTGCATGAGTTTGTGATACATCTTGATCATGACAAAACGAATAATAAATATGTCAACCTCCGATGGGCGACACAAGATGAAGTAAATGAACATGCTAAAAGTAGTCCTTTGTATGATCAAGCAAGGGAAAAACAACGGGAACATTATAAACTAAATGAGACGAAAGTCAAAATGATTAAGCGAATGTTAGACCGTAAAAAAGTCAAATTGAAAATTATCGCTAAACAGTTTGGTATTTCTCATACACAGCTGAACAGAATTAAAAATGGTGAAAACTGGGCAGATGTCAAAGCGGATTAATTGTCTAAACGATTTGCTTTCAAAGTGCTTAACGCAATTAGCAATTGAGCGACGATATAGGTACACATAATCATAACTCGAGGATACGGAATGTGTAATTCCTCTCTTCCGAATTTATTTAAAGCGATAATTGAATCTGAAAATAGAAATAGCATTACGCCAAGAAATAGCGTATAAAAAACAGCCGATGGCAATTTATTTTTCAGGTTTAATGCCGCAATTGCCATTAAACAAATGACGATACTATAAATAATGACTGGAATTTTTAAGTCCTTCAAATCATTCCATAAAAAGGACAACATCCCCAAAAGGTATAAAATAAAAGGTATAGCGAGCCATTTATGGTGATTAACGTTTCCTAAAATGGTTTTTTTGTAATTTTGAAAGGCGAGGATGTAAAAAATATGGGTAACTAAAAAACAGCTTAAACCTGCCATAAAAAACTGGCTGCCTTCAAACATTAAAAAGGTATCGCCTCCGATTGAAAAAATCAAACCGAATAAGATAAAATTACTAAAACGAGTTTTTGTCTGAATATTAGTATAATAATGTATTGATAAAGAAATCATCAATAATGGTTTGGTTACGTAAATCAATAAGCTATTATTCGTCATTTCAGCATAAATTTCTGTGAGGCTGATGACTCCAAAAAGTAGTAATAAAGGTTTGATATTCATTATTTTAACGTTAAAAGCGGTTGATTTCGATTGCTTAATTTGATAAAGATTGGATATTACCAATAATATTCAAAATTATCGAAAATCAATCGAAAAAATACTTGTTTTAAATAAAAATATTTTCATACCTTTGCCCTCGCATTTTTTTGAAAGGCATTTTATAGCCATTTTTGGCTTACTAAAAATATACAAACATGGAATTGTTAAAATACGTTGAGGAACAACTTACAAAAGAAAATGATTACTCAGGTTTCCGTGGAGGAGATAACATTACCGTAAGTTATAAGATTATTGAAGGAAGCAAGGAACGTATTCAGGCTTTCAGAGGTGATGTCATCCAGATTTCGGGAGAAGGAATGACTAAGACATTCACTGTCCGTAAAATCTCTAACGGTATAGGTGTTGAGCGTGTATTCCCGTTCAATACACCAAATATCGTTGATATTACCATCAACAAACACGGTAAAGTACGTCGTTCAAGATTGTACTACTTACGTGACTTGGTTGGTAAGAAAGCGCGTATCAAAGAGAAACAAACTATCAGAAAAAAATAATAGTAGCCTCGGCTTACTAAATATTGAAAAAGGCATCAACTTCTCGGAGTTGATGCCTTTTCTGTTTTGGAAACTCCATAGGTTTTCAGCCAGTTGTTGGCAGTGCGATTTTTGGTAAAAACGGTGTCGATTCTCCGAACCTCACGAAATAACTCAAATTTCCAGTTTCTACAAAACTTGTACCGCTCGCTAATGGTTTTTATCCACGTATTTGAATGGATTTTTATTTAAAAAAATACGTTTCAATCATAATTTCTAAAAAGCCGTACTTTTTTATAAAATCACAAAAAAAATCCCATCTAAGTTTTGAAACTTAGACGGGATTTTTTTTATTTGAAGTATCTTAGTGATTAATCAGCACTTTCTTCAGTCATTTCTTCAGTTGCTTCAACAGCTTCCTGAGCAGCTTCTTCTACTTGTTCTTGAACTTGCTCTACAGCTTCTTGAACTTGTTCTACAACTTCTTGAGCTTGATCTTGAGAACCAGCTTCTTCTGCAGCACCACATGAAGTCATAAACGCAACTAAAGCAACTGCAACTAATAAAGACATTAATTTTTTCATAATAATAGAAAGTTTAATAGTTAAATAATTAACAATATGTTCAAATTTCAATGCAAGGTAGTAATTTTTAACAAAAACCAAATATTTTTTTAATTTTTTTTTAAAAATTATAATTCCCCATCGAAAATTATAAATCTTAGTCGTACCGTGAATTTAAAAATCACATAGGACTCAATTTTTTTTTGAACTTTTTCGGATTACCTTAATTGTTATTACGCTTATTATTACTAAAATTAATATTGATAATTAATATAAAATATTGGTAATCAATTGTTTATACATAAAAAATCTATAAAAAAAACGACGAAATGTTTACACAAAAAGAATTGGAAATAATTTGTACCAAAGCAAAAAAGATTGTTGCGGACGTTGCTATTTTTATTAAAACGGAAAAAAATAAGGTTGCGAAAAGCGATATCGAGGCAAAGGGTTTGAATGATTTGGTGAGTTACGTGGATAAAACGGCTGAGAAGTTATTGGTAGAGCAATTATCGGTTTTGTTGCCAAATGCGACGTTTGTTACGGAAGAATCAACAATTGAAAATAAAAAAAGTGATGCTTATTGGGTTATTGACCCTTTGGACGGAACGACGAATTTCTTGCACGGAATTCCACATTTTGCGATAAGTGTGGCTTTAGTTCACGATGAAAAGCCAATTATTGGAATTATTTACGATGTTATGCCTGGCGATTGTTATTCGGCGTATAAAAATGGCGGTGCTTATTTAAACAATACGAAAATTAATGTGAGTCAATCGAATCGAATTTTAGATTCGGTTTTGGGCATGGGATTTCCGTATAGCGAATATAAAAATATGGATTCAGTGGCGGCATCGCTGAGTTATTTTTTGAAAAATACGAGGGGTTTGCGGCGAATGGGGGCGGCGGCTCTGGATTTGGCCTATGTTGCGGTTGGTTATTTAGATGGATTTTATGAAGTGAATTTGAAAGCGTGGGACGTTGCGGCAGGGATTTGTTTGGTGCAAGAAGCTGGCGGCATCGTTCAAGATTTTTCGGGAAAAGACGATTTTCTTTTCGGTGGGGAAATTATCGCTACGAATCCGAATATTGCGAAAGAGTTACAGGAATTGGTTTATGGGTTTTATGTGGAGGTTTGTTGAGCGAAAGCGAAAGCCTGATTTTTTTGGGAATACTTGACGCTATTTATCGAACAAAAAGGGCTGTGCTTCTATTAAATTCTTAAATTCGGTAATTGGAAGGTTACTTTTGAGGAATCTTCAAAATAACGGTCTTTTTCATGTTTTTAGAAAGACTGCTAATTTCGACTTTTGATTAATTATAAAACTATGAACATTTTAGAAAATATACGGATTGCGATGGATTCTATTCGGTCAAATTTTTTGAGAGCGTCTTTGACGTTTTTGATTATTGCGATTGGAATTATGGCGTTAGTTGGGATTTTGACGGCTTTGGATAGCGTTTATGCTTCGTTGAGTTCTAACCTTTCGAGTATGGGAGCGAATACATTTAACGTCGTTCCTTCGGGACAAGGAGTGCGAGGTGGCGGCCCTCGAAATCGTCAAAAAGTGGGAAAATCCATTACTTATCGAGATGCGATGGAATTCAAAGAACGGTTGGATTTTCCAGCTACGGTTTCGGTTTCTGCAATGGGAACGAGTATGGCGACGGTCAAAAATGGAGCGGAGGAAACGAATCCAAATGTCCTTGTCTATGGTGCGGACGAATATTATTTAGGTGTTGCAGGGTATGAGATTGAGTTGGGTCGAAATTTTACGACTACGGAAATTAATAATGGACAAAGTATCGCTATTATTGGGCAGGATATTGTCAATTTATTGTTTGACGAAAAAATGGAAAAGGCATTAGAATCCACTATTTCGATTCGTAATATTAAGTATCGTGTGATTGGTGTATTGAAATCAAAGGGTTCGACGATGAGTCAAAGTGGTGATAAAATCGTGATGATTCCGTTATTGACCGTGAAACGGTATTATGGTTCGCAAACAAATAATTATAATTTGACGATTTCGGTAAAAGAGGCGACTGATATGGATGCTGCAAGTGCTGCAACGATTGCCGCTTTTAGAAATATTCGTAAAATTAGAATTGGCGAAGCAAATGATTTTGAGATACAAAAAAGCGATAGTTTGTTCAATCTTTTGGAAGAAAATACGGCAACACTTCGTTTGGCAACGATTCTTATTGGTTTAATTACCTTATTAGGTGCAGCAATTGGTTTGATGAATATTATGCTGGTTTCGGTGACGGAACGAACTCGTGAAATCGGTATTCGTAAAGCATTGGGGGCGAGTAGTCAAGCGATTTTAGGGCAGTTTTTGACGGAAGCAGTTGTCATTTGTCAAATGGGCGGTATCATTGGGATTTTATTAGGCATCGGCATTGGTAATATTGTTTCGTTTGCGACGGGCGGCTCGTTTGTCATTCCGTGGCTTTGGATGATTATGGGCGTGATTGTTTGTTTGATTGTTGGCTTAGTTTCAGGGCTTTATCCTGCGATGAAAGCGGCAGAATTAGACCCGATTGAGGCGTTGAGATATGAGTAATTTTTGTAGGATTTGAATATTAAATTGTTTTGGAAACCAATACGGTTTTGTCAAAAAGAAAAGGTAGAACACTCAACGTGTTCTACCTTTTTCTTTTTATAAAATAGCTGATTTTCTGAAGAGGGGAAAGGCTTTTTTATAGGAGCAAACGCGTCAAAATGGTATTACGATTTTCGATTGGTGTTTTGGTTTGGCATTTTTGATTTTAGGTTGAAAGTATTTAAAAAGCGTTAAGAACAGACTGGTGTTTGAGCGCAGCGAGTTTCAGGCTGTTTAGCTTTTTCAATATTTTCAAGCGTTAAAAAATCAATTAAGCCTTGATTGCTTGTCCCGAGACCTCGTGGATTGCTTCTTTTCATCAAGTTGTTAATCCCGATTTCATATCGGGGGAAAAGAAGAGTGTTTTTCAATCGCCAAGTATTATCCTGTTTTAATGAAATTTCAGTGCAAAAACAAGACAATATTTTAAATAAATTCGCTATGTAAAATGTTTTGGTGCATTTACCCTCTTTTTATTTACTTCGTAAACATTTTTTGACAGGATTTACAAGATAATTTTATGGCTTGCCATAAAATTGAAATTTTCACGAAGTGTAAATCCTGTCTAAAAAAAGACAAATTAGCTTATCTAATTTTTTATAAAAAATTCCTTTTTATCGAATCAAAAGTGTACTTCCTTGATACACTTTCACTTCGCCGTCGGTAAATTCAATTTCTGCAACCCAAACGAACATTCCGCTCATCGGCTGGTCTTTCATCGTTCCGTCCCAGCCAAAAGTATCATCATTTGGCTGCGTATCCGTACTTTCGTAAACCAACTCGCCCCAACGGTCAAAAACTCGGAAGATTTTGACTTGTCCGACATACGGATTTCCTTGAACGAATAATTTGTCGTTACTTCCATCGCCGTTTGGTGTAAAAGCATTAGCAACAAAAATCTCTTTTGTTTTTCTCTGGCGAATGATAATGAGATCTTCGCCAATACAGCCATTAGCATCGGTAATGATTAAATCATAACGTTTGTCGAATGCGATACCTGAAACAACTGTTATTGGACAATCGGCACAACTTAACGTTGAATCCGATGGCGACCAGACGTAGATAAACGGTGCAATACCATTGGTTATGTCTGCTTCTAAAATCGCTTGTCCGTCATTTTCTAATAAAATATCTGCACCCAAATCAACTATAATTTCCGCAGGTTCTGTAATCGTTGCTTGTTGCGACCAAGTACAACCGTCCGCATCTTCGATGAAAATATCATAATTTCCTTTTTCTAAACCGATGAAAATATTAGTCGTCGTTGGTGAATTATTATCAAAAGTATATTTGTAAGGTGTCGTTCCGCCCGTTGTTATTATTTCGATTCGTCCATTTTTATCGCCGTAACAATCCACGTCTTCGGCATCTATTATTGCGGAAAGCGATGCATTAGATTGTTCGATGATAATTTGGTCAATCGTTTGACAGCCATTGGCATCAGTTACAATGGCGACGACGGAAACACCTGCAATTAAGTTTATCGCAGAATCACCAGTTTGTACGCCGCTATCGGTTTGCCAAGAAAAAGTATAACCACCTACACCGCCAACCGCTGAAGCAATTGCAATACCAGTTGCATCGCCGTGACAAGCGACATCTACTTTCGCCAATCTTAGTTGAAGCGAATCTGGTTGATTGACAACGCCAGTTGCTTGTACATTACAATTATTGACATCAGAAATTAAAACAGTATAAACGCCTGTGCCTAAATTCGTTGCAATTTGTGTCGTTTGATTGTTGGCATTCGTTCCCCAATCGTAAGAAAACGGCACCGTTCCGCCATTGATAACTGCGGTTGCCGTTCCGTCATCTAACGGAAAACACGTTTCGTCAGTAATGGTGACTTCTGCTGTAATTTGGTCTGGCTCTTGGACAAAAATGCTATCAATCGTAATACAACCATTTCCGTCTGTGACCGTAACCGTATAGGTTTCGTCGCCTGTCAAATAAGCTATAGAATCCGTCACACCTGCTGGTATGTTATTCCATAAAATGGTATAATTCAGCGTTCCGCCCGAAATAGAAACGTAAGCCTCACCGTCATTTACACCATAACAACTTACCGCTTGTTGCGAAGTTGCTACGGTTAATACCGTTGGTTCGTCAACAAGAATCGTATCGGTAACTTGGCAGCCGTAAGTATCGGTAACGGTTATTTCGTAATTGCCGAAAGGCAAATTAGTAATCGAATCACTATTTGTTGCCGTTTGATTCCAATTGTAATTGTAAGGTGATGTTCCACCCGAAACATTGATAAATGCCGAACCGTCGCTGCCCGAATTACAACTTACTGGCATTGAACCACTGCTGAAATTCAACATCGTTGGTTGTGGCACAAAGAAAGAATCAATCAATGTACAACCGTTAAAATCGGTAATCGTCACGGTATGATTTCCCGAAATTAAACCGATAACGGAACTCAACGTATCTGCGGGTGAAGTATTCCATTGATAACTGTAGGGCCCAACGCCACCGACTGGCGTAACGCCAACGGCTCCGTCTGCACTTCCGAAACAAGATGCACCAGCAATACTCGGAATCATCGCCAAAAGCGTAGGTTCTGACACCATAACCGTGCTGGTCGTTGAGCAATTATTGCTATCTGAGACTTCTACGGTATAACTTCCAGCTGCCAAACCTGTTGCGGTTTGTGTCGTTTGATTTTGTCCAATCCAATTATAGGTATAATTTCCGACGCCGCCAGCTGGTATTGCGGTTGCCGTTCCGTCCGAACTATTGAAACATAGAGCTGGGGTAGAAACGGAGGTTGCGGTAACTGGTGTTGGTTCACCGACCAAAACGGTATCTAAAATTTGACAATTATATAAATCGGTAACCGTGACATAAGCCAAACCTGGCGCTAAGCCAAATACGGTTTGTGAAGTCTGTGGACTATTCGCCCAATTATAAAAATAAGGTACCGTTCCACCATTCGGATTAACGGTGGCTGAACCATTAATGCCTCCAAAGCAAGAAACAGGAGTGCTGCTTATCGTACTTGTCAAAGGCATTGGTTCTACTACTTCGATGCTATCCGAAACCGCACAATTATCACTATCCGTAATCGTATAATAATACATTCCACCCGATAAATTAACAACAGTATCAACGGTTTGCGTTAGATTTTGCCATTGATAACTGTAATTTCCTGTTCCGCCTGACGGAACCGCAATCGCTGTTCCATCTCCAAAACCGTTACAGGAAACTTGAAAACTGGTGTCGCTTATCGCTAATATCGGTAATTCCAGAACGGAAACGCTATCCGAACCGAGGCAGCCGTAACTATCGGTAACAGTTACGGTTATCATTCCTCCATCTAAGTTAATGGCGGTTTGTGTCGTTTGATTATCCGTCCAATTATAAGTATAAGGCAACGTTCCACCCGACGGAATTGCGGTTGCTGTTCCGTCCATATTGCCGTTGCAACTGACCTGCGTTGAGGACATGACGGCGGTAATCGGCAGCGGTTCTGCTATGAATACGCTATCAACCAAAATACAATTATTCGCATCAGTAACGGTCAAAGATATAAATCCTGATGCCAAGCCTGACGCTTGTGTTCCTGTTTGAAAATTATCCCAATTATATACATAATTCATCGTTCCGCCAGTAATTGAAACCGTTACCGAACCATCAAAACTTTGAAAACACGTCAAACTATCGGCTACAAATATAGCTTCAATCGAGTCTGGTTGAATGACTGCCACACTATCTACTAATTGACAACCTTGTTGGTCAGTTGCCGTAACGGAATAAATACCCGCATATAAATTAGTTTGAACAGTACCATTTGAAATCGGATTGGTGTTCCAAACATAGGTTTTTTGACCAGTTCCACCCGAAGTTTGTATCCCTACCGTTCCCTCATTACTACCATAACAAAGCGTTGGCGTAGCGTATAAACTATCTAAGTTTAAAAGAACTGGTGCGTAAACATAAACCGTATCGGAGACCGCGCAACTCGTGCTATCCGTTACCGTGACTTCAAAAAATCCACCCGGAATGTTAGTTGCGGTTGGTAAGTTTTGCGTTGGAATCGTATTCCATGCATAAGTGTAGGTACTGCCGACTCCGCCAGTTGGAAATACCGTCGCCGAACCGTCTGACAAACCAAAACACGTTACTTGTGTGGTCGTAAAAGTCATTGTGATTTCAGTTGGCTGGTTGATTGTTGCCGTATCAAAAATCGTACATCCATTGGCGTCAGTTGCCGTGACGTAGTATGTTCCTGCGGTTAAATCAATCGCTGTGCTGGAATCTTGTGCTGGAGTCGTACTCCAATTATAGGTGTAGTTTGTTGTTCCTCCTCCGATTGAAACCGTCGAAAATCCGTCATTAAAACCAAAACAACTTGCGTCTGAAGCCGTAATTGCAGTCGTTAAGGCAGTGGGTTGATTAATCGTTGTTGAAATACTATCCAAACAGCCATTCGCATCTGAAACGATGACTTGATACGTACCAATTGGTAAACCGATGGCAGAATCTACGGTCTGAATTGGAGCGGAATCCCACGAATAATTATATGCTCCAGTTCCACCGATTGCGGTAACAAAGGCACTTCCTGAACTTCCATTAAAACATAAAACATCTGTTTTTCCAATGCTTAACGCAATGTCCGCTGGTTGCGAAATAGCATAAGTTGCCGATTTTTGACAACCGTTGGCGTCCGTAACGGTTACAGTGTAATTACCAATTGGTAAATTAGCATTGGTATTCGTAATCGAACCATTATTTAACCATGCAAAACTATAGGGCGTCGTACCTCCAGTTACAGCAATAGCAAGCGTTCCATTCGATTCTCCAAAACAAATATTATTCGTAATTGTCGGCGTTAAGGTTAACGTATCTGGTTGTGTAATGACAAAATTCACGGTATCTAAACACGTAAAGCCGTCAAGGGCAACGACTTGATAATTACCAATTGGTAAACCAGTAAAAGTTCCGTTGGTTTGTGTTGTTGTACCATTTAAAGTAAAATTAAACGGTGAAAAACTACCTGTTGTGGAAATATACCCGATGCCATCGCTTTGCCCGTAACAACTAACTATTTGCAAAGAATCCAAACTAATTATTTGCGAACAAGCGTCGGTTGTACAACTTACATTTCCTATGAAATTGTTAGCATCACAAGTACCTCGTATGCCTCGAACGGCAAAATTTACGGTTTGAATCGGTGTCAAGCCCGTTAATGAATGCGATAGAGTTCCATTCGCAGGAATCCAACCTGTATTATTAATATTGACTTGATAACCAATTGCATCTGGAATCGCTGTCCAGGTAATTTCGAGATTCGTTCCTGTTGTATTGCCACAGCTTACAATCGGTGCAGCGAGCGGCTGAACGATATTTACCGCCACCGTATCGGTTTTTGCACAACCAAAATTATCATTTATGTTGACGATATATTGCGTTGTTGCGGAGGGCGATGCTATTGGATTTGGACAATTTGTACAAGATAAACCTGCCGTCGGTGTCCAAGTGTAACTTATATTATGTGTTTGATTGAAAGTAATTGACCAACTGTTTAAAATCCCATCAATGCCAAACGTTCCATCGTCCGTAATTTGGAGTTTCCAAATGCCATTTGCCGTTGCACCATTCAAGAAATTAAAACTACCTTCTGGTGCAAAAATACCATTAAACGGTGCAGTCGCAAAGTTAATCGAGTTAGCTGCCGTTGGCGTAAAGCAAGTGTTGGGGTAGGTATTTGGATTGGTAGAAAAGCCGCCATTATCAGTCGAAAGTTCTAAAACCTGACCCGAAGGAGCGACCAGAAATATATCGAAATCTGCAGGAAAAAGATGTTCGGCATCGACACAAACGGAAATAATTGAAGCTGCAGTAATCGTTCCAGGAACAATTCCCGTGACATTCAATGGTGCTTCCACGGTATTTCCTGTGACGACCGCTTCGCCCGAAGTATAGGTAAACATAGATTCTGAAACATTGCTTTGAACGGTCGCATCAAAAGCCACCGAATCGGCTAAACAAATCGTTGTATCCGTCATCGGAATGACGCTGTAAATTGAATCACAATTAATACAAGCAGGATCAGTAAATGGCAAAATTTCTACGCTTAGCATGGTATCAAATTGACAACCAAAGCTGTTTGTTGTTGAAAATATATAATTCGTATTACCAACTAAAGTCGGTATTGCCAAAATTGCGGTGTCTCCGAAATAATTGATAATCGAAGGGTTTTGAACCCAAAATGTTGTATCTGTATCTGGCGTGAAAGGGCTCAAAGATGGATAAATATTCGGATTGAAATTAATACCCCAATTAAAAATAAATCCATTATCTGCTAATAAATTGTCAGTGATTGTAATCGTCCAGTTTCCATTTAATTCACAACCAATTAAACCTGTAAATGATTGTGAGGGTGAATAATTTCCCGTCGGTAAAGTACCTCCGCCTCCCACAAAACCAGCCCAAGTCGGGTTAGTAGAAGGGTCTTCCCAGCAATAATCAAAACCAATACCTGGAATCAAAGGCGTAGCATCATCATCGACTGGCACGCCTAAAAATGTTCCGCCACCGCCAGGATACTGGTGCAAAGTTATGGTTTGTCCTGTTGGGCAAGAAATCGTAATATTCAAATCGCCCATGTAGGAATGTTCCATATTGACACAAATATCCAAAAGGTCAGTAAGGCTGGTCATCGTCTGCCCTGGAACAAAATCATTTACCGAAATAGAGGTCGTGTAAGACGTTCCGTTGCCATCAGGCAAAAAGATAGAATCGCCGACCGAAAACGGAACCGCAAAATCTTGTTCGGATTGAATCGCGCTTCCCGTCAAAATCTCTAAGGTATCGCCCGAACAAGCCGCCGATTGTGGAATCGCCATATTACTAAAGTCGGGTATTCCAGAAACCCGAATTTCTTGATTCATTAAATTCGTATTCTTGCAGCCATTAGCATCTGTAACTTCTAATTGTACCCGATATCCTCCAGGATTATTAAAAGTATGCATTGCGGTTTGTCCGTTATAATCTATACCATCAATTTTCCAAACGAAAGTTGACGTTGCATTAGATTGAGCATAAGTGATATTATTTTGAGGATAAAGTCCTTGTCCTGCAAAAGAAACAGTTTCGCCAGCACATATATCAATCGTTCCCGTTGCCATATCTGCAGCTGGATTAGAAGAGGTCAATTCTGATAAAATCGTTTGGCAAGGAGAAATACACGAAACATCCGCCAACCAACCAGAGCCTGTAATCGTAGCGTCTGAGGTGAATTCGACGGTTACGCAACCTGAAATATTCCCTGCCGAAGCCTGAATTTGGAGCAAAGGAAAAGTCGGAGTCATACAGCCGAGTGAAGCTGCGGCAGTCGAGTTTCCATCATAAAAACATATCTGCTCACCAGTTCCGAGTTGTAAATTGGCAAACGGAAAAACCAATTTTATACCTGAACCCGCAATATTCGGACAAAATGTAATTATTAAATTTTGATTGTTGGCATAATTACCGCCTGAGCCGCCACTATCGTAGAATGTAGCGTTACAAGTCGTTACGGTTGTTCCGTTGGAGGCTGAATTAAGTAAAACGGTTTGCGAATACGCAAAAAAAGTCGTGCTAAATATGAAGAAAAAAGTCAATAAACCTTTCATCGTTATTTTTATTTAAAACTTTAGAATTATTTAGTTTTTTGTGTAAACCTATGGGATTTTAAAAATTCCATAGGTTGGTTATCAACGAGTTACAAAACTTATCGACCGGTAGCTTCGTTGAATTTTTTAACGAATTCCTTTTCGGGAATGAGGACTAATAATTGATTCGTATTCGCAATTAAATAAATGGTCGGCGAATTATAATCTCGTTTAAGTTTTAAATCATTTATCAATTTTAGGATATTGATATGGTCTAAATCCTTAATCACGATTTCTGGATAAGAGGTCGTTTTTCCTTCTGCGAGTTCTTTTATCTCATAAATGTTATCCAAAAAAAAGTTATAGTATTGTAGCTGTGAAGGACTTTTACTTTGTAAACGTTCCAGAAAGTCAACTTCAAAAACTTCATACAAACGTTGGTCAATAGTTGTGGTGGCAGATTCTTTTTGTGCGAAAATAAACAATGGCAGTGTCAAAATGAACCCAATAAAAAGTACTTTTTTCATATTACTTAGTTTTAGCATTTACACGTAAATAAATAGCAAATAGTTTGTTTTCAATTATTAAATAATCAGATAGTTCGATCGTCCAGTTGTCGTTTTTATTTTAACAAACTGACTATCAATTAATTCAATCGTAATAATAATTTCCTATTCCCTTAAATTTTTCTTACGGTAATGACTTTTTGACGTTGTTATGCGAGACTATTGTCCTTCTTAAATGACAGAAATGAAATTTTGTTTTTAGAGTTCTTGCGGTAAGATAATATCAAAATTAATAAAACCTTCATTATAAAAATAATTAAATTTGATTTAGAACCGATTAAAAAAGCAAATCCCGTTTTTAAATCGAAGTTATTTTTTTAAGTGCGACTATCGGAAAATGTCTTCGTGCTTATCACGCAAAATGATAGAAACTCAATTAAAAATCATTTTTTTTACTCAAATATGATTTTCAATCTTGATAAATTAATACAATAATTGAGCATATATTCTACTCGAAACTTATCCCGACTACCGCTTGTGCCGCTCATAATACGCTATCGTCAAACGAATTTTTGTATAATCCAATTCCTCTTTCAACGCTTCATAAATTTCCTTTGCCACGATCGGCTCTTCCATCCCTTTTATCACGTCCAAAATCCGCTGCATTTCCGTTTTTTTAACGTACCTGCCGAGTTGAATATTCTCACCATTTTTGTATAAATGCCCAAAATGCGAAAAAACCGTATTGACGCTCAATTCTCGTTCTTCCGAAATTTCTTCGGGAGTCATGCCCTGTTTGTAGTGCATCAGCGTTCGGTCGTAAGTCGATTCACCTTTATTGAGTTTTTGGCGTTTCTGTTTTGGTGCGGCTTTAATCAATTTTACGGGCGTTTTTTCAATATTATTTTCAACAATATACCCCTCGATTTTATCTATAAAAGCCTGTCCGAATTTTTCCATTTTGAACTTACCAACACCCGAAACCGCCAATATTTCTTTCTCCGTTGTTGGCTTATTTGCAGCCATATCCTCTAACGTTGCATCAGAGAAAACGAGGTAAGGCGGAATCCCTTGTTCTCGTGCAATCTCAGAACGCAACTGCCGCAAAACCTCAAACAATTCATCTCGAACCCGCTCTCTGACCAATCCTTCTGGCGTTTTGGTCGCCTGTGCATCTGCTTTTCGTTCTTCTTTTCTTTTATCAATATCTGATAACTTAATCAACGAAACCGAATCGCCATCAAACAATACTCTCTTACTTAAATCATTGATTTTTAACGCATTTTTTTCGTCATAAGCAATGTCCAAATAACCCAAATGAATGAGTTGCTGAATGAATTGTTGCCATTCATTTTGCGAATATTCCGCACCAGCGCCGTAGGTTTTTATTTTATGATAATTATTTGATAAAATATCATACCGATTCGAGCCACGCAAGACATCAATCACGATACGCATGCCGACTTTTTGTTTCAATCTTGCAACCGCAGAAAGTGCTTTTTGAGCGATAACCGTCCCATCAAATTGCTGTGGTGGATTTTGACACACATCACAATTACCACAATCGTGTTCCAAATTATCATTAAAATACGCCAATAACATTTTCCGCCGACAAATAAGTGCTTCCGCATAATCCTGCATTCGCTCCAGTTTTGCCAATTGCAAATCTCGCTGTCCGCTCTCTTGTGCGAACTTTCGGAGGTTCATCACATCGGCATAACTATAAAACAAAACCGTATCACTTTTTACGCCATCACGCCCAGCTCGACCGATTTCTTGATAATAGGCTTCCATATTTTTCGGCATATTATAATGAATCACCCAACGCACATTTGATTTATCAATCCCCATTCCGAAGGCAATTGTCGCACAAATAATCGGAGTCGTATCATTAATAAAAGCCCGTTGAACATTCGCTCGGTCGTTCGAAGTCATCCCAGCATGATAAAATTCCGCTTTATAACCCTTCGCCTTTAATTTTCCAGCGATGTTCTCCGTGGCTTTTTTGCTTAGGCAATAAATAATGCCGCTCGTATTCGGTCTGTCTTCCAAAAAATCCAAAATCTGCTCAAAACGCTTTTGCCCCGATTTTACCGTCAAACTCAAATTCGGTCTATCAAACGAAGCTACAAATTGCTTCGCTTCAACGAAATTCAACTGTTTAATAATATCTTTTCGAGTCGTTTTATCCGCCGTTGCCGTCAAGGCAATAATCGGAATATGCGGCAATTGTTGTTTTAAAAATTTCAGTTTGGTGTATTCTGGTCGAAAATCATGACCCCACGAAGAGATACAATGCGCTTCATCAATTGCAATCAAATTAACGGGCAACATTTTCAAAATTGGCGTAAAAGCTTCTGATACCAATTTTTCTGGCGAAACGTAAAGGAGTTTTATTTGACCATCAAAACAAGCCTTTTCAATTACTTTTTGTTCAGGATAAGATTGCGAACTATTCAGAAAAGCAGCTTCCACACCATTCGCTTTCAAGCCTTCGACCTGATCTTGCATCAAAGCAATCAAAGGCGACACCACAATCGTAATGCCTTTCAGCGTAATCGCAGGAATTTGGTAACAGATAGATTTTCCGCCACCAGTCGGCATAAGCACCAACGTATCTTTTTTATCATAAACATTTTGAATAATATCCGCTTGCATCGGACGAAAGGTATCGTAACCGAAATATTCTTTTAAGGCTGTTTTAGCGATTTCTAAATTCATTTTTAATGCGAAGTTTTGAGTTTTTTTATTGAGTTGCAAGTTACGTTAAAAAAATAAGTCTATTGTTTTCACAATTTAAAAAATCAAGGAATAATCAATTCTTTCATTTCCTCCCTCGTCCCATAAAATACGTTCAAATCCACCGCACCATTCACACCCTGAACCGCACCATTATTTGTGTATTGCCAAAAATCCCATTTTTTTTCACCATCAAGTTTTGGTAGAGGAAAGGTCGTATAAGCTGCCATCCAAATCGTATAATCCTCAAAATTTCCTTTAACGTATTTTTTATACCAATCTCGATTCGTATAAATGATCGGTTTAACACCATAATGACTTTCAATCATCGTCAACCAATTTTTTGCCCCCTCAATGATGATTTTTTGAGGTCGATTATCCGTCACTTCCAAGTCTAAAACTGGCGGCAAATCGCCAGATGCCAATTGTACCGTTCTGATAAAATGCTGAACCTGAATAGTCGATGAAACAGACGGACGATAAAAATGATATGCCCCACGAATGAACCGTTTTTCGTAGGCTTTTCGCCAATTATACTTAAATCTTGGATCGAGAAAATTTTCCCCTTCGGTCGCTTTCATAAATACAAAATCAATCGAATCTGATTTCACTCGATTCCAATTAATCACCTTTTGATGATGCGAAACATCAATTCCATGTACTTCAAAACCCTTAATTCGAGGCGTTACGGCTTGCGGCAACCAATATTTTTGAACTGCCCAGAAACTTAATATTGCGAAAAGCAATAAAAATACAATTAGAATAAATCGTTTTTTTCGCTGGTTCATTTTTTTTGTTTAAAAGGGTCGGACGCTTTTTCATAAACAAAAGTCCAGAAAATCCAAAACCATCTGCTGCGTTTTTTCCTTCGCTTCAAACATACCCATGTGTCCGATATTTTCCATAATTTGCAAATCCGTCACTTTCGCTAAACTACTCATTTTCAAGCCACTTTGATATGAAACGGCTTCATCTACTTTACCAATAATTAACAAAACAGGCACGTCAATACTTTCCAAAACAGCCGCACGATTTGGGCGGTTAATCATGGCTTCCAGTCCTGCGATAATACCGTTTTCGGGAAAAGCAGTGGCATCATCTATCATTTTATTCACCAAAATAAGATTTGCTTCCACAAATTTTTTGGTAAATAAACTCGGTATCATTTGCCCTAAAAACGGAGCATTACCGTATTTTTGAATAAACTGAATCGTCTTTTTTCTATTTTTTTTCTTTTTTTCTGAATCTTCAAACGGATGCGAATGAAACAAGCCCAAACCTTTCAAATATTTCGGGTATAATCCCGCAAATGCCAAAGCCGTATAACCACCCATCGAGTGACCAATCATTACACATTTTTCAATATTCAATACCTCTAAAACGGTTTTCACCGCTTCGGCGTAATTCAAAATCGTATGCTCTGACTGTATTTCAGATTGTCCAAAACCAGGCAAATCCAACGTTATAACTTGATAATTCGTAAGAAAAGGCAACATGAAATCATTCCACATTGTGGTATCTTCACAGAATCCGTGAATGAATACCAGAGGGAAACCCTCGCCTTGTGTGGTATAAAATAAGGTTTGTTGATTGAAATTAGTAAAAGGCATATTTTTATTTTTTACTTGCGAAAGACCTATGAGATTTCAGCAAACTCATAAGTTTGCTACCGTACTAAACCCGTTTTTTATAATCCGTAATATTCAATTGTTGCGTACAGAAATGATAATCATGCTTGACATTTGAAGCAACAACGACCAAACGGTTAGCGGTGAACCTTTCGATTAATGTTTGATACCAAGCGACACCTTCATCATCAAGGTTTGTAGTAGGCTCGTCTAATAGCAACACACCTGTGGCAGAACAAATCGCTAAAACAAGTTTTAGGCGTTGTTTCATACCAGAAGAAAAGTACTTAATTTCTTTATTTTTTGATTTAGAAAAGTTAAGAATATCAATGAGTTGTTCGTTGGTTAGGTTTTGTTGAAATGACTTAAATCTATTATGAAAATCAATCATTTCAGTTAGGGTAAATTCTTCAATCAACTCAATATAAGGCGCAGCATAACTTATTTCGGGATAAATTTTATCCGTTGATAGTATTTTGCCGTTTTCCAAAAAGTCGATTTTGCCTTTCGATGGCGTTGAATAGCCTGAAAGGACTTTTAATAAGGTGGATTTTCCCGAGCCGTTTGGACCCAAAACTGCATAAGTTTTGCCCATTTCAAAATGATAATCTAAGCCACGGAAAACCCACTCGAATTTGTATCGTTTAGAGAGCTGTTTCAACTTTATGTCCATTCAGTACATTGCCTTTTATGATTCCTCTTGTGGAGCTTTCAATAAAATTGATAATCGTATTAACATGATGAATATCCGCCATGTTTTCTTTGATATAATCAACTGCTTGCGAAGTATTCAAACCTTTGTTAAAAATAACTCGATAAATATCTTCAATATCAGATATTTCATCTCTTTTGAAACCTCGGCGACGTAAACCAACAATATTGACACCCGAAAAATAAATAGGATCCCGAACGGCTTTGATAAAAGGCGGGACATCTTTCGTCACCAAACTTGCACCACGAATAAAAGCGTGTTGACCAATTTTAGTGAATTGATGTACGGCAGCGTAACCGCCCAAAATCGCATAATCCTCAATTTCCACATGTCCTGCCAAACCGACATAACTCGCCAAAACACAGTCTTTGCCAATAATGCAATCGTGTGCTACGTGAACGTAAGACATCAATAAAACATTATCTTTAATGATTGTTTTACCGTCCGTTTCCGTTCCACGATTTACCGTTGCATATTCTCGAATCGTGACATTATCACCGATTTCGACAGTTGTGTATTCTCCTTTGAATTTCAAATCTTGTGGTTCTGCACCTATGACAGCACCTTGAAATATTTTGCAATTCGCACCTATCCTTGTGCCAGACATAATGGTTACGTTAGAACCTATCCAGGTATTATCACCGATAATAACATCATTTTGAATTGAAACGAAAGGATCTATCCTAACGTTTTTTCCAATTGTAGCATCAGGATGGATGTGAGATAAATTGTGTTGCATCATCTTGCTTTTATAATTTGTGCTGTCAGTTCGCCCTCAGAAGCCAATTGATTACCCACATAAGTTGTACCTTTCATGTGAACAATGCCTCGCCTTATCGGACTTAACAATTCCATTTTTAAAATTAATGTATCACCAGGAACGACCTTTCTTTTGAATTTGACATTGTCCATTTTCAAAAAATAAGTATCCCATCTATGTGCTTCTTCTACTTGCGAAAGTGCTAATATACCACCTGTTTGAGCCAAAGCTTCCATTTGCAGAACACCTGGCATCACAGGATTGTTCGGAAAATGACCCATAAAAAAGTTCTCATTAAAGGTAATATTTTTGATTCCTACAACGTACTTTTCTCCTACTTCAATGATTTTATCAACCAACAAAAAAGGGTAGCGGTGAGGTAACATACCCGCAATTTCCATAGCGTCATAGACTGGAGGTTTGGAAGGATCATATTTCGGTATGCCACGCAATTTACGTTGCTTCAAATATATTGCCTTTAACTTTTTTGCCAATTTGACATTTGAAGTGTGTCCGGGTTTTGATGCAATAATTCTACCTTTAATAAATCTACCGACCAAAGCCAAATCTCCAACAACATCTAATAATTTATGACGGGCAGGTTCATTACTAAACCTCAAATCCGTCGTATTTAAGATGCCTTTATGAATTGCAATTCCTTGTTTTCCAATTTTTTGTTCCAATCGTGCTAAATCACTTTCGCTTAATACTTCATCAACAATGACTACGGCATTTTCTAAATCGCCCCCTTTAATTAAACCGTTGTCCAATAACTGTTCGACCTCATGTAAGAATGCAAACGTTCGAGCAGGCGCAATCGCTGTATTAAAATCATTAATATTACTTAATAGTGCATATTGCTGCCCAAGCGTTACCGAATTAAAATCAATTAATGTCGTAATATCATAATTTTCCGAAGGCATGACCGTATATTCTGTTCCGGTCGCTTCATCTATAAATGAAAATCCTTCTTCGATTTCTAAGAAATCCCTATCCGCCTCCTGTTCCTCAATCCCGACCTTTTGAATCGCATTCATAAATGCCACCGAACTTCCGTCCATAATCGGCACTTCCGAAGCGTCTAATTCTATCAAAACATTATCAATACTTGAGCCAACAAACGCTGCCAATAAGTGTTCAATCGTACTAATTGTAATATCTTTTTTACCAATTACCGTACTTCTGTTCGTCGAAACGACATTATCCACCGTTGCGGAAATAATCGGAGCATCTTCTATGTCAATACGTTTGAACTTAAAACCGTGATTTTCAGGAGCAGGATAAACCGTCATATTTACGGCTTGCCCCGTGTGTAATCCGGTACCTTTTAAATTAAAACTGGTCTTAATAGTATTTTGCTTCATTGCTGAACATTAAAATTTAACCGTTACTTTTGAATATTTTTTTGTGCTTTTTCTTGAAGTGCGCAAAGGTACATTATTTTTTGTTGCGTATAAAATCTACTTATTCTCTAATAATTGCTTTACCAATTGCTCCAATTCTCTGATTCTTTGTTCGGTACGAGGTAAGTTTTTGAATAAAATATGAGAACGAACGAAATCGCCGTAATCAAAAGCTGGCGTACCATAAACCGCTGTATTCGTTTTTTTGATATTTTTACCAATTCCACTTTGAGCCTGAATTCTCGTTCCGTCTGCGATTGTCAAATGCCCAGCAATACCAACCTGTCCGCCAATCATACAGTTTTTACCAATTTTTGCACTACCTGCAATTCCTGTTTGAGCAGCAATAACCGTATTTTTATCAATCTCCACATTATGAGCGATTTGAATTAAATTATCCAATTTCACTCCATCTCTAATCACCGTCGAACCCATTGTCGCACGGTCAACTACCGTATTCGCGCCAATTTCTACGTCATTGCCAATCACCACATTACCAATTTGCGGTATTTTTTGATAAATCCCTTCTTCATTCGGCACAAAACCAAAACCGTCACTACCAATTACGGCATTAGCATGAAAAACGCAATTATCACCAACCACACAATCATTCATAATTTTCACCCCAGCATACAATTCTACATTATTACCAATTTTAACATTATCACCAATGAACACCTGTTCGTGAAAAGTACAATTATTACCAATCGTTGCTTTCGGACGAATCACCGTGAATGCACCAACATTTACGCCCTCACCAATCGTTGCACTTTCGTCGATGACTGCTAAATTTTGCGTATCCTTAGGCGTCGTTTTTTGATATTGAGAAAACTCTTGAAGCAAGATTGCTACACTTTGTCGAACGTTACTAACTCGGATTAATGTAGCAGTAATAGGTCTTGCAACTTGAAATTCTTTACTAACCAATAAAGCGGAGGCTGCTGTCGTATAAGCATAATGCTCATATTTCGCATCTGCCAAAAAGCAAATCGAACCGATTGTCGCCTCTTCTATTTTTGCAGGATGTGTGAGAATAACATCAGGGTTTCCTTGTATTTCTCCATTGAGTAATTGAGCGATTGCCTTTGCGGTGACTTTCATAAATTGAGGTATTTTGATTTGTTTGTGGCAACAAAGATAAACAATCAAACATTATTTATAGCTGAAAAGGAGTTTTTTAAAACTATCCTTCTTTCACCGATCCTACGAAAAGTTATTTTCCATATTCATTTAGACTTTGGACAGAATTATTAAAAATACCATTTATTTAACTGGCGGTCTAATTAGAAAATCGAATTTTCACCTCCAATAAATTCTTCCAAAAACCCTAAAACGAACCTAAAATAATTACAATTATTGTTTTCTTTTTCAAAAAACCTGTCATCAAAAAATGAATCTATCTCCATTAAAATCCGTTGACAATGAAGTATTTCGTTATTAGGCATTTATAGAAATAGAGAAATTTTGCTATTTTTACATATATTTTTATAATATTTGTTAAATTTTTATATATAAATGGTTGTAACAAAAACACATATAGAAATAAAAATATACTTAATTAATGTTATGTGAATATCCCATTATAAGATTTTCAATTACAATTGGGAACTATTCCCCGTGATTCACTCTAAACAATAATGGATATTAACACGAAAACTATTTTATTAAAAAAAGTAAATCTACTCCAAATACACGTATTCAGCGTTTTTTATTATAAATATGTTCTCATCTCCTAATCATCGGAATAGGGATTGTATTCGTTACTTTTCCTATAAATCAACCGAGAAAGTTAAAAGAGAAGAAAGCATACTTTCATTATACCATCAAAGTATTGAAATACTGAAAAGCGTTGTTATACATTTTGGATATTACTATATTTTATTAACAAAATAAATCTAAACCTTATGCGGTTTTTACTAATTATTGCAATTGCGAGTATCACGTTCATGGGATGTAAGAAAACAAACGAAATTGCAGAAAATAATCAACCAGAAAATACGGCAGTAGCATCAGAAGAATCTGTACTTTTTTCGACTGAAGAAACAGCAGCAGAACCTGAACAGGAAGTTCCAGAACGAGCTAAAATACTTGAACCCGCAGCGGAAAACACACCAAAAACGCCAAGTAAACGTCCTAAAATTCAATTCAACCAAAAGACTTTTGATTATGGAATGATTGAGCAAGGCGACAAGGTTCAGCATCAATTTGCATTCACAAACACTGGTGATGCAGATTTAATTATCAAAAATGCTCAAGCAAGTTGTGGTTGCACAACGCCTTCTTATCCTTTCGTACCGATTAAACCAGGTGAAACGGGGATGATTAATGTTACGTTCAGTAGTGTTGGAAAAATGGGAACACAACGCCCTTCAATTACCGTTACGTCGAATGCTTATCCACGAGTTGCGACCTTACATTTGGAAGGTTTTGTAACTGATAAGTTAGAAAAAAAGGAAAAAAATCAACAAATTATTGAACCAGACTTACAAATTAACGAAGAAGAAAACGTAGCAAAAGGCAGCGAAATAGTCAAAAAAGAAGAGCCAATTATCAAAGAAAATAATCAGTAAAATGTTGTGCCGAACCTGTGGGGTTTTCAAAACCCCACAGGTTTATAACCAACGAATTCATACTACTACACAAAGTAAAAAATTGAACCACAAAGACACAAAGTAAACAAAGATAACTCCTTACTAATCAGTTTTATATGACTTTCTGGCTCTTTGTGGTTCAATTAAAAATATACAGTGGTGTGCAACGAATTATAACTTTTTCCGCAATCTTGCCACAGGAATATTCAATTGTTCCCGATATTTTGCCACCGTTCTACGGGCGATATTATACCCTTGATCGCATAACGCATTCTTTAATTTTTCGTCAGAAAGTGGTTTCCGTTTATTTTCGATTTCAATTAATTCCGTCAAAATTTTCTTCACTTCCAACGTCGAAACCTCCTCGCCAGAGTCCGTCTGTAAAGATTCCGAAAAGAAATCTTTTAAGCGTTTTGTCCCAAATTCCGTTTGCACATATTTACTATTCGCAACCCTCGAAACCGTTGAAATATCTAAACCAGTCACATCTGCAATATCTTTCAAAATCATTGGACGCAAGTCCTTTTGGTCGCCAGTCAAGAAAAAATCTTCTTGAAATTGCATAATCGTGTACATTGTTCGCATCATCGTCTGTTGTCTTTGACGAATCGCATCAATGAACCATTTTGCCGAGTCAATTTTTTGTTTAATAAACATGACCGCTTCCTTATCTTTTTTGGAAGAGCGTTTTCCTTTTGACCGAGTTGCCTTATAAGATTGCAACATATCTTTATATTGATTATTGACCCTCAAATCCGGAGCATTCCGAGAGTTTAACGTCAATTCTAATTCGTCATCTCTATTTTGAATAATAAAATCCGGGACAATATAATACGTCATTCGACTTGACCCCGTCGAATAGCCGCTGGCAGGTTTTGGATTCAGTTTTACAATTTCCTCAATAATCTCCTTCAAATCCGTTTCATCGACGCCCAAATGTCGTTTTAATTTATCATAATGCTTTTTGGCAAATTCATCAAAATAACGATCAATTGCCTTAATCGCCAAGAGCATAATATCTTCATCTTCCGTATCGCCATCTAATCGCTTATCCTCCAGTTTTCGATGAAGCTGAATCGACAAAGATTCCTGCAAATCTCTGGCACAAATTCCCGCTGGCTCAAACTCTTGAATGATTTTAATAATATCGACAATTTCGCTTTCCAGTACCATAACATTGCGTGAAAACGCCAAATCATCAATCAACGCAATCGGTTCTCGACGCAAATAACCATCATCATCAATACTACCAATAATTTGTTTAGCAATCAATTCCTCATGATCATTCAGGTTCAAAAGCCCCAGTTGCTCTTCCAAATATTCATGGAAACTATTTTCCATCGCAATCGGAATCGTCTTCTCCTCATCATCAGCCGAATAGTTATTAGAATCCGTTTTATAATTCGCTACATCATCTTCAATATAATCCTGAATATAATCATCTAACTCAACATCGTCATCTTTCGTATTCGTTTCAAACTCCTCATAATCAACCTCACTGACCTCATTATCATACTTTTCCTCGTCAGCATCCGCCTCTTTTGCCTTCTCTAATTTTTCTCGTTTTGCAGTTTCTTCCGGTGTTTCACCATAGAACTCTTCATGGAATTCATCTTCCGAATGTTCCGTCTCATCTTCATGTTCCTCGCCTTCATCCAGAGCTGGATTGGCTTCTAATTCCTCCTTAATTCTTTGTTCCAACGTAGCCGTAGGTATTTGCAACAGTTTCATGAGTTGAATCTGCTGAGGAGATAACTTTTGTAGTTGTTTTTGACTAAGATGCTGATTTAAACCTGCCATAATTGTGGTTGATTACTGTTTTCTTTAATGCTTTGTATATCTTATTATTTTAAACTTTTTTCGTCAAGATTCGATTTGATTTGCAATATAGTATGTTTTTTGTTGGGAAAAAAGCCGTTTTATCAAAAAATATACCGTTTTTTCAAAAAATGTTTTATTTACTATTTTATACTAATTGACTTTTATTACAATATGTTACAAATACTTAATTTCAATAAATTGATTTTTAATAATTTAAATATTATTAATTAAATTATATGTTATATTAATACCGCAATAGGAGCGTATAAAACAATCCTTTTATATTTCAATCTTTTATAAAAATTTGTACATTGTGACATTATCAAACGGAAACAAGGCGATGAAAGGACGAGAATTTGATTTTTCGAGGTTGTTATTATTTATCGGAAGTGGATTTGGTATTTGGGCATTTTTCAAACCCTTTTATCAAATCGAGACATTCTACGCCCGTCCGAGTGGATTTCATATTGGCAAACAGCTATTTAATTATTTTAATAATCAATCTTTTGACGGTTTGACGAATGATTTATTGACATACGAACTCGCTCAAAATCCAACCTATTACCTTCCCGTTTTTATTCTTTTATTCCTACCAATTATTTTTGGAATCGTAGCCATAGAATTATTAATTCGGAGTTTTTGGTTAAGACTAAAAATCGTACATCGAGGTTGGCTATTTATTACCGTATCATTTGTTGGAATCGGAGCAAGTTTTTGGTTAAGTCAACAACAAACGGATATCGAATTTCATTTTTTTGAATCCATCAAAAATGGTTATTGGCAAACCCTAACGATGGTAATTTTTAGTTTACTTGCTAAATTTTCACAATGATTTAAAATCAATAAAAACCAATATTTACAAAAAGCAAACTTCCCAAAATTAATTTTTTCTATCTTTATCCAACGAGCCATTTTCGGTTTAAAATAATTCGTAAAGTCTTTTATTAAAATTGATTTCCTTTTGTAGCAGCTTTAGCTTATCAAATAACAACATTCGACAAACGATTTTAAATCGAATGTCAAATGCTCACATGATTTACCTTTTTTTTAGGATAGAAAATGATTATTTAAAGTTAAATATATTGCAAATTATTTTAAGTCGAAAATTGCTGTTATCCAATTGAATAAAAAGTCAACCGTTTGATAATTACCAGCATAAAGTAGCATCTTACGTGTTCGGAACAAGCATCCAGAATTAAGTATAAAGTATCATGAATTATAACGAAAATTTCAAACAAGAATTAGCGAAACTCAACGAACAACAGCGAAAAGCAGTCGAAGCAATTGACGGGCCAGTGATGGTTGTTGCAGGGCCAGGTACTGGGAAAACCCATATTTTGAGTGCGAGAATTGGGCAAATTTTGCAAAAAACGGACGTTTTTCCACACAATATTTTGTGTTTAACTTACACCGATGCTGGTGCGTTCGCTATGCGAGAACGCCTCTTGAAATTCATTGGGCCCGATGCTCATAAAGTGCATATTTATACCTTTCATTCTTTTTGTAATAATGTCGTTCAAGACCATTTGGACTTGTTCGGATTGAAGGATTTAGAGCCAATTTCGGATTTAGAACGGATGGATATTATTCGAAAATTGATTGATGATTTAGAGGATTCACATAAATTAAAATCCTTAAAAAATGATTTTTATGTCTATGAGAAACGACTAAAAAACCTATTTGATACGATTAAATCTGAAAATTGGGCTGTTAAAGATATTAAACAAAAAATTACCGAATATTTAGAAAATCTGCCGAATAAAGAAGGTTTTGTTTATAAAATAAATCGAAAACCACACAAAAAAGGAGATGTTAAGTTAGGCAAGATTAATGAAGAAAAACAGAAAATGGAAAAACTGCGTTTAGCAGTTGATTTATTTCCAAAATATCAAACGGCTTTGCAAGAAGCGAAACGCTACGATTTCAGCGATATGTTGCTTTGGGTCGTCAAGGCTTTTGAGGAAAACGAGTTTTTGCTGCGGTCATATCAAGAGCGATATTTGTATATTTTGGTCGATGAGTTTCAAGATACAAATGGGATTCAAAATCGGGTTTTAAAATTGCTGACAGATTATTGGGACAAGCCCAATGTCTTTGTTGTGGGTGATGATGACCAGTCGATTTTTGAGTTTCAAGGGGCAAGGGTGAAAAATATTCGGGAGTTTTATAATCAATATGAGGACGATATTGAATTGGTGGTTTTGGATAAAAATTACCGCTCTTCGCAACCGATTTTGGATACTGCAAAAATGTTGATTGAACAAAATGAATTGCGTTTGGTAAACCAAATTGGAGAACCGAATACAGGTAAGCTCAAAATTGAGAAAAACCTGGAAGCGGCAAACCCAAAAGTGGCGAAATTAAGAACCAAACCACAAATTATCGCTTACCATAATTCCATTCACGAAACCGTTGATATTGCTACACAAATTCAAAAATTAAACGATAAAAAAGTCCCGTTAAATGAGATTGCGGTGATTTATCGGCAGCACAAACAAGCCGATAATTTGATTAAAATTTTAGAACAAAAGGGCATTCCTTACGAAACCAAAAGGCGGGTTAATATTTTAGATTTGACATTTACACAAAACGTATTGGCAATTTTAAAATATTTCCGTAGAGAATTTGAAAAACCGTATAGTGCCGAAATGCAGTTATTCGAATTGTTACACTTTGATTTTATCAATATTTCGCCACAAGATTTGTCCAAAATGACGGTTTTTATGGCAAATGATAGGAATAAAAAAATCAAAAATAAAGAATATAATTTAATCCTCAATTGGCGAGATTTTATCGGACAAACCGAACGCTTAAAATTGATGAAAATCGAAAGTGCAGACCGATTGGCAAATTTACAAAATATGTTGGTAACGCTTATTCGTGACCAACATAATTTGCCTTTACCAACGATTTTTGAACGGATTATGAATCGGTCAGGCTTATTGAAATTTGTGGCAGAAAGCAGCGATAAAGTTTGGTTGATGCAAGTCATTTCAACCCTCTTTAATTTCGTACAACGAGAAAGTGCGAAAAATCCAAAATTGACCGTCAAGCAGTTGTTAAATACGATTAGTTTGATGGAAAAAAATAGCATTCCGATATTTTTACAAAAAACGTTTTTTGCAGAAGAAGGTGTGAATTTATTGACCGCGCACAGCTCCAAAGGTTTAGAGTTTGAATACGTATTTATGCTGGATTGTGTGTCGGATAGTTGGCAGCCGAAACGTACTGGAAATCGTGGTTTCACCTTGCCAGATACCCTGACTTTGACAGGTTCTGAAAACGAAATGGAAGCGGCAAGACGATTATTTTATGTCGGCATGACGAGGGCAAAATCGTTTTTGCAAATCTCTTATGGCAAACAAAAAGCAGACGGAAAATCGCAAGAAAAAACGCAATTCATTGATGAAATTTTAGCTAAGAACTTGTCAGTTGAAGAACGAAATTTAGAAAATAACGCCATTTTTGATACCCAACTTTTGCTCCTCACCGAAAGCAATAAACCAAGTATCGCACCGCTTTCAAAGGCAGCAGCAGCAGCACTTTTAGAAGGTTTTGTGATGAGTGCAACGGCTTTATGTCGGTATTTGGAATGTCCGCTGACTTTTTATTATGAAAGCGTTTTGAAAGTGCCTTATACGAGCAGCGAAGCGGCGAGTTACGGAACGGCAGTGCATTACGCTTTGCGACGCATGGCAGAAAAAATTCATAATTTTCAGTTTCCTGAAATTCCGAATTTTATTGCCGTTTTCCGAGATTTTGAAGGTGAACTCGACCGCCAAAAAACCAACCTTACGCCCGAACAATACCAACGCCGTTTGGCTTTGGGTAAACAAGATTTACCGATTTATTACAAAAATCGTTTAGAATATTTTATTGGTAATAAATTAATTGAAGCCGAATTAGACGTACGAAACGTGGAAATACAAGGCGTTCCCGTCAAAGGTTCAATTGATAAAATCGAAAAAATCGAACTGAATTACATTCGCATTATTGATTATAAAACTGGAAAATATCGTCCTCAAAAAACAGAACCGCCAAGCGAAAAACATCCGTTAGGTGGGGATTACTGGCGACAAGTCGTATTTTATAAATTGCTGTTGGAAAATTACCACCGCCGTGATTTTATCGTTTCTGAAGGTAAAATTGACTACGTCGAACCAGATATTAAAACAGGAAAAAATCAATTCGTCAATATTGATTTTCACCCTAATCATTTGCGAACAGTTACGCAACAAATAACAGAATCTTATGCCAAAATCATGAACCATGAATTCTACGAAGGCTGCGGCAAACCACATTGTCATTGGTGCAATTTTACGGTAAAACACGAGCTGCGAAATCGGTATGTTGGGGAGTTAAAGGCGGAATTAGATGAGTGATTTTTGTGCATCTTTTTATCGTTAAAACTAAAAAAAGCGAATCCTGACCAAAGTCACGACTCGCTTTTTTAATAGTATTTCCCTCTAAAAACGACTCAAAAGTACCGTTCTTCCAAAATATTTTGGTGGTGTAATTCATGCCCAGCGATAATGTACAACAAGCCACGAACCGATGCAGAGCCGCCATTTACCGTTCCAGTTCTATCCATCATTTCGGTCGTAAAATGTTTGACCATTGCAATCGTAGCTTGTCGAACCGCTTGAAACTCTTCCGCAATATCAGCTAAAGTTCGATTTTCAGAGTTAGCGTTTAAAACATATTCGTCATCGTTAAAACCGAGTAAATCCGAACCATCATTCCGAGCAAAACGCAAGGCTCGGTAAGTCATAATTCGCTCCACATCCATCAAGTGCAAATACACTTCTTTGATATTCCATTTACCTTCCGCATAGCGATATTCCCCTTTTTCAGTAGGCGTATTTCTAATCATTTCCTGTGTTTTACTATGGTTCACAGCTAAAAGTTCCACAATGTTTCCATCGTCCACTAAATTAATATAGCGATGAAAATACGCAACGGTTTCTTCCGGTTTTGGTCTGGTCATCTTTGTTTGATTTCGTGATTCATGATGAAATTACTATGCAATTTTTCATCCTAATTATTGTGATTTTGCAGATTATTGTACGTTTACCAGATACCGAGTAACGAATCACAAATCACCAACTACAATTTATCATCAACTTCCCGCAAATCTGATTCTTTATAATTTTTGAACCATTTACTCAGGCGTTCTCTTGCATTTTTGCGAACATCATCATTAATATAGGCAGCAATGGCGACTAAACCCATTCCTAAAATCCCTAAATCATCTGTAAAACCAAGGAACGGTGTTAAGTCCGGAATAAAATCTATGGGCGAGATGAAGTACGCTAACGCACCCAAAATAATCCGTTTTGCCCAAGGTGGCGTATCTTTTCGCTCATAAGCGTACCACATTAAAAGGACGCTATAAATTAACTTAACCCCTGCTCTTTGGGCGTAATTCGTGACTTTTGACCAAAGTTTCGCTTCTGTCACATTCACATCTTCATTATTTTCAGGCTCGTAAGGTTCCTGATTATTGCTTTGATTATCTTCCATAGTTTTATTTCTTTGTCTGAGAATATTTTGATTTATAGGTTTCAAAATGTTCTGCTGAGAAAATATCATTCGTTATTATTTAACTTTATCATCAAGATACATTAAACCTTTATCGCCTTTAAAACACGAGTAGTTACCATCTTTGTTCAAAAGTTCTTATTCGTTAGCCGATAAATTAGACAAACGTTGCGGTATTCTGCCACGAAAATAGAATAAGATAAAATACTGTCCTTATTTTATAATGTGTCTGAATTTTAGACAACCGATTAACAACTCATTTCTTGAAAGATAAATTAGAACTGAAATCTAAAATTAAAAAATCTATCAATTTTTTTTTGTAAAAACACTAAAAAATAATCTTGGATGTTTGGTAGTTTTAAAAATAGTATTACCTTTGCATCGCTTTAATAAAAAGGCAGGTTTGGTGCCTTAGCTCAGTTGGTAGAGCACAGGACTGAAAATCCTGGTGTCCCTGGTTCGATTCCTGGAGGCACCACCAAACCTCAAGCCACTTCGATAACTCGAAGTGGCTTTTTTTATTTCATAAATATCCAAAAGGGATTAATAATCAACCTTTAATCGGAAATAAGAAAATAGAACATCGTCCCTTCTCTAAAGTCAAAATATACCTTGATATTTCCACCATATTGACTTCTATTTTTTTATAAATTACTAATTTAATACCTCCATACTTTCATATTCATTTTACCGTTAAGGTGTTGAAACATATCAAAAAATCATTTTACTGCCAAAATATATAGTCTGACTCGCTCTTTAAAACGATGCTATCTAATCTTTTTAGCAATCATTTTTTCAATAAACAAAAACGTTAGATGTTGTGTCTATTCCCTATATTTGCAATAATATTAATATTTTAACCAAATATTATTATTAAATAAGAATATTTTTGAACAATAATTTTGAATTTATGTTTTGCAAATAAATAATTCTACCGTATTAAAATTGTATTTATAATTATTTTAAACAATATCACTTCACTAAAATACTTGAACAATGATTTTTGAACTGACGGAAGAGCAGCTCGCTGTACAACAAGCCGCTCGGACTTTCGCACAAACGGAATTAAGACCTGGTGTAATTGAGCGAGATAGAGATATGATTTACCCAAAAGAGCAAATCCGAAGAATGGGTGAGTTGGGTTTTTTGGGAATGATGGTTTCACCAGAATATGGTGGAATGGGCATGGATTCAGTATCTTATGTCTTGGCAATTGAAGAAATTTCGAAAGTAGAAGCATCTTGTGCGGTGATTATGTCTATCAATAACTCTTTGATTTGCAAAGGATTAGAAACTTTTGGAACGGCGGAACAAAAACAAAAGTATTTGTCCCGCTTGGTTAGTGGTGAGATTATCGGTGCTTTTTGTCTTTCTGAACCAGAAGCTGGAAGTGATGCAACAAGTCAGCGGACGACAGCCGTGGATATGGGCGATTATTATTTATTAAATGGTACAAAAAATTGGATTACGAATGGAGGAACAGGTGGACTGCATTTTGTAATGGCTCAAACTGATGTATCCAAAGGGCATCACGGTATTAATTGCCTTTTGGTAGAACCTGAATGGGAAGGTGTCGTGATTGGTGCAAAGGAGGATAAAATGGGAATGAGGGCTTCGGATACCCATACTTTGATGTATAATGATGTAAAAGTTCCGAAAACAAATAGAATTGGTGGTGAGGGGTTCGGATTTAAGTTTGCGATGCAAATGTTGGCAGGTGGTCGAATGGGCATTGCGGCTCAAGCCTTGGGTATTGCGGCTGGTGCGTTTGAATTGTCATTGGCTTACGCCAAAGAAAGAAAAACTTTCGGTAAACCGATTGCTCAACATCAAGCGATTGCCTTTAAATTAGCAGATATGGCGACAGGAATCGAGGCAGCTCGCCTCCTGGTTCATCGTGCGGCTTGGATGAAAGATAATGGGATGGAATATACCAGAGCGAGTTCGATGGCCAAAGTAATGGCTTCGGAAGTAGCGATGAAAACGACGACGGAAGCCGTGCAAGTTCATGGCGGATATGGTTATGTGAAGGAATATCATGTCGAACGAATGATGCGTGATGCGAAAATTACACAAATTTATGAGGGAACTTCTGAAATTCAAAGAATCGTTATTTCGAGGGATATTTTAAAAAGTGGTCCTTATGTTGAAATGGTTATCCCTGCGATAGAAAAAATTGAAGTGGCTGATTTTGGTGTTTTTGAGTTTTAAAAAGAAACGACTATTCGTCACTTATCGTAAAATTGAGGATTCAATCTCCTCCTTTTTTGCTAATCTAAAGGGTGATTTACGCCTAATAGCTTGATTATGTAATGATTGAATATTAAAAACCTGGTTTTCATTGCAAAAATTAGGAATAAAAATTTATCTTTGCAGCCGTTTATAAAAAATCAATAGGACTATGCCTAAGATGAAAACTAATTCTAGTGCCAAAAAACGTTTTAAAGTTACAGGCTCTGGAAAGATTAAAAGAAACCGTGCTTACGCTCGTCACTTGATGCGTAAGAAGTCGAAGAAAGCGAAACTTAATTTGAGTCATTCAGCAATCGTTAAGAAATGTGATGAAAACTCAATTAAGCATTTGCTTTGTATGAAGTAATTCAAAAAATGGGTTTTTCGAAATCCGTTTTAGCGATTATTTCAGGTAATTTTTTTTTTACTTTTTAAATTGTGAACAATGCCACGTTCCGTTAATTCAGTCGCTTCTCGCAAGAGACGCAAGAAAATTTTAAAGCAAGCTAAAGGCTACTTCGGCGCTCGCTCAAAGGTTTATACCGTTGCGAAAAACGCCCTTGAAAAAGGTCTTCAGTACGCTTACCGTGACCGTAAAGCTAAAAAGCGCACATTTCGCCGCTTATGGATCGCACGTATTAACGCAGCGGCAAGACAAGAAGGTTTGTCTTACTCTGTTTTTATACATAAGTTAAAGCAATATGACATCGAACTTAACCGTAAGGTGTTGGCAGACTTAGCGATGAATAATCCTGATGGATTCAAAGCGATAGTTAATAAGGTTAATAGTTAGAGGATAACTATAAAACATTAAAAAAGGGAAGCGATTTTTATCGTTTCCCTTTTGTATTTTTAATACTATTCCCAAGCAAGTCTAACGTCTAAAATCACACTACTATACGTTTTTGATTGAACCACAAAGTCGTATTAAACTGATTATTAAAGGGTTATCTTTGTTTGCTTTGTGGTTCAATTTCTTATTTTGTATAGTAGTATGGTCTAAAATCTAAAAGCGAAGCGGTCTAACGTCTAAAACCTACCATTTCTCCAATCGATATTCTACCCTTTCGCCATTATCAAAGGTTTCTGTAGCATTTATCTTTTTATTCACAAAAAAAACATTATCCCAAACAATCGTCTTTGTTTCATTCGTGTTGGTTTCTAACAAAAATGCAATCAATTCAAACTCGGAATCATCTCCAGAATAATCTATTTTCAAATCCCATTCACCCGAAAAAATTTGTCCGTTATCCTTGTATTCCATTGTTTTATTCTCATAAAATGTCAATATAATACCATCGTATTCATCCGTAATATTATCGCCATTGAAAACATCGTTTCGACCAAAATATCTAACCTTATTAAATTCCCAATCTCCGATAATTCGTTTTTCTTGCCGCAATGTTACATCATGGTTACAAGCAGTGAACGCCATTGAAAACAGTAATAATAGACCGAAGTGTGTACATTTCATTTTCGTATTTTTTAAAGATTTTATAATATTATATGTCTGGTCCACACTACTATACAAAATAAAAAATTGAACCACAAAGACATAAAGTAAACAAAGATAACTCCTTACTAATCAGTTTTATACGACTTTGTGGCTCTTTATTTCTTTGTGGTTCAATTAAAAATGTATAGTAGTGTGTGTCCATAAAAAATAAATAACAAGTAGGAGAGGAGGTTGTTATTAAAAAAAAACCGATTAGCTTTTTTGGGGCTACTCGGTTTTAGTATTTATCATAGTATTTATACGTGTTATAAGGAAACTGAAAATTATGTATATAGATGATGTTTAATTAGTAATTTTTCTTGGTGTTTTGTTTTTGATACTTCAAATATGCACCAACTATTTTATGAAAAAAAATGACTTTATACGAATAGTCGTTTTAACAGAGGGAACGTGTTTTTAGAATGAGTTTCCGTATTTTTAGCATCAAAAATAAATAAATAAGATTCTTTGACAAATCCAGTGATGAAACAAAATCAGCGTTAATTTATATTTTAAAAATATTCAACAAAACCAAAATTTTAATTTTCCACAGTATTTGTCAAAAAACCATTTTTTTATAATTTCTAATTTCTAACTACTTTTTACCTTCCAAAACCTCATCAATTCTCGATACCAAATCATCTAAATGATATTGCGACATAGAATCAGATGGTTTCGCAGAAGCAGCCATTCCTTTAATTTTTTTCAATTCTGCACGAGCAATCGCACGAATATCAGATTGACTTACGTCAACTTTTGTAATCCCAGCATAATCCGCAAATGCAGCAGGATAATTCGGTTGTTCTTTTTCCATTAAGTATTGCAAACGCTCAATATAAGCACGTTGTAGGTTACGACGATACACATCAATCGTTGCTCCAGAATTCAATTCTGCGAACACCCCGTTTCTCATATCCGTACACAATTCTATCATAGAATAAGCACTTGAACTATTCAATGCTTCATTTTCAATCATTCTTGCCAAACGGCTGAAATCAAAAATTTCGCTCAATGTGCCTACTTGTACCGCACGAACTTGATCAACTAAACCAGCGTGTTGGAATTTCGCAGTTTGTTTTTCATCAATCATCCACATTGGCGTATTAAATAATTCTTGATTCAAAAATGTAACCGCACGACGTTGCTTTTCCTTTGGAATATGCGTGTAAACCGCACCTTCTTGCTCATACGTTTTTGGCTCTTCATATACCCCACCGATATTCGTCCGAACGTGACGCATATAACGGCTATATTGACCAATTACTTGACCATAAAGCTCTTTCAAATCATCATAAGATTTCCCATCTTCTGCCGTCCATTTTTCTACATTTGGCAAGATGCGTTTTAGATTCGCAATACCATAAGTACTTGCTTTCATCGCATCGTCACCCAAATCTTCCGTTTGTGCAGACGGATCAAAAGGATCTCCTCGCTGCATACCGTAACGATACATCCAGTCCCCGTTTTTCTCCACAATCCATTCATTCAAAGTGGCGCTTTCTGCTTGTGCGGTTTCCGCATCTGGCAAGTTCGCATATCCCCATTTAATCGACCATTTATCATAAATTCCAACCATTGGCATTAAGCGAACGTCGCCATCTTCTGGTTGAGCCACATAATTAAAACGAGCATAATCCATGATTGACGGAGCCGTTCCCATTCTATTCGTAAAGTCAACAGAACGCAAGGAATCCACAGGATAAGCCGCACTTGATCCCATATTATGCGGTAATCCCAACGTATGCCCAACCTCATGCGCACAGACGAAGCGAATCAATTCGCCCATAATTTCATCTCTAAATTGAGCTTTTTGAGCTTCTGAATTAATTGCAGCCGTTTGTGTGAAATACCAATTTCTCAATAAATTCATCACATTATGATACCACATAATATCAGATTCCAAAATCTCACCAGTACGAGGATCATGAACGTGAGGGCCTTGAGCGTTTTGAATATCGGTAGAAATATAACGAATCACAGAATAACGAACATCTTCCGGACTCCAGTCTGGATCTTCCTCTTTTGTCGGTGCTTCTTTCGCAATAATTGCATTTTTAAAACCCGCCGCTTCAAAAGCTGGTTGCCAATCTTCAATTCCTTTTTTCAAAAATGGAACCCATTTTTTAGGCGTTGCAGGATCAATATAATAAACGATTTGCTTTACAGGTTCTACCAATTCACCTCTTGCGTAAGCTTCCGGATCCTTTGGTTCTAATCGCCATTTCGTGATAAAACGAACCTTTTCCGCTTTCTGCAAATCAGAACTGTAATCTGTTTGTGTCAATGAAAAATAACCAACTCGATTATCGTATAAACGAGGTTTCATCGGAACAGCAGGCAACAAAACAAAAGATTGATTCATTTCCAATGATAAAGTATTCGTCAAACCGTTTGATGGTAATTTTGAACCATCGTAAGTCAAAATATGGCGAATTTCTACATTTCCAGGAAACGCATTCATATCAGAAATCATACTTCGCTTACTGTCTAATCTACTAATACCAAAGCTTTTGCGTTGTCCAGAAGATAACGCACCAATCATCGAAACATCAGTCGTGAACAACGATTCTACATCAATCACGTACGCCGCTTCATCTTTTGATGTCGTATCTTTTCTAATCGCTTTGATATCAAAAGCCATTACAATCGGCTCCGTATTATTTTGGCGAACAGAGTTATAAATTGGTTCTTCATAACTCGCTACACTTGAATAAGAAACAGAACGCAACAAAATCTGATCCTTCACTCTTTGCCAACGAATCACTTGCTGTGGACGAGATTTCATTCCCGCACCACCGAAATTCAAGCCATTCACCGTTCCCGCAATTCGACTCACGACAAGGACTTCCTTTTCTAAAATATCAACAGGAATTTCAAAATAATACTTATCCTCAACCGTGTGAACCGTAAATAAACCTTCATCTGTTACCGCTTCTTTCGTAATAACATCTTTGTAATCTTTAATCTTTCCTGGTTCTTTTTTTGCAGGAGCTTTTGGTTTTGCAGTTTCCTTTTTCTTTTTAAAAATTTGAGCTTCTGCGTTATTCACAAAAAATGGAATACAGAACAACAGCAGCATTATTCTTAGATAGTTCTTCATTTTACTGAATTTTTATATTTTTGATGTATAATATTGAATTTACGAAAGTAGTAAAATTGCAAAGGGTTTATATTAATTGAGTGTCAAATCTTGCTTTTTTTGATTTAAAAAAACTCAATAGAAACCGTCATTCCGACACAGGTCAGAACCTCCTAAAAGCAACGGCTCAATATTGTAACTTCTTCATCACTTAAATTTGTACTTTTTAAGTGTTAAGTCCTTACACTTAGAAGATTCCTACCTGCGTAGAAGTGACGGTCTTTTTAATTATTGACAATTCAATAAAGCCTTTTCTGTAATCGTCAAACCAACTGATAATGAGGAAGTTGCAGCAGGCGAGGGGGCGTTTTGAACATGAATAATATGCGGTTCTTCGGTAATAAAAAAGTCATCAACCATATCGCCATTTGGTTTCGTCAGCATCGCTCGGACACCAGCACAGCCAGGTACTAAATCTTCTTTTTGAATTTCGGGAATCAACCCTTGCAACTGATTCACAAAAGCCGTTTTCGACCACGAACGATACAATTCATCCAAACCTTCTCGCCAATATCTTCGCATAATATTATGAAAACCTTTATAGGTCAAAATTTCAAATAAATCCTTAAAATCAACGTCTGTTTTTTTATAACCTTCCCGCTTATATGCCAAAACCGCATTCGGTCCAGCTTCGATTCCACCCTCAATCATTCTTGTAAAATGAACGCCCAAAAACGGAAATGCAGGGTTCGGAACGGGATAAATTAAATTGTTAACTAAATAACGTTTTTCGGGTTTTAGTTCATAATATTCGCCTCTAAATGCCAACACTTTCAAGTGATTATATTGACCTTCATCATCTGTTAATTTTGTCATTTTATCCGCATACAAACCAGCACAACTTATCATTAAACTTGTTTCAAAATCACCTTTAGACGTAGTAATAACAACACCTTTATTAATTTTAGTAATATTTTCAACCTTATGATTTAAGAAAATTTGACCACCCCTTTTTTGTATTAATTCTGCATATTTTTCCGATACTTTTTTATAATTAATAATCCCAGATTGTGGTACAAAAATCCCTTCAACACCATTCACATGAGGTTCATAATCCGTCAATGCTTCCTTAGGAATGAGTTTCAAACCCTTCATTCCATTCTGTTTTCCTCGCTCCAAAATTCCGTATAAAATCGGTTTTTCTTCCGCCTTTGTTGCCACGATTATCTTCCCACAAACATCATGAGTAATCTCATTCTCCCGACTAAAATTCAATAACATTTCGTACCCTTGAAGACAATTTTGAGCCTTCAAACTACCAGGTTTGTAATAAATACCCGAATGAATCACACCGCTATTATGTCCAGTTTGATGCAATGCTACCGCATTTTCTTTTTCCAAAATTGCCAATTTCAAATTTGGCTTTTTTGCCAATAATTGATAAGCCGTTGCCAAACCCACAATGCCGCCGCCAATTATAATAATATCATATTTCATTTATTTTATTTTTGATCAAAATTAATAAACTAAATCAAATTAAACGTAAAAGGGTCGGACGCTTTTAAAAGCATCCGACCCCTTAATTACACAAACAAAAAAAACCGCCTGCCCATTGGACAAGCGGAATCAAAACAAAACGAAAAACCCAAACTTAAAACAATATTATTCCGATGATTTGGAATACTACAAGTATTTATTTTTCCTATACTTCCTTTATAATGAATACTCCAAACACTTTGGTATCAATAGTTAGGCGACAGGAGGTTTCAATTTTAACATTGAAAATTGGTTATCTATTAAATTATAATTGGAAAACACTAACTCCTGACGCCTGCTAATACCTACTAAATAATTTTTTATTTCTTTTCGTCAGCACCTTTCAAAATAATGTATAACGTTTCTAATTTCCCATCTCTATTTACTTCTACTTTTAACTCATCGCCTGGGCGATTTCTTCCAACCAATTCTTGTAGTTCAGGAGCAGTTTTGACAATCCTACCATTAATTTTAGTAACAACATCGTCCATTCTCATTCCTGCTTTATCCGCAGCACCACCATCTTGAACATTAGCGATATGAACACCTTCGACAATACTAATTTTTAACTCTTTTGCCAATTCGCTATCTAAACTTTGGATACTAACACCCATAAATCCACGTTGAGCCGTACCAAATTCTTTTAAATCTTGTACTACTTTTTTAACGATTGACGCTGGAACAGCGAAAGAATAACCTGAATAAGAACCAGTTTGCGAAGCAATTGCCGTATTAATTCCGACTAATCTGCCCTCATCATCAACCAATGCACCGCCACTATTCCCAGGGTTTACCGCTGCATCTGTTTGGATAAATGACTCTATCGCACTGCCGCCGCCCAAAATATCAATATTACGACCTTTCGCACTAATGATACCTGCCGTAACGGTTGAAGTCAAATTAAACGGATTTCCAACTGCCAAAACCCATTCACCAACTTTCAATTCATCAGAATTACCATATTCTAAAACAGGTAAATCTTCTGCTTCAATTTTCAACAAAGCCAAATCCGTTGAGGGATCTGTACCTATTTTTACCGCTTTAAATTTCCTTTGATCATAAAGCGTAACCGTAATCTCATCTGCAAAATCCACAACGTGATTATTTGTCACGATATACCCCTCTCCGTCAATGATAACACCCGAACCTGTTCCTTGTTTAGGCATTCTCGTCGCAGGACCAAAAAAGAAATCAAAAGGACTGGTTTCCTTCTGCGGTGTTTCCGTTTTTGTTTTAGTCTGCTTTGACATAATATGTACAACAGCTGGCATCGTCAATTCCGCAGCAGCTGTGAAATCGAAAGGTGCAGATTGTACTCTATCCGATGTCAGTTGAGCAAAATTTTGCTGCGATAATGTTTGATTAACTAATTTTGAATCTTGATTATTCGATACAGGTGCGATTAAATAAAACCCTCCGAGTGTAATCATGCCTCCAACAATCCCTGCTAAAATCATTGATGTTATCTGTTTCATAATTTTTTTGTTTCTTGTTTTGTTACTATGTTTGAATTTTTGATGAAAGTTAGAGTTAAAACGCCTTAAAGGTTTATCTGTTACAATTACAATTTTAATTTAACAAAAAATTAATTAAATACCTTTTTTTAATTACTATAAATAATTGATAATCAAATAATTAGCTGTAAAAAACCTTTGCTAATTTAATAAAATATTAAATTGGCAAAGTAGTAAAAAATTTATTAAAATCCATTTTCAGTTTAATATAATGTACAGTCATTTTCTTAGAAAAAGTCAGCTTTTTGAAAATTTATGCACGCAGCGGCTACTAAACAGGCGAACCAAAAACTAAGAAGTGTACGAAATTTTTTACTAATAATTCATACCCTATGATCTCCAATAATTTTATTAAAATAAAGGCTCTTTGACAATTTCTGCAAAATTCGAATAAATTGAGATTTTCGTAACGGCTGTCTTTAGCTGCCGCAAGGATTTTGAGACTTTTCGGAAGCTAAAGTAGCCGCTACGTGCAGAAATTGTCAAAGAGCCAAAATAAAAACGTCACACTAATTTACGATGATTCGTAATAGCGTGACGTTTTTTAATTTTATTAATAAATGACTTTTACATTAAGACGATCAGACCAACACCTAATCATGAATCACTTTATAATAAATATTTGATGTCAAATAAATTCCAGCGAAAACTATTAAACTTACCGAAAAACTAAGTTTAATTTTTCTTATCTCTCGCTGCACGTTGCATCGGGTTTTCAGTATCACTACCGTATCGTCCTTTTCTCTCTTTTTGTTGATACAATTCAAAACGATTTAACACTTGTTTCGCAGGAAAATAATTATTATTCTCATCTGTATCCGCAGTTTCTAAATAAGGATCAAGCGTAATTTGCTTTACCTCTTTTTTCGTAACAAAAACTTTCGTCACTTGTAAATGCGGATCCATTTTCCAAATTTCAGCAGGAATACGACGAACATCTTTCGTTCCGTCTATATATTCAAATTCCACAATTAACGGCATTACCAAACCACCAATATTTTCAAATGTAATTTCATAGAAGTTATGCCCAGATTTAAGCATTACTTTTTCGTCATTGCTCAGCTTATTGTAATACGTTTCATATTCTTTACGGTCTAAACCCAAAACATTCAACGGATCGTAATTTGTATAAAAATCAACCGTTGAAGCATCAGATTCCGTAATCGTTTCTTTGATTTCTTCTTTATTACGCATATCACTGATGTATTGTTTTTCATCACGTTGCTTGCGAGCAGTCTTACTTTCTTCGTCGGGGTTTGATTTTAGATTAAACCACTTTACATCTTTAATCGCAATATCAACATTATCCGTAGTATAGAACCAACCTCTCCAAAACCAGTCTAAATCAACACCAGACGCATCTTCCATAGTACGGAAAAAATCAGCAGGAGCAGGATGTTTGAACATCCAACGATTAGAATATTCTTTAAACGCATAATCGAATAACTCACGTCCCATAACGGTTTCACGCAAAATATTCAAGGCTGTTGCAGGTTTTCCGTAAGCATTATTCCCAAATTGATGAATTGACTCCGAGTTGGTCATGATAGGGGAGATATTCGATTTATCGCCCGACATATAAGGAGCAATCTTCCAAGCTGGACCACGACGTGACGGATAACCTCTTTCCCATTCTTGTTCCGTCAAATATTGTAAAAATGAGTTCAAACCTTCATCCATCCAAGTCCATTGACGCTCGTCAGAGTTCACAATCATCGGAAAGTAATTATGTCCAACTTCATGAATAATTACACCAATCATACCATATTTTGTACGTTCGTTGTACGTTCCATCTTTTTCAGGACGACCGAAATTGAAACAAATCATCGGATATTCCATACCAATAGAAGCGGCATGAACCGAAATCGCTACTGGATAAGGATAATCAAAAGTATATTTTGAGTACGTTCTCAAGGTATGGGCAACTGCTTTCGTAGAATATTGCTCCCAAAGTGGATTGCCTTCCTTCGGATAATACGACATTGCCATCACCGTTCTGTCGCCAAACTGAACGCCCATTGCGTCCCAAATGAATTTGCGAGAAGTTGCAAAACCAAAATCACGAACATTTTCAGCATAATAAGTCCACGTTTTTTTATCCTTTGCGTGTGTTTTTTCTTTCTTTTCTGCTTCTTTTTGAGAAACAATAATCACAGGTTCTTTAGCCGTTTTTGCTTTTTCAAAAGCTACTTTTTGTGATTCCGTTAAAATCTCATCGACATTTTGAAGTGTTCCTGTTGATGCAATAATATGATCAGAAGGCACAGTAATATTCACAGTGTAATTTCCAAAACACAATGTAAACTCGCCATTTCCTAAAAATTGCTTATGCTGCCATCCGTAAATATCATTATACATGACCATTCGAGGATGGAATTGAGCAATTGTATAAAGATAATTATCTTCCTCTTCAAAATACTCATAACCAGAACGGCCGCCCATTTTCATACGATCATTAATATTATACGACCATTTTATTTTGAATGAATATTTACCACCTGGTTTTAATGCCATAGGTAAATCCACACGCATCATCGTTTTATTAATTGTGTGCGGAAGTGACTTATCATTCACATCTTTGACAGATTCAATCTTAAATCCACCGTCAAAATCACTACCCTCGAAGCGTTGAATTGAAGTAAGTGTTTCTTTTCTATCAATTTTACTTTCTTGTATTTTATACGTGTCAGAATCTTTTGCACGCACATTTTGGTCTAATTGTACCCAAACATAAGTCAAAACATCAGGCGAGTTATTCGTATAAGTGATGGTTTCGTCACCAGAAATACGCTGCTTTTCGTCGTCCAATTCCAAATTAATAACGTAGTCCGCTTGTTGTTGCCAATAGTCATGACCTGGCGCACCAGAAGCAGTACGATAAATATTTGGAGTCGGAATTTCCTGTCCTAACTGTCGGAACTTATTTAAATCCTGTCCATTTGCCATTATTGATAATAGCATTAAGCATAAAAGGTATTTTATTTTATTCATTTTTATTAATTGTTTTGATATCAATCAAAAATGTGTTTAATTAGAATCGCAATAACAGTATATATAATTTATAAAACCTGTGTAAATCCTGCCTTTCTCAATCGCAAAGTTAATAAATAGATAAGCAACTCCGTTTGTCTAAGGCTGCTTTAAGAAACCTTTTACCGCTTTGTGTGTAACTTTGTCTTTATTATTACAAACAGATTAAAACAGGTTTCACGTGAAACACTTTAAACTATGAAACAACTATCTTTAATATTAATATTATCTACTTTCGCTTTCGGATTTATAACAACCAAAAATCACAACTTCTTTGTTAGCGTTGCCGAAGTCGATTATTTTCCTGTAAAAAAAGAGATACAAGTCGCTTTAAAAATCTTCACTGATGATTTAGAGTCTGCTATTCAAAAAGATGGCAAACGCTTATATTTAGATACTTCTACAGAAATTGAAAATGCGGACGATTATATCAAAAAATATTTGGACAAAAATTTTCAGTTAAGAACAGATAATAAACTGCAACCTTTAGACTATATCGGCAAAGAATACAATGACGATGCAACCTGGATATATTTCAAATATTCTAACCTTCCAAAAAAGCCAAAAGCAATTACTATCAAAAATACGGTCATAATTGCAGTTCATTCAAAGCAAACGAATATGACACATTTTAGAGAAAATCGCACCTTAGTATCTTCTTCTAATTTAGGAAAAAGCCACTCTACGATGATAATTAAACTATAAAGTAGGTTTCACGTGAAACACTTATATTATTTTATTAAAAAAATCCTTATTACAAATGAACTTGTAATAAGGATTTTTTATTTCTAAAATGCCGTAACTTTGTGGAACAGACTAACAAAATAAGGTTTCACGTGAAACAAAGATGGACTACGATTATAGATTTATATCCTATAAAACGGTCAATAATTTATAATCCGTGATTCAATACTCAAAAAAGTGTTTCACGTGAAACCAATTTATACTAAAATTTTATGCAAATGACCATTCAAGAATTTCAAAATGCCATCAAACAAGGCATTCCTAATGGATTGCCAGATTTAAAACCTTACGATGACACGGTAAGTCACGCACCAAAAAGAGAACATTTATTAAACGAACCAGAGAAAAAATTAGCGTTGAAGAATGCTTTGCGTTATTTTGATGCAAAACATCACGCCGTTTTAGCTCCCGAATTTGCGAAAGAATTAGAAGTTTACGGACGTATTTATATGAATCGTTTTCGTCCTAATTATGATATGTATGCTCGTCCAATTGATCATTATCCAGCCAAATCACAATATGCTGCGTCCATAATGTTAATGATTCAGAATAATTTAGATTATGCGATTGCACAACATCCGCACGAATTAATCACTTACGGCGGCAACGGTTCGGTCTTTCAGAACTGGGGACAATACCTTTTGACGATGCAATACCTTTCGGAAATGAATGACGAACAATCATTAATTATGTATTCCGGTCATCCGATGGGTTTATTTCCTTCGCACAAAAATGCACCTCGAGTCATTGTCACAAACGGAATGATGATACCAAATCATTCTTCACAAGAAGATTGGAATAAATATAATGCGTTGGGTGTGACACAATATGGGCAAATGACCGCTGGTTCTTATATGTACATCGGTCCGCAGGGTATCGTTCATGGAACGACAATTACGGTTTTGAATGCTGCTCGAATGTTGGGAGATGGACAAACGAAGGGAAAAGTATTTGTAACTTCGGGTTTAGGAGGTATGTCGGGCGCTCAAGCGAAAGCAGCCGTTATTGCAGGAATGATTGGCGTAGTAGCAGAAATCAATCCGATTGCAGCTCAAAAACGGCACGAACAAGGTTGGGTTGATGAGATTTATACGGATTTAGATCAATTAGTTGAGCGAATAAGAGTGGCGAAAAGGGGAGGAGAAGCTGTTTCGATGGCTTATCAAGGAAATGTGGTTGATATGTGGGAAGCTTTTGTGGAAGCAAATATTCCGATAGATTTGGGTTCTGACCAAACTTCTTTGCACAATCCATATTCAGGTGGTTATTATCCTGTTGGCGTTTCATTTGAAGAGGGTGAAACAATGATTGCCGAAAACCCCGAAGAATTTAGACAAGGAATTCACGATACTTTGCGTCGTCATGTCGATGCGATTAATACAATGTCCGCACGAGGAATGTACTTTTTCGATTATGGAAATGCGTTTCTGAAAAGTGCGAGAGATTTGGCAAAAGCCGATATTTTGAAACCTGACGGCAGTTTCAAATATCCTTCTTATGTCGAAGACATTATGGGACCAATGTGTTTTGATTTTGGTTTTGGACCTTTCCGTTGGGTTTGTGCGTCTGGGAAATCGGAAGATTTGGACAAAACAGATGCAATTGCGGCAAGCGTAATTGAGAAAATGTTGGCGGTTGCACCACCAGAAATCCAACAACAATTAGCAGATAATTTGCATTGGATAAAAACAGCGAAGGAAAACAAGTTGGTCGTTGGTTCACAGGCTCGGATTTTATATGCTGATGCAGAAGGTCGAATGAAAATTGCAGAAGCATTTAATAACGCAATTGCGGCTGGTGAAATCGGTACAATCATTTTAGGACGAGATCATCACGATGTTTCAGGAACAGATTCGCCTTATCGGGAAACGGCAAATATCAAAGATGGCTCGATGTTCACGGCAGATATGGCAATTCAAAACGTAATTGGCGATGCTTTTCGTGGTGCAACGTGGGTTTCAATTCATAATGGCGGCGGCGTTGGCTGGGGAGAAGTCATGAATGGCGGCTTCGGAATGTTCTTGGACGGAACACCAGAAGCAGATGCTCGTTTGAAATCTATGCTTTTTTGGGATGTGAATAATGGTATTGCAAGACGTGCTTGGGCAAGAAATGAAGGGGCAGTTTTCGCCATCAAACAGGCAATGAAACGGGAACCAAATTTGAAAGTTACTATTCCGAATATCGTGGATGAAGATTTGCTGAACAGACTTTAGTACAAAGGGTCGGACGCTTTAAAAGCGTCCGACCTTTATATCCGTCATTTCATTTCAATAAAAACCATTTTTTTCATATCTTATGGTAATTGTTACCAATAAAAACCTCCAAACAACGTCATAAATAAGATACGCAATTTTTAATAAAAAGAAAAAATGATGAAACAGTTATTACTAATTTTCATTTTTTGTTGTTTATGGTTGATGAATTTTGGGCAAATCCAACCACATTTTCGGGCATCAGTCGTTGAAGGCGTTGCACCGTTAACCGTTTTTTTTGATGGCAGTCAAACAAAACACGAAGATAAAACCATTAATGTTTTCCATGATTTGAATTATCAATGGAATTTTGGGGACGTTTATTCAGGTGTTTGGGGTTTCAAACCTTGTTCGAGAAACACGCCTACTGGTGTTTTGACGACACACATTTTTGATAGTTCGGGGACGTTTATTATCGAATTAGAAGTTTCAGATTCTAAAGAAAATTCGGCAATTGAAACATTAGTGATTCGAGTCATCGCTCCAGAACGATTTTACGAAAGCAGTACGGTTTGTTTTTCCACTAATAATGATTTTGAAGGGTGTCCTGCGAATGCTCAAAAAGTTATATTTGAAGATAAAGATTTGAGTGTTGCACAGGCTTTTGTGGGTGATCATCGGCAGCTGCTTTTTAGAAATGGCGATACAATTTTCGTAAATGAACCTTTGGCAATCAAGTGGGCGAAAGATTTATCAATCGGTGCGTTTGGCGAATGTTGGGAACAAAACGAAAAGGGAATTTGTAAAAATCCGCCTATTTTTATGAATAAAAAAGCAGAGCAAGTCATTCATATTTCAAGCCCTGACGGAACGCAACAGGCTTCAAATATTATTATCAAAGATTTAAAATTTATTAATCAAAATACGGATAGCTCGACAACTGCGATTTTTTGTCAAGATTATAGCAGTCGAAATCTGTTGTACCGTTTGACAATTGAAGGTTTTACCAATCCAATTTTGTATGATTTTAATAATTTGATGAATGAATACCACAAACAAGAATTGTTTGATGAAATTACGATTGCAAATTGCAATATTACAAATGGAGTAGGTGAGGGGAGTTTGGTGACATTGAGCGGAAAACGAAGTGCAGTTTTGGGTTGTACGTTAGCAAATGCACAACAAGCACAATCCGTTTTGAATTTGCCGTGGATGCAGCAAGGCATTATTATGCACAATCAATTTTTATATCCTGCAAAAAAATATGCTTGTTTAAAATTAGAAAGTCCGTTTTCCGATACAACGCGTCAGCGAAGAGCGACCCATCAAGTTTTGATTTTGGATAATCATTTTGAAACCTATCAAGGTTCAGAAAAAATCGTAGAAATATTTCCTCTTCATCAGCAATCAAAAATGTTACAAGATATTATTTTTGAAGGCAATTATGTGAATACGGGAACGGATACAAGCGTTGAACATGGTTTAATGATTGGTGGTAAAAATATTACGATTCGCAATAATATTATTAATGGTTCGGGTGCAAATGAAAACCGTTATACCGGAATTACGATTTCTGATGTTTCGCTTTCAGATAAAAGTAAAAATATCAAAGCCTATAATAATACGATTTATCGTCAAGATTGGGGGAAAATGGTCGTTGGCGTACAGGTTGATAAATCAACCGAAAATATTGAAGTGACGAATAATTTGATTTATAGCCCTTTGGCAGCCAGTTATAAATTGACGGAAGATTTGGGCGGCAATGCGTTTGCAGATAACAACGCTTTTCCAAAAAACAATCCTTTTATTAATAAAAAACCGACACAACCACTTGATTTTCAATTAGATACTACAAAAACAATGCTTTCGCACAATCAATCATTATATTGTAGTCACAGGGATTTTTATGGTCAAAATCGAAAATTAGCAAAAAATTGTAATGTCGGAGCGTTTGAATTTACTCGTTTTCCAATTACAAAAGTAAGTTTTGACGGTTTGAGTATTTCGTCTATTCACAATTATCCAAATCCGCAACGCAATTATTTAAGTATTGATTTATCCAAAATAACGGGCGAATACAATGTTGAAATTTTTAATTTGCAAAACAACTTGATTTATTCCGATTACAGTTTAACAAACCGTTTTTATGTTTGGCAAGTTGATGCCTATGAAAGTGGTATTTATTGGGTAAAAATCGCTTCTAAAAGTGCGACTTTTTTGACGAAAGTTGTGGTGCAACGGTAAAATTAAGGAACTAATGATTGCAAATTTATCTTATTTATTGCAAATTCGTTATTAACAAAAAAGCATTTTAAATTATGTATATATACAAAAATATTATTACAATAACTGCGGGAAAAAGGAGTGGAAAACCCTGTATTCGCAATATGCGAATTACGGTTGAAGATATTTTACGATGGTTATCTTCTGATATGACTTTTGACGAAATCCTTTATGATTTTCCAGAATTGACAAAGGAAGATATTTTGATTGCTTTAGAATTTTCTGCGAATAGAAATCGTCGATTTTTTACAATAACATCGAAAGCCAGCTAATATGAAAATATTAATTGACCAAAATATTTCTTTCCGTTTAATTAATAAAATTGAACATCTTTTCCCTGAAATTACACACGTTAAATATTGTAATTTGATTGACGCTAGTGATTCTGATATTTTCGTCTATGCCCAGAATAATAAATTTAAAGCAATTTTAACCTTAGATGAGGATTTCGATAATATACTTTTAGAACGTCAAGTACCTCCTAAAATAATTTAGCTTCGTATTGGCAATTGTTCAACAGCTACAATTACTGAACTTATATCGCAAAATGCTAGAGCTATTTTTGACTTTCTTGAAGATGATAGTTATCACTGTTTAGAAATATATGAATGACCTATTCAATCTTAAAAAATTTCAATTAGAAAAAATATTACTATTTATTATTTAAAAGTTAGAGTTTTGAATTGTCCAAATACGGTCTGAACAATTCGAAATCCAATTTCTACACAAATCCTTTCCTTTTTTCTCTTTCAATTTCCCAAAAACTTCAAAAACTCGTATATTAGCAAAAAAATAACAAATAGCCTTTGTTTAACTAATTTGCTAATTAAATTTTATATTCTTTCATAATATTAAAATGATGAAATACCTAACTATCCTACTAATAATCTTCCCTTTCCTAAGCTGTTTACCGAATAAAACAGCGATTGAAACAAAGGAAACGGAAACGATTTTAGAAGTGGAAACCGTTGCAACGGAAAAGGTAGAAAAACTATTTCCTCAAAATTGGTATGGCAAATGGAAGGGAACTTTGGTGATTTATAACAATAAAGGTAAGGCACAGGAAATCGCAATGGAGCTGCACGTTGAGCCGACGGATTCGGCAAACCGTTGTAAAATGACGTTGGTTTATGGCGAAGGCGAGGATGTAAATGTCCGACCTTATGATTTGGTGACGATTGATGCAGAAAATGGGCATTATCAAACAGATGAAAAAAATACAATTTATTTAGACGATTATTACTTCGATGGGGTGTTATATTCACGGTTTGAAGTGATGGGTAATTTGTTATTGTCACGTATCGAAAAACGGGGTGACAAACTATATTTTGAAATTGTTTCGGGAAAATTAGAACCGATTGCAACAACAGGAAACGATGAAGCAAACGAGATTCCACCTGTTAATTCTTATAAAATAACGGTTTCGCAACGTGCGGAATTGATTAAATATTAGACGTTAGATTAATCGTAAAAAATCTAACGGCTAACGGCTAAAGTCTAAAAAAAAATGTACAACTCAACTGAACAAAGACAATTGTTTGAATTATCGAAGCAATTATTGACGAAAGTCGAAGGAAAAAAAGTACCAAATAAAGAAATAGCAACGGCAGAACTCGCTGATTTACATAAGGTTATCTTTTATAACGAATGGCGTTATTATGTATTGAATAATCCTGTGATTGCAGATTTTGAATATGACCAAATTTTTAAATATTTGGAACGTATCGAGGCGGCTTATCCAGATTTGGTGTCGCAAGAGTCGCCTACGCAACGGGTTTCTTCGGATTTGGCGGAGTCGGATTTGCCGTCTCTTGAGCATTTGACACCGATGTTATCGTTGGGTAATTCTTATGATGCAGCTGATTTACAGGATTTCGATGAGCGTCTGAGACGTGCCGGAACGCTATCTGATGATTTGAAAATCGAATATTGTATTGAACCAAAATTCGATGGCGGGACGATTGCGTTGGTGTATGAAAATGACGTTTTGGTTCGTGGGGCGACTCGTGGAAATGGTACGCAAGGCGAAGATATTACGCACAATGCTCGTGCGATGCGGTCGATTCCGTTAAAAGCAGAGTTTTCAAAATTCGGTATTCAAAAAGTAGAATTGCGTGGTGAGGTTTTGATTCGTAAAGATAAATTCGCAATTGTTAATAAAAATCGGGAAGGAAAAGGCGAAACAATTTTGGCAAACCCTCGAAATGCGGCAACTGGTGCGTTGCGGGTGAAGGATTCGCAGGAAGTGGTGGATAGAGCTTTGGAAGCGTTTATTTATCAAGTTGGTTTTGCGGTTGATGCGGAAGGAAATAGTGTTTTGATGCAATTTGAAACGCATGATGGAACGATAAAGTTATTGGAAACACTCGGTTTCAAAGTTCCGACGCACGAAAGAGGCGAAAGAACAGTGACAAAAAATATCGCCGATGCTGCGAAATTTTGTACCGATTGGCAGGAAAAACGGGAGCAGTACGATTATGAAATTGACGGTATGGTCGTCAAGGTCAATGATTTGGGATTGCAAGAAAAAACCGGCTACACAAGTCATCATCCTCGTTGGGCGATTGCGTTCAAATTCAAAGCAAAACAAGCGACTACGAAGTTATTAAATGTCGAATATCAAGTCGGAAAAGTGGGGGCGATTACGCCTGTGGCGAAGCTCGAACCCGTTGCCCTTGCAGGTGTTACGGTATCTTCAGTTTCGTTACACAATGAAGATTTTATAAAAGGAAAAGACTTGCGTTTGGGCGATACGGTTTTGGTAGAACGTGCTGGTGACGTGATTCCGTACATCGTAAAATCTATGGAAGATTTGCGAGATGGAACAGAAATCGTGATTGAATTTCCAACAAATTGCCCAGTTTGTGAGACGAAATTGGAACGACCAGAAAAAGAAGCGGTTTGGCGTTGTCCGAATTACGAATGTGAAGCACAGGTTGTGCAGCGAATTATTCATCACGTTTCCAAAGATGCGATGGATATTGACGGTTTTGGGCCTTCGTATGTCGAGCGATTTTTTGCGGAAGGTTGGGTGAAAAATGTCACGGATGTTTACCGTTTGGATTATGAAGCGGTCGCTAAATTAGATGGTTTCGGCAAACGTTCGGCGACAAAAATGGAAGTGGCAATTAATAAAGCCAAAAAAAATCCGATTCATCGGTTGTTGTATAGTTTGAGTATTCATCATTTGGGTCGCAAGGTTTCAAAATTGCTGGCGGAAGAAATTACGCAGGTTTTGGATTTGAAAGATTGGACGGAAGAGCGTTTTATAAATATTCGTGATGTCGGGCCAGCGGTTGCTCAAAATGTCATGGCATTTTTTGCAATTCCCGAAAATGTAGAATTGATAAAAACGTTGGAAACACTTGGCGTAAATGTCCAACAAATCGAAGCGGATAGACGGGAAGTTGCCGTTACAGAAGGTGCTTTTGTCGGCAAAACGATTTTATTCACCGGAACGCTCAGTCAAATGTCCCGCAACGAAGCAAAAGCGAAAGCAAAGGCAATCGGTGCAAAATTGGTGAGTGGCGTGAGTGGCAAATTGGATATTTTGGTGGCTGGCGAAAAAGCTGGTTCTAAATTGAAAAAAGCTCAGGAGTTGGGAACGGTGGAAATTATGACGGAAGCAGAGTTTTTGGAACGGGTGGATGGGAATGAGAATAAAAAAACTACCATTAAAGAAAAACACTTTAGCTTAGAAGAAGAATACAACAATGATATGGAACGCTTATTAAACAAAGCCAATAGTAGGGAAGATTTAACCTATGATGAAATCAATAAATTCTGTTCATGTTTGTATTTAGGTGATTTGAAACACTATGGAATTTGTGACGATATAAGGTTTTATAAACTGTATTTAGCAAATTTTCACCTTACTCAAAATAATGAGCCTATACCTCAATTTATAATGGATGAATTAGAAATGTTTATTTCTGAATGGGATATAATCATCAAAAAAGATAGACATAAAGAGAATCTACTACAACAGGTATCCACAGAAACCCGAGAGGAACTAAAAAAATTAAAGAACAATAAAGCTTTACTGGAGAATGATTTATTTGATGCTCAAAAGAAAACTATATCAAGATCTAAACATATCTACCTAAAAATAGATAAACTTTTGAGACAATTAGGACAATCTAATTTTATTGTACCATTCAATAATACCGAAATCGAGATAAATGAATATTCATTTGTGCACATTCTTTTCAGACATTATGCTCAATTAGCAAAGCCTGATGATTTTAGTAAGTCATATTTCACTCCTGATATTGAAATTCCTAAAATACATGAAGTCATAACTTATTTTTTACAATCAGTAAATGATAAAAGCATTGTTCATGAAGAATTTAATAAACAAATAGCTTTTAAGTATAAAGGTCTTTACTATCAAATTTATTTTAATCAAGCTACTAAACAAATTTCTGGAGAAGGAAATATACTCTATAATAGAGTCAATACATTCTTTCCTATCGAAATTCCTGAGAAATTAAATAAATTACAACAAAATTATATTTTAAGATATATAAACAACGATTTATCCGTATTCTTAAAAAAATAATATTCGAATAATTTCAAATTCTAGTCAGTTTTATACGGAGTGTATTAACCGAAAAATTATTGCAAATATCCCGCAACAAAAGCAAAAGCCAAGGCAATCGGTGCAAAATTGGTGAGTGGCGTGAGTGGCAAATTGGATATTTTGGTGGCTGGCGAAAAAGCTGGTTCTAAATTGAAAAAAGCTCAGGAGTTGGGAACGGTGGAAATTATGACGGAAGCGGAATTTTTGGAACGGGTTGACGGGAATGAGATATGATGAATCCGAAGTATTGTAAATAATTTGCATACAAATTTTTATTTTGCCATCTAAACCTAAAAAAGTCCGTCATTCCAATAAAAATTGGAATGGCGGACTTTTGCGTTGAAAGTGTTGCAAATACTTGATTTTAAAAAAATATTTAAAATCAATGAAATCTGCGGGAGAATTTTTCCGACATTAGAAAGGAAGCCTTATCACCATCTTTTCCTAAAAATCAATCTGAAAACTCAAAATCGGAGTCAAAGCACTCTGATAACGGTTTCTCCAACTATCCAATTCACGGTCGAACACGTAACTTAAACCGTCCATATTTTGTCTATTAATAACATTTTGAATATCCAAAGCCAACCAATAAGAGAATTTTTCTCTGTTTTTGCGTAAAGCAATCCGAATATCAGGACGAAAATATGGGTCGATTCTTTCAGAAAAAGGACGAGACACGTCTAAAGTCGGTCGAAATCCATCTGCATTTTCTGCACCTCCTAATAAGGGCGTAATCGGCATTCCGCCATTAAATAATAATTTCAATCCAGTTTCAATCGTCGTATTATCGTTCACTTGAAATATTTTTCCACCTGTAAATGTTCCAGCGACACGACTATTATATTGCGTATCGTATTTTGTATCGTCATTCGGCAACGAAAATGTAGAATTAAAAACCGAACCAGATAAGATAAAGAATACACCTTCATCAAAAAAGCGTTCCAAGAATAAATCTATTCCGATATTCTGTCCTGTACCTTCATTCGTCAATGCGTCCGTTGCAAAACCTTGAACATCATTCAACATCCAGTATTTTTCAGCTGTATTAATCGGCACATTATTTAAGGTTTGGTAATACGTTTCCAAATGCAAACGATATTTATCACCCAAAGCCTGGTCATAAGCCGCCACAAAATGATGTGCTTTTATCATCTCCAAATCAAAATTCGGCAACTCGCCATTCACTTCCGTAAAGTACGAACCTAACGGCAACATTCGACCGTGCAAACCGTAGGCTAAAGCTAAAGATGCCTTATCCGTAAGTTGATATTTCATAGATAAACGAGGTTCGATGGAGTTTGTATTGTTCAATGCCAAAAAGATAGAATGAACCCCAGCGTTCAAGGTAAATTTATCCGTTGGGCGGAAGCTAAATTGTACATAAGGCTGTACTAATAACGTATTTCCGTTGCTATTAATGACTTCATTTTGTTGCTGTGTATCAAAATCCCATTCATTCAAAATGAATTTGTAACCTAAATTACTCACCAACGCCCCGACTTTCATATTCATTTTAGGATTGAAAGTTCTCTTATAAAAAGCCGTTAATGAAATTCGCTTATTGGTATAATCATCATAGTTTAAGGTCGTTCGGTCTCCGTCCGAACTTAGCGTATCGTCGCTAATCACAACGCGTTGACCCATAACCGCAAGGTTGACTTTAACATACGATTTTGAATCAATCAAGTAATTCATAGACGCACCTAAAGCACCCATATTTGTTTCAAAATCATAGGTATAAGCATCATCGAAAACGGCTCTAAGTTCTTCCTCAGGTCGGAATACTTCAATACTATTTCCGCCAATTCCCCAAAAATTAAAATTCGCTTTTTCGCCTTTGTGATGAATATTAAAAGAGAGGTCATAGAAATTATTATCCGTTCGAGGCCCAATCAAATAAATGCCCATTTGATTTAAAATTCCTAAAGTCGAATAACGGAAATTCACCAAATAAGAGGATTTTTCTTTTTTAATTGGCCCTTCCGAAGCAATATCCAAACCTAACAAACCTGCTTTGAACGTGTGTTCCCGATTATACATATTTCCATTTCTGAAATTCATATCAAAAACACCCGAAAACGCATTACCATATTCCGCAGGAAACGCACCAACCGAAAAGTCAGAACTGCCCAACATTGCCGAAGAAAAAATCGTAATTCCGCCGCCAGACGTTCCTCTTCTCGCAAAGTGATTTGGATTCGGAATATCAATTCCGTTCAATCGCCAAAGCAAACCAGCCGACGAATTTCCACGAATCACCACATCGGAACGGCTATCTCTCGATGGCTGAACGCCAGGAAAACCCATCACCAACCGAGAAGGATCATTTGCCGTAGCAGCGTGATATTGCAACTCTTCCGGGTCAAGCCGACGGACAGACATAACCGCCAATTCATTCACTGCTTGATTACGGGTGTAGGCTTTTACCACGATTTCGTCCACCATGATTCCCTCTTTTAACTCAATATCCAAAATGTATTCTTTGGCAGAATTCACTTGAATATTATCTCGCACGAACTCGCCATAACCAATATAACCACACTTGATTATTCGGCGACCGACAGGCACATTTTTAAGCACAAACTTCCCATCAATATCCGTTACCGTACCGATATTATTATCTTCAACATCTCCAACATAAACATTTGCACCAATTAAAGGCTCTCGTGTATCCACGTCAACGACCGTTCCTCGAATCGTTTGTGTCAATTGTTGAGCCTCAATATTTATGCTACACAGCAATAAAAATAGTATCAATAATTTTGTAAAGTTTTTCATTTCGTTTGATTTTTTGTAATGAATAATTTTTTTGTAGTGAAATTTTGAGCGCGTTTCAAAGGTCGAATAATTCGTTGTATTTCGATTGATAATTTAAAAATATTGATTTTAAATCCAGACTTTAAATAGTAATCTA